>Ga0116170_10002512_pt1 | contig 17606 bp, 17 predicted proteins | sample AD_JPNHW1_MetaG_FD_89797 | JGI IMG/M metagenome (GOLD analysis project Ga0116170, IMG submission 89797) | Active sludge microbial communities of municipal wastewater-treating anaerobic digesters from Japan - AD_JPNHW1_MetaG | ecosystem: Engineered > Bioreactor > Anaerobic > Digestate | place...
TCCTGGAAGTTGTCCACCGGAGACACGAACACGTCCGAGGCCGAAAGCAGGTCCGCCTTGGCCTGTTCGTCCAGGTCGGGAAGAATCCGGACCGAAGTCGTCAACCCAAGCTCCCGTACCGTCTGGGCCAGGGATTCCAGGTCCCCACCGGAGGCGCCACCGGCCAGCACCAGCAATCGGCCCGGTCGATTCTCTTCCATCAGCTTCCACTGGTAGAGCAACGGGTGGAGATCGGCCTTGCTCGTGGCCGAGATGCGCCCCAGCCAAGTGGCCACCCGGGCATTGGGTGGAATGGCCAGGCGCGAACGGGCCGTACCCTTTGGGGAGGGCTGGAAGGAGGATTCCGCCACGCCCAGCGGCGAAAGCTCCAACCGGGCGGGAAAGACCGTTCCCTCCAGCTCCGACGCCCGCCGCACCTGCCGGGAAAAGGCCTCGCGGCCCGCCACGCTGGTGCAGAGGATGGCGTCGTGGGCTCCCAGGGGCGAACGCACCAGCCGAGCAAGAGCGCGTGGCATGGAGGGGTCGTCCAGGCTGTGGATGGTTCCCGTCAGAGGAAAGGGGCGCGGCGACCATCGGGCCCGCGCCCAGGCCATGGAGGGCAGGTATCGGCTCCATCCACCCAGATGCATGACTTCCCATCCACCCTGCGCGAAAGCCTTGGGAATCTCCAGCTGCAGACGCAGGCGGCAGCGCGCCAGCAGGTGTTCGCCATCGGGGAGGGAACGCAGGAATTGCTCCAATCGGGCTTTCTCGGCCCGGGTGGGACAGAAGAACTCGTGGAGATCGTAGGGTCCATGGCGGAGCAACGCTTCCAGGAACGTGGCGTTGGCCACCAGCCGGCCCAACCGGAGGGTTCCCGATGATTCCACGAAGGTGTCCACGCTTCCGAAGATCCTCACGACGCAACGATACCACCGCGAATCGTTTCCTGCGCGACGGCATTTCGCCCCCCACTCGGTGGAGGTGTTCTACGAAATAGGCACAACGCCGAATTCTGTATCGAGCTATCGTGGATGAACGCAGACTCCATCCTCGAGAGTCCGCCATCGCCCAGCCTCCCGAACCCGCCCGGAAGGCTGGGCTCCCGTTTGGAATATTCCTCCCGAGTTCACCGGCAATGGAGGTTTCCAGGCCTGCGCTGTTGCTTTCCGAGATTTCCGGCAGTAAACTATTGGAAGCGGCCCGCACAGGGTTCGCATGGAGAGAGACCAAGATCAAGAAGACAGCCGAACATACGAGGTCCGACGGGACATCCACCGGGTGGACGTTGCAAAGCTGAAGGGCCCCTCGCACGGGGGTCCGTGCTTCGCGGGGAGGCGCTTGCGCGTCGGTATTCCCCGGAAGCGATCGAGTCGAGCACAGACGAGAAGAGTGGGCCGGGGGAGTTCCTCCGGCCTTTTCCTTTGCGTCCCCCCACCCTGATGGACGATTCCCGTCGCATGGAGCGCATCCATTCCGCACCTTTCCCTGCAACCTGGATGATGCGGCTCTCCCTCACCCACGATCCGACTGAAGGAAACAGCCCCGCCCTCCGGTATGCGGAGGCAGTGCAAGCCATCCACCGGACAGGCCTCCGGATCTAGATTGAATACCATGCGCCCCAGCGACACCAGTCCCGAGGCATGGAAGATCCAGCTCGACATCCTTCGTCGCAAAGGGCCCGTGGCGCGATTCTTCATTGCCTGCCAGATGAGCGACGACCTGCATGCTTGGGAGCGTGGAAAGTTCGCGGCCGCGGAGCCCCCTCCTCGACCAACGAACCACCCCGCGACAAGCTGCGGGGGAATGTCCTGGTCGGTGAATTCGGACCACGAAACCAGGCTCGGTGAATCCGACCCGAAGAGCCTGAAATGACTCCGGATCGGGTTCTCGTGGAGGTTTCCGAGATTCTCCAGCGGGCAGGGATCCCCTACATGGTCACGGGCTCGTTCGCCAGCTCCATGCTCGGGATTCCCCGGAGCACGCGCGACCTGGACATGGTCATTTCCCCAAGCGAGAGCCAGATCGAAGGATTGATCCAAGCGTTCGATCCGGACACGTGGTACATCGATCCTTTCGTCGTACGCGAGCAGGGCGACGCGCTGGATTTCGGCTACCTGGAACGCTGGGCGAGGGAACTTAGCGTCGAAGACCTGCTCGCGAAAATCCGGGCATGAAGAAAGCCCCGCCCTCCGGGACTCGGAGAGCGGGGCCATCCATTTCAATTTCCGCCAGACGATTCATCCATCGCCGATTTTTGGGCCTGGATGGTGGATGCAGCCGAGGCGACACGACCCCGAAGCTGTCCAAAGGGGGACAGCGAGCGGGGAGGGGAGCAAGGATGCGCCGCCAGACTGCCAAAAATCAGCCCTTGTTTTGGGCTTGTTCCTCGGCGAAGCTGAAGCTGATGGCGTGGTAGCCGGCGTCCACGTGGACGAGTTCGCCGGTGATACCCCGGGCCATGTCGGAGACCAGGAACGCGGCGGTGTCGCCCACCTCGGACGTGTCCACGTTGCGGTGGAGGGCGGATCGATTCTCCGCGATGGACAGCATCTTGTTGAAGTCGCCGATGCCCTTGGCCGCGAGCGTGCGGATGGGACCGGCGCTCACGATGTTCACGCGGATGCCCTGCTTGCCCAGGTCGTGGGCCAGATACTTTGCCGAGCACTCCAAGGCGGCCTTGGCCACGCCCATGACGTTGTAGTGCGGAATCACCTTCTCGCCGCCGATGTACGACAGGGACACGATCGACCCGTTGGGGTTCATCGCGGCCACCGCATGGTGGGCAAGGGCGGTGAGGGAATAGGCGGAGATGTCCAGCGCCGTGACGAATCCGTCGCGGGAAGTGTCCTGGAACTCGCCATCCAGGTCCTCGCGCTTGGCGTACGCGATGGCGTGGACCAGGAAGTCGATCTTGCCCACTTCCTTCTCCACCGCGGCGAACAACGCGGCGATGGAATCGTCGCGGGTGACGTCGCATTCGAACAGCGGGGCGGTCTTGCCCTCGCCCTGGATCAGGGATTCGACGGACCCCTTCAGTCGCTCGGACGGGTAGCTGAAGCAAAGCTCGGCGCCCTGTTCCCAGCACGAGCGTGCGATGCCCCAGGCGATGGATCGCTGGTTGGCGACGCCGGTGATGAGTCCTTTCTTGCCTTTCAGAATCATTGAGAATCCTTGCGTAGCGATTTAGGGGAGGAAAATAGCCTGGTCGCGACGCGGTCCCACGGAAACCATCGCGATGGGAGCGCCGACGAGTTCCGCCAGGCGCTCGAGATAGTGCTTGGCCGCCTGGGGCAGATCGCTCCACGAGGTGGCCGACGACGTGTCGGAAAGCCAGCCGGGAAGCGTCTCGTAGACGGGTTCCACCTTGGCGAAGTCCTTCACCTGCACGGGAAGATCGTCGATGGCGCGGCCGTCGATGGCGTAGCCCACGCAGATCTTGACTTCGGGAAGCTTGTCCAGCACGTCGACCTTGGTGATGGCCAGGCCCGTGATGCCGTTGACGCGCACGGCCTTGCGGACCACCATGGCGTCGAACCACCCGCAGCGGCGAGGCCGTCCCGTGGTGGCTCCGAACTCGCCGCCCCAGGTGCGAAGGCTCTCGCCCAACTGGCCGTCGAGCTCGGTGGGGAACGGTCCGTTGCCCACGCGGGTGGTGTAGGCCTTCACCACGCCGATCACGCTCTGGATGGCGGTGGGACCCACGCCCGAACCGCAGCAGGCGGACCCGGCGATGGTGTTGGAGCTGGTGACGTAGGGGTAGGTTCCGTGGTCGACATCCAGGATGGTGCCCTGGGCCCCTTCGAACAGAAGGTGCTGTCCGGCCTTCATGGCACGTTCCAGGACCAGGGACGCGTTGGCCACCAATGGGGCCAATTTCCGTCCGAACTCCAGGTAGTCGGCGACGATGGGCGCCGCTTCCAGGGGAGCCGCGCCGTAGACCCGGGTGAACAGGACGTTCTTTTCTTCCAGGATGGATTCCACCTTGGCGCGAAGGCCTTCCTCGTCCAGGAGATCGCACAGGCGGATGCCGCAGCGCGAGACCTTGTCGACGTAGGCCGGCCCGATGCCGCGGCCGGTGGTGCCGATGGCGTTCTTGCCCGCGGCGGCTTCCTTCAGCTGGTCCAGCTGCTTGTGCCAGGGCATCACGATCTGCATGTTCTCCGCAAGCCAGAGCCTGCCGTGCACGCTGAATCCGCGACCTTCCAGCTCCTCGATCTCGTGGAGCAGCTGGCCCGGATCCAGCACCACTCCGTTTCCGATCACGCAGGTCTTGGAGGGCCGCATGATCGCGGAAGGGATCAGATGGAAGACGAATTCCTGTTCGCCCACCACGACGGTATGGCCGGCGTTGGCGCCGCCCTGGAATCGGATGACGACATCCGCGTGCTCGGCGAGCACATCGATGACCTTGGCCTTGCCCTCGTCCCCCCACTGGGAGCCGACGACGATCGTGTTCTTCATGTTCCTCGCTCCGCGCGAGCATGGCTCGCGCATAGAAAAGCCCGGCCACGGAGATCCCGTGGTCCGGGCAAAAACAGAAAATTAGTTCAGTCGCGACTTCCTGGACTGTGCGAACAGCCCTTCGAGTCGCTCCGGCAGCTGGGGAACGAACTTCGGATTGGACACCAGTGCCGCTTTCCAGAAGCCCATCGCCCGCACCGCATGGACCTGGGGGGCGTTTCCGTCGCGCAGGATGTCCACCGCCACCGGATCCAAGGCGAACGCCTTGGCCGCCGCCAGGGCCAGCTCGGCTTCGCCGGACCGCAAGGACTCGGCGACGTATTCGGGTTCCAATCCCGGGGTTCCACCGCGCCAGATGGCCACGATCTCACCGCCCATCACAAGAAGACTCGCGATCTCGCCACGCACATCGCGAGTCAGGACGAACGGCCCGGAAGGATATTCCTGCCAAAGCTCTTCCAACCGTTCCCGGGCACCACTGCCGAAGGCGATCCACTCGATTTCCGTCGAGTTCCCGCCCTCCGGAACCCGGAACTGCGCCCCTTTTTGGCGGCGTACGAAATCAGCGGCGTCGTCCAGATTCTCGCCCACGTAGTGGTCGATCACCGGAACCCCGCTGCGCAGAAGCCGAAGCAGGACACGCGTGGGCTCCCACGCCAAGCGGATGCCGCGAGGATCCGGCAACACGGGAACCCCCGCCAAGGCGATCTCTTCCAGGAGAGAACGTCGCCATTCGAACAATTCGGCATCCTGCCGCCCACACAAGGAAGCAACCAGGATGCCCGAGAGCTTCCCCCAATCGCCGTGCACCCAGTCCTCGTGGAGGAGGACGCCCCCCTCGCGGAACCGAAACCCCTGGGGACCCAACCAGAGCGGCTTGCACCCGGAAGCCAGGAAGGACCTCGTGAGAGGTCCCGATGACAGGTCCCATAGTGGCGCCACGATCGCGGGTCGGGAATGCGCTCCGTCCCGCCGATGGGCGGAAGAAGGCATCAGACCTTCTTGGGGGTGTGCTCGGTGTGCTTCTGCAGGCGAGGGCAGTACTTCTTGAAGACCTTGCCCTTGGCGGTCTTGTTGAGCACCACGGTGTAGTTCTGCTCCTTGGTTTCCTTGCAAACCAGGAAGTAGATCTCCTTACCTGTCTTTTTCTTGGCGGCCATGGCTTTTTTCCCCGTAAATCGTGAAGGGGCAGGAATGTAGCCCCTCCCCCTTCCGCTTTCAAGTGTCGGCACTAGCTTTTCCGAAATCATGACCTGCCGTATCTCCCTGACCGATTGGAATGGCCGCAAGCTGCTGCTGTTGGAAGGTTCGGATTTCCTGCCCCAGCAGCAATCGGAAATCCGGGCCTTGTCCAAGTCCCTGTCGGAATCCTCCCAATCCCCCCCCATCCTGATCGACACCTCCGGTCTGGGTCTGGTCGGCTCGTGTTGCCTGGGCGCGTTGATCGAACTGGCCATGACCTGCCGGAAGCTTGGAATTCCCTGCGCGGTGGTGGAAGCCCGGCCGGAGATCCTGGACGTGTTCGATATCGTGAGCCTGCAGTCCATTCTGCCGGTGTTCGACTCCCTGGAATCGGCTGGGAAGAACGGGGTTTGAGTCGGTCCTCGTTGTTGAGCCCTTGTGCAATCCCAAGTTGTTTATAGATTTGGCCTCCTTACGTAATTCTCGGAGACACGCAGAATGTCCATCACACTCCAGGCCATCCAGTTCCAGAACCTCCGCAGCGACTTGCCGAAGTTCCGCGCTGGCGACACCGTCAAGGTCAACTACAAGATCGTCGAAGGCGACAAGGAACGCATCCAGCCTTTCCAGGGCGTGGTGATCCAGGTCCGCGGCGCAGGCATCTCCACCATGTTCACCGTGCGCAAGCTCAGCGGCAACGTGGCTGTCGAGCGCATCTTCCCGATGCACTCGCCCCGCATCGCTTCGCTGGAAGTCATCCGCGAAGGTCTGGTCCGCCGCGCCCGCATCTTCTACATGCGCGAGCTCACCGGCAAGGCCACTCGCATCAAGGATCGCACCTCCAAGGAAGACAAGTCGAAGGCCAAAGCCAAAGCCAAAGCCTGATTTTCGTTCCAGGGATTTGTCCCGACCTTCGAAGGGGAAAGCCGACGGCTTTCCCCTTCGTTTGCGTTTTCCGGAATCTCGAGTCCAGGGTGGCGCGATCCACGATCCCCGCCTCCTTCAGCCAAGGTCGGCGTCGAGGCATGCCACATGTAACGAGGCGGACACTCGTTTCGGGGGCACGCCTTGTCTACCTTTCCGTGCTATGCCCGTAACTGCTCCATTCGATTGGGAACACCTCCAGTGGCACCTGGATCCCATCGCGATCCAACTGGGTCCCCTCGCCGTACGCTGGTACGGTCTCATGTACGCGGTCGCCTTCGGTGTCGCCTACTGGCTGGTGATGCGTCGCCTCAAGCACGAAACCTGGGAGATCTCCCGAGACCACGTGGATCGCCTCCTGACCTGGGCGGTGGGCGGAGTCCTGATCGGTGGGCGGATCGGATACGTGTTGTTCTACAACTGGGGATACTTCTCCCACCACCCGTTGGAGATCTTCTTCCCCTTCGGATCGGATGCGGAAGGCGGCGTGCGGTTCACCGGGATCTCCGGCATGTCCTACCACGGCGGCTTGGCCGGGTTCGCGATCGGTCACATCATCTTCTCGCTGCGCAACCGCATCAATCCGTTGCGCTTCGCCGACCTGATCGTCCCCGCCATCCCGCTGGGATACATGTTCGGAAGGTTCGGCAACTTCATCAACGGCGAGTTGTGGGGGCGGGTCACCGATGTCGCCTGGGCCATGCGGTTTCCCTCCGACACGTCGCTGGGTTCGCCCCTCAATGGCATCGCTCCACCGCTTCGCCACCCCAGCCAGCTCTACGAGGCCTTCGGCGAGGGCTTGCTGATTTGGGCCATCCTCTGGGGGCTGAAGAATCGCCCCTTCTTCAAAGGTCGGATGTTCGCGCTTTACTTGATCGGATACGGTCTGGTCCGCTTCGCAGTGGAATTCACCCGCGAGCCCGACGCCCAATTGGGCTTCGTTCTGGGCTCCCTTTCCATGGGACAAGTGCTATGCTCGACGATGATCCTGGTCGGGACCACGCTCTTGTTCTTCCCGGCCCGCGAGGTTCCCGTCCGGGGGTGAAATGACCAATCTCAACGAGCAACTCTACATCCGCGATCTGCACAGGCATCCGGTCCTCACCCTGGAGGAGGAACGCGCCTACATCCGCCGTTTGAAGGTGGATCCGGAAGACAAGGAAGCCCAGGACAAGCTGATCACCGGCAACCTGCGCTTCGTGGTGTCGGTGGCGCGCCGGTACCAGAACCGCGGACTGTCCCTCCTGGAACTGATTTCCGAAGGGAACATCGGCCTGTTCAAGGCGGCCCAGCGCTTCGACGAGACCAAGGAGGTGAAGTTCATCTCCTACGCTGTGTGGTGGATCCGCCAAGGCATCCAGAAGGCGTTGTTCGATCAGGTGGGCACCGTGCGCATCCCGCCCAACAAGCTGGCCCTGGCCCACCGGTTCAAACGTGCGTTGGCCAAGAGCGGAGGCGACTACGCCAAGACCATCGAGAGCCCGGAATTCAAGGACTACGCCGAGGAGATCCCCGAGCTTCTGGAAAAGATGGAGGAAATCTCGCTGAATTCGCCCATCGGCGGATCCGACGACGGCGAGAATTCCACCACCCTCCTGGACATGCTGGGAACCGACGGCGAGCAGGAACTCGAATCGGAGATGGCCGAGCTCAAGAAGATGCTCGACAAGATGCTGGACGGCAACTTGACCGAACGCGAAGCGAAGGTCTTGCGGATGTACTACGGCATCAACTACAGCAAGGAGTTCACCTTCGATGAAATCGGTCGGGAACTCCGCCTGACCCGCGAACGCGTGCGGCAGATCAAGAACAAAAGCCTCAACAAGCTTCTGAAGAACAAGGACGCGCGCGACATCCTCTCACCCTTCCTTTCCGGAGGGCCTGCGGACTGAACCTCATGAAGATCGATCGCAGAGCCTGGATGGTGGGCTTGGGCGTCCTGGTGCTCGGCGCCGGGGCGGGCTGGTGGTGGTGGAAGGCTTCCGGAGGTGTCGTGCACCCGGCCTCCGTTCCCTTGGGCTTTCCCTCCGACACGTCCCTGTTCCCCGGTCGCGACGTGGGGATGCCCGGGAAGCTTCCGGGAGTATCCAACGCCGATCGCAGTCTCCTGGAACGGGCGTTGGACGCCCATAAGAAGGGAGAAGCGGCCCGTGGGCTGGAGATGCTCGAGGAGATCCTGCGCAGGACTCCCGATCTCGCCGCGGCGCGCTACTACGCCACCCTGTGGCGCTACGAGAAACGCACGGCAAAAGACACTGCGCAGGCCGACACCCTGCTGACCCGCGGGCTTTCGCTGGATCCGGGCCACCCCTGGCTTCTGCTCCTGCAGGCCAAGCGCTTGGTGGGACAAGGCAAGACCAAGGAGGCCCACGAAATCCTGGTCAAAGCCATCGACTTCGCGCCCACCTTCCGGGAAGGCATCGAAGAACTCGCCTCCGTGGAACTGCGCCTGGGCAACCTTCCCCGCGCCCAGCGACTGGCGCAGTTGTCCATCTCGCTTGCCGACAAGGAAAAGCGCCGCTACGACCTTCTGGCCGAGATCCTCCTCACTCGCGAACGCGACGATTCGGCCGCGGAAGCCGTGAAGCTCGGCTTGGCCGGCGCGCCCAACGAACCGCGCTACCTGTGGATCCGCGGGCTTCTAGCGGAATCCCGGGGCGACACCGCTTCGGCCCGCAAGGATTATCTGTCGGCCTTGTCAGCAGGCAGGCTCCCCCAGGCGGAAGACGCGTTGCGGACCCTGGGATTGAAGCCTCTCCACGGTCCGGCCAGGACCGGCACCGGAATCAGTGGCCTCAACACCAACCAGACCAGCTTCGCGGTGGAGTTGCTCACCCCCCTCGTCCGCGCCTACCCTCGATCGGCGCCCCTGCACTTCGCCCTGGGAAGGGCCCTGCAGGAGCAGGGGTACCTCGCCCAGGCCGGCGAGTCGTTCCAACGCGCCCTGGAAATCGATTCCACGGTGCCGGGCCTGGTGGAATGGTCCAGGGAAAACCGCAAGCTCCTGGAAGAAAAGGCGAAGGTCTTCGCGAAGGTACACGCCGATTCCAGCGCGACCTCCGCCTCCGGCGACACGCGCTGGTACGATCTGGGCCATTACCGGATCGCATGGGGCGTTGCGCGCGAACAGTTCCTCGCCCAATTCGGATCCAACCGGTTCGAAAAACCCACACCGAACCTCCTGGTGGAACGCCGCTCCATGTGGGGGATCGAACACATCCACGGAGCGCGCTTCGATTCCACCGGCCTATGGGCGGTGCAGGCGATCCTGCGCGATGCCGGCAAGGCGAACATCGATCTGATGGAGGAAGGAATCCGGCTCAATGCGCTGCAGGCGGGATCCGGAACCTTCAACGAGACCAAGATGTGCCCACCCTGGGGCCAGGTGGAATCCGTCTGGTGGGAAACCACGGACACCTACGAATTCATGGCCGTACGCACCGGCCCATCCAAGCGCCTCGGGTTGATCCGGGTCCAGAAGGATCGCGTCCCCGACGGCGGCATCTGCGCCTTGGTGGCCATGGCCATGGATTCCACGCTCCAATGAAGTCCCAACGCGACCTGGGGATCGATGCGGTCCGTGGACTGGCGATGGTCATGATGACCTCCACGCATGCCCTGCGCATGTTCCGCCCGTCCACCCTTCCCGACTTCGCGCAGTGGCTTTTCCGCATCGAACCCGTGACCCCTGCGATCTTCTTCCTGGTGGCGGGTTGGGGACTCTCGCAGAGCCTGCGGCGGACCAGCGACGTCTCCGCTTGGCGACGCCGACAATGGAAGCGATCAGGCCTCCTGTTCGGCATCTCGGCGGCCATGTTCTTCGTGTATTCCGGGCCCCAGTGGCCGGAATCCATCGTGTCCACCGGAGTGCTGGGATGCCTCGCGTGGACCATCGCCATCGGCACGCTGATCCTACCTCGGACATCGCTGGCCATCGCGCTTCTGGTGGCCACCGTGGCGATACGCGCGGTGTTCGACTCCAAAGGCATCCACATGGACGGGCTCAACGCCGGAACTTTCGCCCTGCTGCCCAACCTGCCCATCTTCCTGGCCGGACTGCTTGGCGATCGCCTGCTGGATCGCAACCGCACCTACGAAGCGATCGCAGGAACCGCCGGAGCGCTGGTGATCCTGTTCCTCAGCTACCGAGTGGGCTTCCGCAACCTCTGGGAAGGTTGGGGGATCGAGCGCAGCACGCAGGAATACCTGGTCACCGTCAATCACTCCCACAACGGATTCGCCATGGTCTACGATCTGCTCCGGGGAATCCCCACCAGGACCATCCACGCCCGGTTCAACACGCCGACCATGGCGCTTCTTCCCGTCCTGGTGGCCATGGCCGGCCTGTGCAGCCAATTCTTCTGCATGGTCACCGACCGGTTCCCCCACCGCCTGAGCGCCCTCTCCTCCTTGGGACGCCACGGTCTGGTCTACTACCTCACGCATTTCGTCGCATTGGGAGCCATCGCCGTCTTCCTGCCCGCCTCCCTGGCCAACTGGTCGTGGACATGGTTGATCGTCACCGTCCTGGTGGCCGGCCTCGGAATCATCCTGATGCACCGCTTCGATTCCAGAGGAGCCCGCGCATGACCGCCTTCCACCTGCAACCGGACCTCACCGAGGTCCAGCTGGCCGATTGGTCGACCCTTCCCCAGATCGCCGTGGACACCGAGCTCCATGGGCTTCGTCTGGGACGCGACCAGGTCCTCCTGGTGCAGGTGGGCGACCATCTGGGCAACGTCGCCTTGGTGCGCACCGCAGGCCTTTCCCAGTGCCCGCCGCGTCTGCGCCAACTCCTGGAAAACCCCTCGGTGCTCAAGCTTTTCCACTTCGCCACCACCGATGTGGCCTTCCTGCGCCAGAGTCTGGGCGTGAAGGTGGCCCCGTTCTTCTGCACGCGGGCCGCCAGCCGCCTGGTGCGGACGTACACACAGTCGCACGGTCTGAAGGACCTGGTCCGCGAATTTCTTGGCATCGAGCTGGACAAGCAGATGCAGCAGACCGACTGGTCGCGCGAAGACCTCACCGAGCAGCAGCTCAAGTACGCCGCCAACGACGTCCTGCACCTGGTGGCGGTCTACAAGGCCCTTGTCCGCATGCTGGAGGCCCGGCCGCCCTTGCCCTCCGGAATCAGCGCCGTGGAGCTCGCCGCCAAGGCGATGCAGGCCCTGGACCTGCACGTGGAATTCGTGCTGGCCGGCTACGGCGCCGCCGACGGCTGGAAAGTGGATCTGTTCGAGCACGTCTAGGAGCGTGCCCGAACCTACCAGGAACGTTCCAGGCGAAGCAGCCGTTCCTTGGTGGCGATGCCTCCGGGTGCGGAAAAGCCCGTGAGCCCTCCCACCCCGACCACGCGATGGCAGGGAACCACCAGCCCCACGGGATTGCGCGACAGGGCTCCGCCCACCGCGCGAGAAGCCATGGGCTTTCCCAGTGCTGCGGCCACTTGGCCGTAGGTGCGGGTTTCTCCGGCCGGAATGGAGCGGATCCAGCGGCAGACCTCGATGGTGAAGGGCGTGCTTCCGGAGAGATCCACCGCCACGTCCCGGAAATCCTGGAGATCCCCGGCCAGATGCCGACGAATTCTGTCCACAAGGACGCCGATGGGGCCGGGCGGCGTCGCGTCCACCTCCGTGGAACGGGGATCCGGCAGGGCCAGGCGACGCACCCGCGGACCCGTCGAGGAATCCGTCCACTCCACCGTCCAGACACCCCAGACGGAAGCGAACCGACAGGATCCGACCACGGATGCGCCGGCGCTCAAAGGAGCAGGTACCGGGCCCCCACGGCCACCAGCAGGATGCCGTAGCCCTTGCGCATGGCGGCCGCGCTCACCCAGGTCTGGTTGGCCAGAAGCGCCCCCAGGAGATTCCCCACCAGAAGCCCCAGGGCCAGCAGGGCACCCTTGCGCCAATCGAGGTTCCCCTCCTTGTAGTAGACCCCGATCCCCAGCAATCCCACGGGAAGGAGCTGGGCCAGGAGCGAAGTTCCGGTTGCCATCTTCTGATCCACCCCGAAGGCCAGTACCAGGACGGGAACCATGATGGCCCCACCGCCGATCCCGAACATGCCACCCAGGATCCCCGCCACCAATCCCAGCGCCAAGACTTGGTAGACCATCCATCCCCCCTCTGGAAACGATGGCCTGGAATCTAGCTCCGCGAGAGTCGCCGGCGACCGCGCCGATGGATCCACACCATCCCCGCGAGCACGAGAAGAATCCAGGGACCCGGTTCGCTCATGCGGACCGACTCGTCGGTGTCCAGGTCCATGTTCCGATCCCCCTCGAGCACCTCCTGCTGCTTGGCGCGCAGGGCGTTCTCCTGCGTGGCGGTCTCCAAGGCCAGGTACGCCGTGGCGCGCGCGAGGACTCCGCTGGCGAAGCTTTCGCCCAGGATTTCCTTCCATGCCCGGTCGCCGTCGCGGGCGAGGACGGCCAGACGCGTCTCCCGCAGGGCGTTGGCCGCGGCCCGCTCCCAAGGCCCCAGGTTCGCGCCCGCCAAAGGCGCCTGAACGGAATCGGGAAAGGGGACCAGCACGCTCCCTTCGCGCAGATCCACCCAGTGGTTGCGCCCCTTGCGATCCTTCAGTTCCCCCACGGAGTCCGGAATGAACATCCCGTACACCGGCACGGGGCCTTCTCCGGAGAACGGGAAGCGCTCCAGCACCCCGCGACGATCCAATCGGAAGAAGCCGTGCACTCCGGGGGAAACGGACGCGAAGAGGTCGAGATCGGATTCCAGGAAGACGAAATCCGTCCTGTCCGACACGGCCACCACCATGGGAACCGTGTCGGAACCTCGCTGGAATTTGTCGGAAAGGACGTGCTTGACGGCCCGTTCCAGGAAGAATCCGCCCTCGAAGGGGCCCTGGCGGTAGCGGCGGCTCCATTCGGGATCCTCGGAAAGGTCGGTGCCGCGCACGTTCATGGAGAGGATCCGCACGGAGGCCGGATCCAGGCCCGAACGCTGCAGGAAGGATTCCAGCGACGCGGCCAGGACGTTCCGGTGGGGCCCCGCCGCCCGGGAAGCGTCCAGCACGAAGTGGATCCGCACGGGAGGAATTCGCCTGGGGAGCCCGGCGAGCGCCGGCTCCGGAACCACCATCCCCAAGCCCGGGAACTCGACGATTCCCGACTGGTCAGCACCACCCAAAGCCACGGCCGAGTCCCCCACCCGGATCTGGACCGGACGCCGGTGGAGGAAGCGGATCGAGGTGTGGCGCCGTTCCGCTTCGGCGAAGGGGAACACGCGCAGCTCCAGGTCCGAGCCACCCTGGAGGTAGCGCAAAAGGCCCGGATCGCGGTTGGTGCGGGTGATCTGTGTGTATACCCATTCGGCGGTGCGCCGTTCGGCCAGGACGCCCTGGTGGAGGGAATCCCCCACCTTCAGGGTGTACCCGTCCACGAACACGTCGCGGGGAAGGCGGACCTTGGCGCGAAATTCGGCGGCTTGGGCGCGGCGCCAGGTCTGCCCACTGTCCTGGGGCCTGCGCGGACGGACCAGGTCCAGGTCCAACCAGGTGCGCGATTCCCCCTCGCGGCGGGGCTGGACCTTTGCCAGTCGCACCAGGGTGGAATCGCCATTGGCCGCGACGCCCCCCACATCGCGGCCGGCCGGAGCGTCAGAAGGCTCGGCCAGCGAATCCTCTGGGGGCGCGAACAGCGCCTTCATGGCCGCCAATCGCGCCGGCGCCACCATCAGATTGTCGAAGATCGCCCAGTCGCGGAACTCCGACAGATACAGCTGTTCCCCTTCGCGGGTCCCGGCTCGCGAATCGTGTCCGCCAAAGCGCGATTCCAGCTGGGCGATCCCGTCGGCAAGGCTTTCCAGGTCGACGGAGGCGAGATCCAAGGGGTGACCGGGTGCGTCGTAGGCGTAGGCCATCACCGTGCGGATCTGGATTCGAGTCCAGAGGGCATCGACCACCACCCATCCCGGCAAGAGCACCATTCCGGCCAAGCCGATCCACGGCACCCAGCCCCGCTGCGGACCCGCGCGCAGGGACTTCCATTGCCGCCCCAGCAGGTTGGCCACGAACACGCCGGCCACCAGCGGAGACAGCATCAGGAATCCGAACCCCACCAGCAAAAGGGCCAGAAGCGACAACGGGAGGAAGGGCAAGAACAGCAGGAAGAAGTAGGCGAAGTAGGGGGCTGTCGCGCACCGCACCCAGAACTGCAGGAGGTTCCAGCGGGATCCGGAGGGCAGGGGAACCAGGTAGGCGACGCCGCCCACCGCGGCCAAGGCAAACCACATCGGATGGGAAAAATCCCCGAACAGGCAGTCGAGCGCCTGGTTCAGCGCAAGGCCTCCCAAGGGGGCCACGACCAGGGCCGCGATGCGCAGCGTCCAATCCAAACCACCTCCTTGGCGGATGGGACGCTGGGAGCCACGCCGGACCAGGGCCACCAGGCAATAGGCGAACAGCGTGGTGCATGCCGTGAACCCCGCCACGAACAAGGTGAACACGGGAACGTTCGGCGACAGGGAAAACATGGGGGAAGCCACGGTGAACAGGAAGAACACCCCGGACGGCAGGAGGAAGACTCCCCCCATCTCGGCGACCAGGTCGCGCCGCGATTGGACCGCCGACCTGGCCTGCGCGCGCGCGGAGGCAAGCAGGTAAAGCCCCCAGACCACGACGGGCATCACGAAAGTGAACCCGTAGCGCAGGATGTCGTCGTCGGAGGCCACCCAACGCGGTACCGAACGGGGAACCAGCACATCGGAACCCCAGACGGTCGCCACCAGCGCGGCCACTCCCAGGACCGCGGCGAGGGCGCCCACCCACAGCGGCAACGGTCGCTGGCGGATCCAGAACACCGATGCGATCGCGGCATTGGCCACCATCCAGGCGGCCACGACCGCCAAGGCGACCTGCCAGGCGAGTCGGCTCGTGGAATCCAGGTCCACGCCGATGATCCCGTAGAGGTGCGACAGGATGCCTTCCATCAAGGAAAGGGGCAGGATCACGCACACCAGAAGCCAGACGGGATGGCGAAGGGAATTCATGGGGACTCCGGAGAAAGGTACCTGCGGGCCAGGAGATGGACCCCGATCAGGGAAAGGAAGTAGAAGACCACTCCGACCCAGGTGTGGACTTCGGCGCGGTGTCTGTGGAACACGTCGTGGAACTCCATCAGCCAGAGGGTGGCCGAAAGACGCAGACCCGTCACCACAACGGCCATCGCGACCACCGTCCCGAGCATCGCGGCCAGGCGGAGCCAACGGCCATGGGGCGCGGTCCAGGGGAAATGCCACAGGCACACCGTGACGGCCATCAGGAAGAAACCGGAACCCGCGCAGGAGTGGTCCACCAGGATGCCCAAGGGGAGGTTCCGGTAGCCGTGCCCGGGATCCCAGGCGAAGGGTCTCCCGACCAGAAACTCGACCATGGAAACCGCGGGAGCCAGGGCCCAGCGCACATGCTCGGGCCTCTCCCAGCGCAGGGCGAACTTTCCCAGCCCCAAGAGGGCCAGAAGGAGTACGGCCTTGGAACGGGAGGATCCAGCGAAGGCACCAGGAGGGAGGGCGGCGGCGGACATGGCGATCTTCCAGCTTAGAAAAGCGCGTACTCCCGCCGATGCGCGAAAATGCTAGGTTGCCCTCTCTTCGCGGTGTCTCCGCGAACGGCCACAGGAGAGAGCGATGGAACCAGGCAAGCAGTTGGTGCACGAGGTCGACGTGGTGGTGGTGGGCGCGGGCCCTGCCGGGTGCACCGCAGCCGTCTTCGCCGCGGAAGCGGGCCTCTCCACGGTTCTCCTGGAGGCGAGGTCCGTCCCCAAGGACAAGATCTGCGGCGACGCCATGGCCGGCAAGTGCGTCCCCATCCTCCGCGAGCTGGGGCTCCTGGAGGAGGTGATCCAGCGTCCCCACGGATACTCCACCGGTGTGGTGTTCAGCTCCCCCAAAGGCGACACGGTCCACATCACCTTCAATCCACCGGGCGCCAAGCAGAGGACCGACGGCTACGTGGTGCGTCGCAAGGTCTTCGACGAGATGCTCTACCGGCGCGTGGAACGCACGACCTGCCAACGGCGCCTGCAGTTCAAGGTGGAAGGCGTCCTGACGGAAGACGGCAAGGTGGTGGGCGTGCACGGTCGCCAGTACGGCAGCGAGACCGAGGAGATCTACCGCGCCAAGGTGGTGATCGGTTGCGACGGCTACCGTTCCATCGTGGCCCGCGAGACCGGCCGCTACTTCCGCGACCCCGACCACTGGGTGACGGCGCTGCGCCAGTACTGGGACGGCGTGGAGGGTCTGACCGAGGCCATCGAGGTCCACTTCGTGGACGAGATCATCCCCGGGTACTTCTGGATCTTCCCGCTGGAGGACGGCAAGGCCAACGTGGGGATCGGGATGTTGGAGAAGGACATCAAGCGCAGGAACCTGGACCTGCGGGAACTCATGGCCAAGGCCATCGCCAATCCGCTGTTCCGCGAACGGTTCAAGAACGCCAAGCCCATGGAACGCCCGGTGGCCTGGGAACTCCCGTTGGGCTCCAAGCGCCGCAAGATGTACGGCGACGGCTTCATGTTGGCCGGCGACGCCGCCTCGCTGATCGACCCCTTCACCGGCGAAGGCGTGGGAAGCGCCATGCACTCGGGCAAGATGGCGGCCCAGGCTGCCATCGAGGCCATCGCCGCAGGCGACGTCTCCGAGGCCTTCCTCAAGCGCTACGACGACAGATTCTGGAAATACCTGGGCCCCGAGATCACACTCTCCCACAAGCTCCAGCAGATCGGGCGGCGCAAGTGGTTCCTGAACTGGGTGCTGGGCAAGGCGGCCCGTTCGCCCTACGTGCGGGAGCAGATTTCGGGCATGCTCGCCAACGTGATCCCCAAGAAGACGCTGGCGTCGCCGTTGTTCTACCTGAAGGTCCTGTTCGGCTGATCGCTGCGCGGGCTTTTTGACCCTGCGTGTCCGGCTTTCCACGGGGCGGCCGCGCCGGTGAGGTAGGACCCCGCCCTTTCGGGCGGGGCCCCCTCGCAGAACCGGACGTGCCCAATTAAGGCATCCGGCTCCCAGGAGTCTCCGTCGTCGAGATCAGCGCAA
>Ga0116170_10002513_pt1 | contig 17597 bp, 13 predicted proteins | sample AD_JPNHW1_MetaG_FD_89797 | JGI IMG/M metagenome (GOLD analysis project Ga0116170, IMG submission 89797) | Active sludge microbial communities of municipal wastewater-treating anaerobic digesters from Japan - AD_JPNHW1_MetaG | ecosystem: Engineered > Bioreactor > Anaerobic > Digestate | place...
CAGTTCGGCTTCGGCATGTACGAGGCTGTGCGCGACACCTTCTGCCGCAAGCCCGAGGAGGGGTGGCCACTCAACTATGGGCCGCAGGACGTGGGGCTGGGGCCTTACGATCTGCCGCCGCCGGTTAAGGACGATTCCGAGGAGTGGTCTTTCGCCAAGGGGACGCAGGGATGGTACGGCATGATGGGCGTGGGCGATCTCAAGGTCGGCGTTGGTGGGCTGACCTTCATGACGCTCTCCGGCGATCCTGCGATCGAACGCGGACTTGACGCGGTGCGAGCGAAGCACGTCGCCAAGATCACGGTGCGTATGCGCGTGTCAAACGCCAAAGCGGGAGACGCGAGCCAACTCTTCTGGCAAGTCGGCGCTTCCCCTGCGAGCGAGGCGACCACGCTGCGGTTGCCGGTGACGCCGGATGGGCAGTTCCACGATTATGTCTTTGAGGTCGCGCAGCATCGGCAGTGGCGCGGACGGATCAACAAGTTGCGTTTCGATCCGATCAACCAGAAGGGCGCCGAGGTGACGGTGGAAAGCATCCGCATGTTGCCCGTGGCCAACTAATTTTTAACGGAGAAAACAATGAGTCAGAAAGTACTGTTGTCAGCGAATGAGGCGGTCGCGTGGGCGGCTTGCAAGGCGGGGTGTTCGGTGGCTTCGGCCTATCCGGGAACGCCGAGCACCGAGATCCTGGAGAATGTGGCCAAGTTCAAGGATTCGATCAACTGCGAATGGGCCGTGAACGAGAAGGTCGCCATGGAAGTCGTGATCGGCGCGTCGATCGCCGGGGCGCGTGCGCTGACGGCCATGAAGCACGTGGGACTGAATGTGGCGATGGACCCGCTGATGACCTACACCTATGTGGGCGCAAACGGCGGTCTCGTCATTGTCTCGGCCGACGATCCGGGCATGCACAGTTCCCAGAACGAGCAGGACAACCGCAACCTTGTCAAGTTCGCGCGCGCGGCGCTCTTCGAGCCCTCCGACAGCCAAGAGACGTTTGACATGGTGATCGCGGCCTTTGAGGTTTCGGAGAAGTATCAGGTGCCCGCGTTCGTCCGCCTGACGACGCGCACGTCACACACCTCGACCGTGGTGGACGTGGGCGACGATTTCGGACCCGGCAAAGTCGAGCGCAAGCCCTATGTCAAGGACATCAAGCGCTATATCCCCGTGCCCATGTTTGCGAGGCCGCAGCGGCTGAAGGCTCAGGAGCGCACCGAGGCGCTGCGCAAGTTCGCTTGCGAAACTCCGTTCAACCGCATCGAGGCGGGCGACAAGCGACTTGGCATCATCACCTCGGGCATCGCCTATCAATATGTGAAGGAGGTCTTCCCCGAATTCACCGTCCTGAAGGTGGGTTTCTCGAATCCCTTGCCGACCTCGCTGGTTAAGAAGTTCGCGGCAAGTGTGGATCGCGTGCTCGTGATCGAAGAGCTGGACCCCTTCATGGAGGAGCAGGTGCGGGCCTTGGGCGTTCAGGTTGTGGAACACGCGACCGAACTCAACATGCTTGAGCTGAATCCGATGCGGCTGATGGCCCTTCGCAAAGAGTTGCTCGGCGACGTCGAACTGCCTGTTGTCCAGCGTGCGGATGCCGGGCTGCCGACGCGTCCGCCCGTGTTGTGCGCGGGGTGCGGACACCGCGGCGTGTTCTACACGCTGGCCAAACTGGGCGCGACGGTGACGGGCGACATCGGCTGCTACACGTTGGGCGCTTTTCCTCCTCTCAACGCCATGGACACGACGATCTGCATGGGGGCCAGCGTTGGCAACGCCTTCGGCATGGAGAAGGCGGGGATGAAGGGACGCCTCTGCGCCGTGCTCGGCGACTCGACCTTCTTTCACTCCGGCATGACGGGCATTCTGAACGTGCTGTACAACGGCGGCAAGATCACGACGGTCGTCCTGGACAACCGCATCACAGGCATGACGGGGCATCAACCGAATCCCGGCACGGGCAGAACCCTGTGCGGCGAGGTCGCGCCGGCCGCGGACATTGCGGAGATCGCGAAGTCCATGGGCTTCAAACGCGTCGCAAAGGTGGACGTCTACGATCTGGCGGCGCTGGAACGCGTCCTGAAGGACGCGCTGGATGCGGACGAGCCCTCCGTAGTGATCGCGTACGGGCCGTGCCGCATTGCAGCCAAACTGACGAACGCCGGCACTTATGAGGTGGACGCCGCCAAGTGCAAGGCGTGTGGCGCGTGCTTCAAACTGGGCTGCCCCGCCATTGAGCGCGGCGAGACGGTCGCAGACGGGAAGCGGTTCAAATCGCATATCGACCCGGTGCAGTGCTCGGGATGCGACCTGTGCAGGCAGACCTGCAAATTCGACGCGATCAGGAAAATTCGGTAGTGGGGCATGGCAGGTCGGTTCCTGTCGGAAGGAATTCTGATGATGAAGACGATGAATGTCACTTTGGTTGGCGTTGGCGGTCAGGGCATCCTGCTCACCAGCGATATTCTTGCTAAGACGGCCGCTCTGGCCGGATTGGACGTCAAGAAGAGCGAGATCCACGGCATGGCGCAACGGGGCGGCAGTGTGATCAGTCAGGTGCGATTCGGCGAGAAAGTCTATTCGCCGATCATCGGGGACGGCGCGAGCGATTTGCTGGTCTCGTTCGAACGGCTTGAGGCGTTGCGCTGGAGGCATCTTTTGGTGCCGAATGGCAAGGTGTTGATCAACGACATGAACCTGACGCCGATTACCGTTTCGAGCGGTCAGCAGCCGGCCGTAACGGACCTGGACGCGCGGCTCAAGGCCGAGTACCCGGAAGCCCTGTACATCGACGCGATGCCGCTCGCGAAGTCCGTCGGCAACTCCCGCACGATGAACATGGTGGTCGCGGGCGCGTTGTCCTGCCTGACGCCGTTCGGTGCCGACGTGTGGGAAGCGGCGATCCGCGCGCGCGTCCCGGCGAAACTGGTCGACATCAACATCGACGCGTTTGAGGCCGGCCGCAAAGCCATGCAGGGATGACGCCCATGGAGAGTCTCTCCCGACTCCTTCGATGTCTGACCGGACGCGGCGCGAAACGGCCGCCGCGATCGGCGGCCGTGGGGGCCTGGGGCGAAATGAAGGCTGCCGCTTTTCTCAAGTCGAACGGGTTTAAGATTTTGGGACGCAACGTGCGGCCCGATAAGCACGACGAGATCGATATCGTCGCGCGCACCGGGCAGACGCTGGTGTTCGTCGAGGTCAAGACGCGGCGACGCGAGGATTTCGGACGGCCGGCGATGGCTGTGGACAAAGACAAGCGTCACGCCCTGAACCGTGCCGCCGCTGCCTATCTGCGCAAAGCGAAGTATCCTGATTTGTATTACCGCTTCGACGTGATCGAAGTGCTGGGGCAGCCGGAAGAAGGCGACCCCGTTATTCGGCACCTCGATGACGCGTTCCCTTTTGAGCAGCGGTTCAAGTTCCCAGTTTGAATCTTGTGACCGGAGGAATCTGATGAACACGCATGTCAGTCTGCCCGTTGTGGTGCTTTTCGCGGCGGCTTGCTCGACGGCGGACGAAGCGTGGCTGAAACGGGCCGAGGCCTACGCGCTCACGCCCAAGTCCGACCGCGTGGAGCCGGTGAAGGTGTTGCGTACGGAGGGCCGTGTCGATCAGCCGGACGCTCTGCTTCGCGAAGACGGCAAGAGCTGCCGTCTGTCGTTCGAGAATGGCAGTGCCCGGCCGGTCGCGGTTCTAGACTTCGGCAGACAGAGCGTTGGCGGTTATGCGGTGTTCAGCGTCACCGCCAAGACCGGCCAGCCGGTGGTGCGCCTGGCGTACGCGTGCCATCCGGACGGGCTTTCCGAGAAGGGCTGTTTCTCTCGCGAGACCAGCGCCCGCTACCTCGGCCCCACGTTTGATCTGCCTGTTTTGCCCGCGAACGTGAACCGCCACGAATGCTACACGATTCCTCGGACGGGACGTTTTATCGCGCCGCTGATTCAGGGCCAGACGCGATACGTGCGCGTACAGCTTGACACCCAGGACACGTCGGTGGACATCGATGCCGTTGCTATGGTGAACAGCGCCGTCTACGACCGTTCGCCGCAAGACGGCGCTTTCCTGTGCAGCGACGAGCGACTGAACAAGTTGTGGGCGATTAGCGCGTGGACTCTCCAGATCGCCTCGTTCCCGAACCACGACGCGTGGAAGACGGTCGAGGGCTGGCTGCTGCCGCGCAAGCTGGAACAATCGGAGGACGTGGGCTTGAGCCAGGCGGGCGCGGAATGGCGCGACGTGACGCTCGAGACGGTCTTCGAATTGCGTGCGAATCCGCACCACGTCTCGGCGGCGGGTGTCGCGTTCCGGGCGCAGAACGCGCGGAACGCTTATCTCGCGGAAGTCGCACTCGACGGCATGTTCCGGCTGCGCCGGCGCATGGACGGCAGGGACACGTTGCTGAGCGAGAAAAAATTGTCCGTGCCGCTTATCGACGGCAATCGGTATGCGCTAACGATCGCCGCGCACGGACCGGTCCTGACCACGCGCCTGGATGGAACGGTGATCGACGAAACCCGCGACGAGACGTTCACGTCAGGTCGGGTTGGGTTCTATACGCCGAAAGAGATGTGGCCGCTTTTCGATTCCGTCCGCGTCACGGACGATGGCGGCAAGGCGCTCTTGTCTGACGATTTCTCCGGGGACCTTGCCCAGTGGCAGTTCGCACGGACGCTCTCTTATGTGGCGGACGGCGCGAAGCGGGATCGGCTGGTGTGGTCCGGCGACCTCTACTTCGCGCAGCGAAGCGCCTACTACGCCTTCGCGAATCCGAGCTATCTGCGCGATTCGCTCAAGATGCTGGCGTTCAACCAGACGCCGGAGGGGTACGTTCAGTCGTCCCCTTACCCTGAGCGCAGCACACCTCCCGTCTCGGGCGAGTACGGGCCGTTCCCATCTGACGAGTTCGCGGCGTGGCTGATTCCGGTGGCGTGGGAGCATCTCCTGTATACCGACGACACCGCAACCATGCGGGCGATCTGGCCAGCGATCGCGCGTTTACAGGGGTATCTAGGAAGTCACATGGGGCCGAACGGACTTTTCGTCCAGCGCGCCGCGACCTCCAAACACGCCGGCAACCTGAATCTGGGCGACGTCCGCACGCGGGCCTACATGAACATCCTTCTGTGGGGCGCTTTCCGGGACGCGGCGCGCATCGCGGACCGGCTGGGGCTGACGGACGAGCGCGAGGGGGCGCAGAAAAGAGCGAACGCCATCAGGGACGCTCTTTATGCGCGCCTTTGGGACGAGACGAACGGATATTTCAAGGAGGCGCTCGAAACGCCGCGCTTCGGCCCCGAAGCGAATGCCCTGGCGCTCGCGATGGGTCTGGTGACACCTGAACAGGCGCGGCGCATCGCCCCGCAGTTTAAAAAGATCGGGCACGGCAAGTTCCAGAGCTTGGCGAGCCGCGGCAAGTTCGCGTACGGTTTCGCGCAGTCGGGCCTGCAGATGATTTTCGACCACAATTGGATGAAGCTGCTCGATGAGGGGTGGACCGGCGCTTGGACAACGACCGAATGCATGGGGATGATCACGCGCGGCTGGGGTGATGAATCGCATCCCGATACGGCCATCGCGGGCCACTTCAGCGCGTACATCCTCGGCGTGTCGCCGGTCGAACCGGGGTTCCGCCGTTTCGAGGTGAGGCCTCAGCCGGTGAAGGAGGTCACTTGGGCCAAGGGTCTCGTGCCGACGCCGCACGGGGCGATCACGGTGGACTGGGAGCTGATCGGCGGCGCGCTCAAACTGTCGCTCGCGGTTCCACCGGGAACCACGGCGGACGTGGTGATGCCGAGATGCGCCCACGTGTTGGTGAATGGCCAAAGCGGGAACGCTCGGGGACTTGGCTCTGGCGCGTATGAGATCGAGGCGCGCGAGCTGGCGACAGGCGCGCTGAACGACCCCACCCTGGCGGCGGCGTCTGAAAACACGCGTGGGAGCCGCATGCTCAAGGCTTCCAGTTCTCACGAAGAGGGCGGATGGGGGATCGCCAATCTGCTCGCGCCGGACGGGGACCAATCGAAGAAAGGCTACAGCTCGGCGGCGCACGCATCGGCTGAGGCGGCCGAATGGATCGAGATCGACCTGGGCGAGGAGACCGCGCTTGCGCAGCTCGTACTGGTGCCGCGCCGCGACACCCGAACGACGGACAACCAGGTCGCGGGATTCCCTCGCGATTTCACGGTGCAACTTGCCAAGGAGACCGGCAAATACACGACGGTCAAAAGCTTTTCTGACTGTCCCGCCCCCGGCGTCAACGGTTTGGCCGTCGATTTGTATACGGTGATCAGTTATCCGGAGGCGAGATACATCCGCCTCACGGCCACTCGCCTCGGCCCTCCCGCCCGCGACGACGCCGGAAATTATCGCCTGCAGCTGGCCCGATTCAAGGTCGTCCGGCCCGAAGAAATGGGGCGAAAATAACCGCCGGATTCCCATGTTGGCGGGATGGAGCGAACATGGTATCCTATAACGGCATGTTCACGAGGGTTTCGCTGATGCTCGGAAAGCCGGCGGAGGTGGCATGAAAATAATCGATTCCTCCAATTATCTGGATGCGTTGGAAAGCGGGCGCAAACCGTGGCACAAGGAGTACTATGCGATGTACTCTAGCGTGTTGGGCGGCGTCGTGCTCGATCCGATGCTTATGCAGGTTCCGATCGATGATCATCTTGTCCACAGGGGCGACGGCGTGTTCGACACCTTCAGGTGCGTGGGCCATGCGGCCTACAACCTTGACGCCCATTTGCGGCGGCTCATGCGCTCCGCTGGCGCGATAGGCCTTGCATGGCCTGCCGGAATGGCTGACATCCGCCGGCTGACGCTGGAAACGTTGTCGAAAGCGGATCAGGACGCCTGCTCCGGCCGTGTGATGATCGCCCGTGGACCCGGCAGCTTCGGCGTGAACCCTTACGATTCTCCCGAGGCGGCGCTCTACATCGTGGTCTATGCGGCGGGGAAGCTCTTCATGGACGCGCATCCGGAAGGGGCCCGCGTCCGCCGCAGCCTTGTCCCCGCTAAGCCGGCCCGGTTCGCCACGGTCAAGAACTGCAACTACATGCCGAACGTGATGATGAAGCGCGAGTCGGTGGACTGGGGCGTGGACTTTGTGGTCGGTTTTGACGAGAATGGGGCCATGGCGGAAGGCGCAACGGAGAATTTCGGCATTGTGACACGGTCGGGCGAACTGCTGTTCCCGCGTGTCGAGACGGTGCTGGAAGGGACCACGATGGTGCGCGTCATGCGTCTGGCGGAAACGTTGCAATCTGCGGGGGCCCTGCAGAAGATCGGCTTCCGAGACATTTCGGAAAACGATGTGCGCCAGGCCTCCGAGATGCTGATTGTCGGAACCATGATCAACGTTGTTTCCGTGCGCGAGTTTGAGGGCGCGTCTGTGGGCGAAGGGAAACCGGGACCGGTGGGGCTGGCGCTGAACGCCTTACTGGTTCGCGATATTTCGTCAAATGACAAATTGCGCACCACGTATTGAATTTGGAGACTTATGGCGAATTTTGATGAGATCATTCAGAAGAGTCTGGTCTGTCTGAACATGACGGACATCGACGGGCAGCACGTGGTGACGACCCTGATCGAGTCGGCTGTCCAACAGGGGCTGTTGGCGGCGCAGGACAAGGACGAGGCGGTCAAGGCGGTCCTGAAACGCGAAATGAGCGCTTCGACCGCCTTGCCGGACGGCATCGCTTTGCCGCATGGGCGCACCGATTGCGTCAGCGATATCGTCTGCATGCTGGGCATCCATCCCTCGGGGATCGACTTCGGTGCCCCGGATGACCAGCCGTCGCACATCTTCGTGCTCTTGCTGGTGCCCGCCACCGTCGCCTGCAACCACATTCATTTCCTGGCCAATCTGAGCCGCCGCCTGATGGAGCCATCGGTGCGGAACGAGCTGTTGGCTGCGCCCACGCGCGAACGCGTGCTGCAAACCATTTTAAGTCATTCGGATGAAGGGGCTATTTGATGAAACCATTGATGCTGCAGGGAGTTGCCGCCTATTCGCAATTTCGTTTGGACGCGCTGGCCGAGAAAATCGCTTCGTGCGTGAAGGCCGAAGGCAAGATCAAAATCAATACGCATTTCGTGTATCTGCTCGACGCACAGGAGACGCTTGATCCGCAGACACTGGCGAGGGCCTGTTCGTTGCTGGGGGCAACCGGACACGCAAAAACGCAGGGCGGATTTTTCGTTGCGCCACGCAAGGGCACCATTTCGCCTTGGTCGTCGAAAGCCACAGATATCTTCAGAAACTGCGGGCTGACGGTCGTGAATCGCGTGGAGCGCGGGGTTCACTTCCAGGTCTTTTGGGGCGGAAACGAGCTGTCTGTTGAGGCCTTGCGTCCGGCTCTGAACGTGTTGCATGACCGCATGACCGAAGGCGTCTATCAGGACCTCGATGACCTTTTCGCGCACCGTCCGCCCGCCCCTGGCAAGTCTTTTGACGTCCTCGGCAAAGGCATAGCGGCGCTTGAACAAGCCAATCGCGCCATGGGCCTTGCGCTGAGCGCCGAGGAGATGCGGTATTTGTGCGACAGCTATACCAAGGCCGGCCGCAATCCGACCGACACCGAGCTCGTGATGTTCGGGCAGGTCAATTCGGAACACTGCCGGCACAAGATTTTCAACGCCGAATGGATCATCGACGGCGAGAGAAAGGATCAGTCCCTCTTCAAGATGATCAAGCACACCCACACCTGTCACCCCGAGGGGACTCTGGTGGCTTACAAGGACAATTCGGGTGTCGTTGAGGGGTTCAAAACGGACGGTCTTGAGATCGACCCGCTGACCCATTCGTACCGTTTCGAGAAAGACCAGATCGACATGCTGATGAAGGTCGAGACCCACAACCACCCGACGGCGATTTCGCCGTTCCCCGGCGCGGCCACGGGCGTGGGCGGGGAGATCCGCGACGAGGCGGCGACAGGCACGGGCTCCAAGACCAAGGCGGGGATTTCCGGGTTCATCGTTTCCAACTTGCGCGTGCCCGGGTTTGAGATGCCGTGGGAGAAGGACTATGCGGAGTTCCCCACGCGACTCGCGTCGCCGCTGTCGATCATGCTGGATGGTCCCATCGGCGGCGCGTCGTTCGGCAACGAGTTCGGGCGCCCGCAACTGTGCGGCTTCTTTCGCACCTATGAGGAGCAGACGGCGGGGTGCTATCGCGGGTATCACAAACCCATCATGCTGGCGGGCGGCATGGGAAACATCCGCCGCGACCAGGTCTTCAAGAAGGCTGTTCCGCCTGGCTCGCTGATCGTTCAGCTCGGCGGCCCCGCGATGCGCATCGGTCTCGGCGGCGGCGCCGCGTCATCGATGGTGACCGGAAGCAACGACGAGGCGCTCGATTTCGATTCGGTGCAGCGCGGCAATGCCGAGATGGAACGCCGCTGCCAAGAGGTGATCGACGTCTGTGTGGCGCTCGCCGACAAGAACCCGATCTTGAGCATCCACGACATCGGCGCGGGCGGGTTATCTAACGGCTGCCCGGAACTGGTCGAGAGCACCGGCGCGACCTTCGAGCTTCGCGCGGTCCACAACGAGGAGCCCTCCATGAACCCCATGGAGATCTGGTGCTGCGAGGCGCAGGAGCGCTACGTGTTGGCGATCGCGCCCAAAGACCGTGCCCTGTTCGAGGCGATCTGCGAGCGTGAACGGTGTCCAGTGGCCTTCATCGGCGAAGCCCGCGAAGACCAGCGGCTCGTGTTGAACGATAGCCATTTCGGCGATAAGCCGATCGACATGGATATCCGGGTGCTGTTGGGCAAGCCTCCGCGCATGGTTCGCGAGGTGGCGCACGACGCTGCGATGCCTGCGGCTCTTGCGCTGAAGGGCGTCACGCCGATGGCTGCCCTGGAGCGCGTGCTGCAGTTGCCGGCGGTGGCCGACAAGACGTTCCTGATCACGATCACGGATCGCACCGTGACGGGCATGGCGCATCGGGACCAGATGGTCGGACGGTATCAGTTGCCCGTGGCGGACAGCGCGGTGACGGCGACCGGCTATCAGACCTACACGGGCGAGTGCATGGCGACGGGCGAGCGCACGCCAGTGGCGCTGATCAATGCGCCCGCGTCCGGGCGCATGGCTGTGGCCGAATCGATCACGAATATCGCGGGCGTCAATATCGGAAAGGTCAGCAACATCAAGCTGTCCGCGAACTGGATGTGCGCCTGCGGCGAGACGGGGGAAGACGCGAAGCTGTTCGACACCGTCTCGGCGGTCGGCATGGAGTTCTGTCCGAAGCTTGGCGTGTCGATCCCCGTCGGCAAAGATTCGCTCTCGATGCGGACCGTCTGGCAGGACTCAAAAGGGGCCTCGCACCGGCAGGTCGCGCCGCTGAGCCTGATCGTCAGCGCCTTCGCGCCGGTTCAAGACGTGCGCAAGACGCTGACCCCGGATCTCAAGCCCGGAGCGAGCACGTTGCTGCTGGTCGATCTCGGCAGGGGCGCTAATCGGCTCGGTGCCAGCGCGCTCGCGCAGGTCTACAATCAGGTGGGCGACTCGTCTGCGGACGCGGATGATCCGGTGCTCCTAAAGGCCTTTTTCGATGCGATGCAGGAACTGGTGGCGGAGGGGTTGCTGCTGGCGTATCATGACCGTTCAGACGGCGGCGCGGTCGTGACGTTGGCCGAGATGGCTTTTGCAGGCGGGCGCGGCATGAAGGTCGAGCTGCCGGGCAAGGATTCCCTGCGCGTGCTGTTCAGCGAAGAGCTGGGCGCGGTGCTGCAGGTCGCCGAGACGAATCTCGATGCCGTGATGAGCGTACTTTCCCGGTACGGCTTGGCCACCGCTGATGTCTGCACGAAGATCGGGAGTCCGACGGACGATCGCGCGTTCCGCGTCGCCGTCGGCGGCAAGCCGGTGGTCGACACCACCATCACCTGGTTGCGGCGCACCTGGTCGGCGCTCACCTGCCGCATGCAGGCGTTGCGTGATAATCCTGACTGCGCCTGGCAGGAGTACGACAACGGCCTTGACGAGACCGATCCCGGCATGACGTTCGCGCTGACCTACGATCCGGACGAGAAGGTCGACGTCGTGACGAAACAGAAGCCGAGAATGGCGATTCTGCGCGAGCAAGGGGTGAACGGGCACGTCGAGATGGCCGCCGCTTTCGCGCTGGCAGGATTTGAGTCGGTCGACGTTCATATGACCGACCTTTTGAGCGGGCGGGTCGATCTCGCCGCCTTCAGCGGCGTTGTGGCGTGCGGCGGCTTTTCCTATGGCGATGTGTTGGGCGCGGGCTCGGGATGGGCGCGAAGCATCCTTTACAACGCGCGGCTGGCCGAGATGTTTAAGAGGTTCTTTGCACGGGCCGACACGGTCACGCTGGGTGTGTGCAACGGCTGCCAGATGGTGTCCCAGCTCAAGGGAATAATCCCCGGCGCGGAACATTGGCCGCTTTTCCGCCGCAATGTTTCCGAGCAGTTCGAAGCGCGCTATGCGACTCTGGAAGTGCTCGATTCGCCTTCTGTGCTGTTGAAGGGAATGGCGGGCTCGCGTCTTCCGATCGCGGTGGCGCACGGCGAGGGCCTGGCGGTGTTTGAGAAGCCGGGAGACGAGGCAAAGGCCATCGCGGCGTTGCGCTTCGTGGACGGGAGGGGGCTGGCGACCGAGCGCTATCCTTGGAACCCCAACGGTTCCAAAGGCGGCTTGACCGGTTTCACGTCGCGCGACGGGCGGGCGACGATCCTGATGCCGCATCCCGAGCGCGGTTTCCGTTCGGTGCAACTCTCGTACAAGCCCGCCGACTTGTTCACCGGTGAGGCGGGGCCGTGGATGCGCATGTTCCGCAACGCCTTTGCTTTCGTCTCGCGGAAGTAAGCGGGCGGCGGCCGCTTGTTGGGTTGTTGCGGAGAAAGGAATCGGGTATAGTACCCCCCATGATACGCACAGGAATAGGGTATGATTCCCATCGGTTAGTCGAAGGCCGCAGACTGGTGCTGGGCGGAGTTGAGATCCCGCACGAACGGGGCCTTATGGGACACTCGGATGCCGATGTGTTGATCCACGCGATGTGTGACGCCCTACTGGGCGCGGTCGCGGACGGCGATATCGGACAGCACTTCTCGGACAAGGACCCGCAGTGGAAAAATGCCGACAGCACGCTTCTTCTCGGACGCGTGGTCGAGCGGCTCACGCGTGCCGGGTGGCGGATTCTGAATACGGACGCAACCGTCGTGACCGAAGCGCCCAAACTCCAGCCCTTTATTTCCGCGATGCGCGCGCGCCTCGCCGACGTGATGGGGATTGACGCTTCCCGGGTCTCCGTCAAAGCCAAGACCAACGAGGGCATGGATGCGGTGGGACGCCGGGAGGGCATCAGCGCCCTGGCCGTGGCCACGGTCACGCAGGAACCGGCCATCAAGTGATCCGTTAGGGAGAATGAGGACGATGCAGATTTATAACAGTTTGACTCGTTGCAAAGAAATGCTGCAACCGATTGAGCAGGGCCACGTGAAGATCTACACGTGCGGGCCGACGGTCTACAATTTCGCGCACATCGGCAATTTCCGCGCCTACACGTTTGAAGACGTTCTGCGGCGTGTGCTGCTGTTCAACGGGTGCCGCGTGACGCAGGTGATGAACCTGACCGATGTGGACGACAAGACGATCCGCGGCGCTCGGGCCGCGGGCGTGCCGCTGAAAACGTTCACCCAGCCTTTCATCCAGGCGTTCTTTGCCGATCTCAAGACGTTGAACATCCAGCCCGCCGAAGTCTATCCGGCCGCGACGGATCACATTCCCGAAATGATCACCCTTGTGGAGAAGCTTTTCGCGCGCGGTCTGGCCTACAAATCCGAGGACGGCTCGGTTTATTTCAGCGTGGCGAAGCAGCCGGGATACGGCAAGCTTGCGCACCTCGACCGCGAGAACCTGCGGGCTGGCGCGCGCGTGGCGCAGGACGAATACGAGAAGGAAAGCTACGGCGACTTCGCGCTGTGGAAGGGGTGGGATGCGAACGACGGGGATGTTGTTTGGGATTCGCCGTGGGGCAGGGGACGTCCGGGCTGGCATCTCGAATGCTCCGCCATGTCCATGAAATATCTTGGCGAAACGTTCGACCTGCACACGGGCGGCATCGACAACCTCTTCCCTCATCACGAGAACGAGATCGCTCAGGCGGAGGGCGCCACCGGCAAGCCGTTCGTCAACTATTGGATGCACTGCGCCCACCTGCGCGTGAACGGCGAGAAGATGTCGAAATCGCTCGGCAATTTTTTCACGCTGCGCGATCTTCTGCAAAAGGGATGGTCCGGCCGCGAGATCCGCTATGTCTTGATCAACGGGCACTACCGCCAGCCGCTCAATTTCACGTTTGACGCGCTGGATGCGGCGCGCGCCTCGCTCGCCCGCATCGACGAGTGCGTCGACGCGCTGACCGCGTTGGCCGGGTCGGCGAAGGTGGGCGCGATGCCGTCTTGGGCGGACGACGCCCGCGCCGTTTTCGCCGCGGCGGTCAACGATGACCTGAACGTGCCCGAGGCATTCGCCGCGCTCTTCTCGCTGGTGCGCGAAAGCAACAGCGCGATGCGGGGGAACGCCTTCAAGCCGGAAGAGGCCGCGGCGGTACTGTCGGCGTTCGATGCGCTCGACGCGGTGTTCGGCCTGATCCGGTTCGGGCGGGCCTTGCGGGAAGAGGGCCTGCCGCCCGAGATCGATGCGCTGCTCAAGGCGCGTGCAGCCGCACGCGCGGCCAAAGATTGGGCGGGCTCCGACCGTATCCGCGACGACCTCGCCGCCAAAGGCTGGGAAGTGCGCGACTCCAAAGAAGGTCAGAAGGTCAAAAAGCTTTAACATGAGTCGGGGAAAGTTCATCACGTTTGAGGGGCCTGAAGGCAGCGGGAAGTCCACGCATATCCAGTTGCTGGCGGACTGTCTGCGGGGCTTTGGCATTGAGGTGACGTGCACGCGCGAGCCCGGAGGAACACCGATGGGCGAGTCGATTCGGGGCCTGCTGCAGCACAACGGTTCAGGCGAGGCGCCTGTGCCGCGCGCCGAGGTGTTGCTGTTTCTCGCGAGCCGCGCACAGCATGTCGAGCGGCTGATCCGGCCGGCGCTCGAGAAGGGCAACTGGGTGCTGTGCGATCGGTTCGACGATTCGACGTTTGCCTATCAGGGGTACGGGCGCGGTTTCGATCTGGACGTGCTGCGCGCGGCGAACCGATTCGCCACGGACGGGCTGAGGGCGGACCTGACGGTGCTGCTGGACGTGAGTCCCGAAACGAGCCGGGCGCGACTGCTGTCGCGGCAGACGCAGACCGCATCTGCGCCGGACCGCATCGAGTGCGAGGCGGACGACTTCCACATCCGGCTGCGGAACGGCTTCCTGGAAATGGCGGCAAAGGATCCGGCGAGGTTCGTTGTGGTGGCGACGGAGCGCGAGCGGGAACAGGTGGCTGCCGACGTGCGCGAGGCCGTCATGCGGCGCCTCATGGGAGGACGGGATGCGCATTGACGACACCTTCCAGATGGTGAAAAGGGCGATCGACGGGGGGCACCCGGCTCATGGTTATCTGATTGTCGGCCCGGTTCGCGGCGTAGCGATGGATCTGGCCGTGCGCATCTTGCAGGTGTTGTTCTGCCGTTCCGCGGAAAAGCCGTGCGGCTCATGCGACGGCTGCCGCCATGTGGCGGAGCGGCAGGAAGTCGATATCCATTGGATCTTTCCCGAAAAAAAGTCGCGCATCATCAGCGCAGACCAGATCCGCGAGAAACTCATCAACGAAGTGACGCAGACCGCCTTCTCGGATGGGTGGAAGGCCGGCGTGTTGGTCGGCGCCGATCGTCTGAACGACGCGTCTGCGAACGCGTTCCTCAAGACACTGGAGGAGCCTCCGGGAAAGACGCTCTTTCTTTTGCTGACGGATGCGCCGCAGCAGCTGTTGCCGACCATCGTGTCGCGCTGCCAGCGGATCGATCTTGGCGACGTCCGCGAACTGAGTGAGCCATGGAAAAGCCGGGTGGTTGAGACCTTGGCAAGCCCGTTGCTGACTCGGCCGTTGGAGAAGCTGGCGATGTCCAACATGCTGTTTTCGATTTTGGCGGACATGAAGGATAAGGCCGAACAGCTGGTCACGGCAGAGGAATCCGCGAGTGATGTTGCCGAAGACGACGGCAAGGAAGTCATCGAGGCTAAGGTCAGCGCCCGGTACCGCGAGTTGCGTACGGACTTTCTGCTGGCGTTTCTGCGCTGGTTCCGTGACCTGTTCATCTTGAAGGCGGGCGGCGAGGAGTCGCTCGTGCACAATCGTTCCCATCTGCAGGTGCTCAAAGAGCGGGCTGGCAGACTGACGTTGACGCAGGCCCTTTACAACCTGAACGCCGTTGAAGAGCTGGCCCGACAGATGGAAAAGAACCTTTCGGAAGAGACACTCTTGGCGTACGCGTTGGACCGCATTAACCACGGTGCGGCATAGGAACATGGAATGCAGACTGTCGCACGCATACGGATGCCGGAAAACGGTGTTTTCTTGTGCAGGGTAGCCCCTTCGCTGGCGGTGTTGCCGGGGGAGACGTGCATGGTTGAACTCGAGTACGGAATGGACACCGGTTCCGTGCTGGAACTCTTCGGACTCAACGAGAATGCGCCCGGCGCGGAAAAGATGCCGGCGTACCGTGTGGTGCGCAAGTCTGTCGCGGAAGACGAAAAGCGGATAGGGGAGAACGCGGCTTTGGCCGAGAAGGCGAAGGAGTCCTTCATGCTTTCCGCGGCCCGCGAGAAGGGGCACGTCAAGATTCTGCATTGCCGTTTTTCTTACGGGAGAGACCGGCTGTTTATCCGCTATTCCGCGCAGATGCCGGTGGATCTGCGGCGCTTTGTCGGACAACTGCAGCGCGACTTTAAAACCCATGTCGATCTATGGCAGGTGGGCGTGCGCGACGAGGCGGCGCTCATCGGCTGTCTCGGCCCCTGCGGACGGGCCGTGTGTTGTTGCGCCTGGCAACGTCATTTCCAGCCCGTAAACGTCCGGATGGCGAAAACGCAGGAAATGTCGCTCAATCCGGTGTCGATCAACGGGAGTTGCGGTCGGCTGAAATGCTGCCTGCGGTTCGAGTACGAGCAGTACCGCGTGGCGGGCGAACGCTTGCCGGAACACGGCAGCGTTGTGACCTGCCCCGGGTATGAGGACGCAGAAGGGGTCGTCGTCGGGCGCGATGTGATGCGTGGGCGACTGACCGTGCGCACCACCGACGGACGTTTTTTGACTGAGCCTGCTGACGCCGTGACGGTCGTGCGCGCCGCGCGTGATGACGAGAACGACAAGGAGAGAACACATGAAAGTTCTGCTGTTGAATGGGCCTAATCTGAGGTTGCTGGGTACGCGCGAACCTTCGATTTACGGGTGCGAAACGCTAGACAGCATCGTGCGACGCGTCGTGGCGTACGCCGCGGACAAGGGCGTTGTCGTTGAGTCTTTTCAAAGTGATTCCGAAGGTGAGTTAGTCGCGGCGATCGGCGCGGCACGCGGCGCGTTTGACGGCATCGTCATCAACCCGGCCGCCTATACCCACACCAGTGTGGCCCTGCGTGACGCGCTTGCGGCCTGCGAGGTTCCCGCGGTGGAAGTGCACCTTTCCAACACGAATAAGCGTGAGTCGTTCCGCCACGCTAGCCTGACCGCTTCCGTGTGTGTGGGCCAAGTGATGGGGTTCGGCGGAAACGGGTACGTCCTGGCGCTTGAGGGGCTGCTGAAAAACATCGAAACAGCGAAAAAGGAAGCAAGGTAAATGAAGCGGATTAACAACGCGCCGGTGAAAGTTTGGATGGTAGGCTCGATCGGGATCGACGATGTGAAGACGCGGTCTGCGGACCGCAAGAACCTGATGGGTGGTTCGCTGCCGTTCAGTACGGTGGCCGCGTCTTTCTTTGCAAAGACCGGTGCGGTGGGGGTGGTGGGTGACGATTTTCCGGCCGCCTTCGACCGTCGCTGGCAGGCGTTCGGAATCGATCTGACGGGCGTTCAGCGCAAAGAGGGCGCGACGTTCCGGTGGGCATGCAAATATGACGACAACATGATCGAGCGGACCACGCTGAAGACGGAATTGGGCGTTTTTGCGGAGTTCATGCCGGAACTTCCCGAGACCTACCGGCAAGCGCCGTTCGTGCTCTTGGGCAACATTCAGCCCGAGTTGCAGATGCATGTGCTGAGGCAGGCCAAGGGCGCGAAATTCGTGGCGCTCGACACGATGAACCTTTGGATCGATATCGCGAAGTCGGCCTTGCTCAAAGTCATCCGGCGCGTCGACCTGTTGACGCTCAACGATGGCGAGGCCCGGATGCTGACCGGGAAGTGGAATCTTTGCGACTGCGCGGAGTCTATCCTGAGAATGGGGCCTTCCTACGTGGTCATCAAGAAGGGGGAGCACGGCGCTCTGCTGTTCTCTGCGAAGGGCGTGTTCATCGTGCCGGCTTATCCTGTTCGCAAGCTTGTTGATCCGACGGGGGCTGGGGACTCCTATGCAGGCGCGTTCATGGGGTATCTGGCGGCCGCCGGGCGCGTGACGGACGGACTGATGCGGGCGGCACTGGTTCATGCTAGTGCGGTGGCTTCGTTTGGCGTGGAAGGTTTCAGCCTCGA
>Ga0116170_10002515_pt1 | contig 17593 bp, 17 predicted proteins | sample AD_JPNHW1_MetaG_FD_89797 | JGI IMG/M metagenome (GOLD analysis project Ga0116170, IMG submission 89797) | Active sludge microbial communities of municipal wastewater-treating anaerobic digesters from Japan - AD_JPNHW1_MetaG | ecosystem: Engineered > Bioreactor > Anaerobic > Digestate | place...
CCGGCAAAATCCCGAACGTTTTTCCGCGGGATACCCTTGGAACCGCCCCGGGCTGGGATGATGGCCAGGACCTCAGGACGATTTACCATGCCGTCCAACCCCCATCCACCACCAGGTTACTGCCGGTCATGTACGAGGAAGCGTCCGAAGCCAAAAAGAGCATGGCAGCGCTCATCTCATCCAGGTTGGCCATCCTGCCGAGGATGGTCCGGGAGGAATAGGCCTTGGTGAAGACCTCGTCATGGCCATTGAAAACCCCACCAGGGGTCAGCGCGTTCACGCGGATGTTTTTGCCGGCATAATACGCCGCCAGGTAGCGGGTGAAACCCAAAACGCCGGCCTTGGTGACGGAGTAATAAACCGGTTTGAAGGAGCGGGTGCCATCCGGGCGTTCGTACAGGCGCTGGTCCGGGCCGTTGAGCCCGTACGTGGAGCATATATTGACAATCGCGCCCTTGCCCTGCGCCAACATGGGCACCACCGCGGCCTGGGACGCCAAAAACATGCCGGTCAGGTTCACATCCAGTGCCTGGCGCCAGGAATCGAGCGAGTAGCTTTCAAAGGCGTTGGCGCCCTGGCTGCCCGCGTGCTGCGGGTCGAACTTGGGATCCATCGCGGCGGAATTGATGAGCACGTCCAGGCTGCCGAAACGTTCAACAGCCTGGGCGACCATGGCGGTGGTGGAATCCGGGTTGGTCACGTCAACGGCGACGCCCAACGCCTGATAGCCGCGCGAGGCAAGCAAATCGGCGTGGCCCTTGGCCGCGTCCTGTGCCAGGTCGGCCACCACGACGTTGGCGCCGGCCTGGGCCATGGCCAGGCTGAATTGTTTTCCCAACAAACCCGCGCCGCCGGTCACGAGAACCGTGCGGCCATGCAGGTTGAACTTATCCAAAACGTTATCTGTCACGTTGTTTTCCTTCGCGTGTTGAGGTTTTTTGATTCTACCACTCAGGTCCTTTCGGCCAGGTAGACGCGCCTGTTTTCTTTAGCGCTGGATTGATGCACGGCCAGCGCAATTTCAAGCGCCCGGACGCCGTCTTCCAGCCCGCATTCCGCGTCCGTTTCTCCGCGGCAAAGGCGGATGAAGTGGGACATTTCTTCAAGGAACATGCTGTTGCGTTCAAAACCAGGCGGTGGAACGAGGGTCTCCTGGCTACCCGTGAGGGCGTTGGTCACCACGGCGGTGCCGCTGGCATTCTCCCAACGGATGAACCCATTGGCGCAGGTGATTTCCAGCCAGTGCGCCGCGGGGCGCTGGTAGTAATCCAGGTGAACCTGCGCGCTGGCTGCGCTGGTGAAACACAGGTTGATGTCCGAGCGGTCCTCCGCCTCAATACCGAGGTCACTGGCCCTGGCGGTGGCTGCTGAAAGCCAGGCCACTTCGCCCAACAGCCAGCGCAGGTAATCGAAGGGGTGGGAGAGGGTGAGGGTGACACCCCCGCCGAGGTCCGCCCGGGCCGCGTAGGAGGCGCGATAGTCCTCCCAGGGATGCCAGCCTGGCAGATATTCGCCCCAATGGGCTTCCGCGGATAAGGTTCTTCCCAGGTCACCTTTTTCAAGAATCTGCTTGATTAGGCGCAAAACAGGGTGGTAGCGGAAATGAAAGCCGACCTGCGCCTGCTTTTGGTGCCTGTCCAGTTCCGCGCGGAGGGCCTGCAGGCCTTCAAGGTTATGAGAGATTGGTTTTTCAATTAACAGGTTGCAGCCGGCCCGCGCGGCAGGCAGCGCAACGCCCATGTGCGCGGCAGTCGGGTTGGAAATAATTACACCATCCGGCTTTTGGGCAAGCGCTGCCCCCAGTTCAGTAAAAACGGGGAAGCCCCGCAGCTCTTCGTCGGGCATGGTGGCCTGGTGGGTGCGAAAGAGCAGGATATCCGTCTCGCCCAGGGCCAGCAGGTTGCGAAGATGCCGGCGGCCGATGGAACCCAAGCCTGCTATCATGAATTTCATGAACTCCTCCCATCCTGGTGCAGCAACTGGTAAAGCTTGTTGATGAGCTTTTGAATGCTGGCCCGGACGAAGCGGTTTTGCCACAAGCCAGCGCGTTTTCCGGGTTTGGCATTACTGGTGGCAGAGGCAGCAATGATGCCGTCCCGCCTGGCCAGCTCGGACACTTCGTCGTCAATCACGTTGCCAAGCAAGCGCATGGTCTGGGGGTAGGTCGTCAGGCGCAGGTAGCCCAAGGCGTCCATCCTGTCGTCCATTTCAACCATGCGGCCCATCAACTGGTCGCTCCAACCGCCTGGCAGCATTTGGTTGAGGACTTCAATAAGCACGTTTTTGGGAACCAACACCTCGAAATGATGCGCGGAAACCCATGCTTTGACGCCCTGCAGGCTAACCACCACGTCCTCGATACCCTCGATTTCACTCTGGTAACGCTCCTCCGTGCGGCCAGCGTTATCCATGTATTCTTCTTCCCACTTGCGCGGGATGAGATTTCCGCGTTGCACCGCGGACGGGTCTTTTTCTTCCAGCGCTTTAACCCAGGCAAGCGTCTGGTCGGAGCTCATGGCCACGCGCTGCTTGATGTAAAAGCCGGTCACCGCGCCCACGTTCGGGTAGGTATCCAAGACCTTGAGGTGTTCGGGGAGCCAGCCGGGAAGATGATATACATCGTCGTCGGTGTAGGCAATCACTTCCCCTTGCGCGGCCTGGGCAATCCGCCACAAGGCGTTGAGCTTGCCAATATTTTCGGCCGAGAGGATTAGGGTGTCAATTTTGCCCGTGTTATAAAGCGCCTGCAGGAAACCTGTCATCTCAGGGCAGGAACCGTTATCAAAAACCAGCAGTTCGTAAGGTTTTTCTGTGTTGGCCAGGATACTTTCAAGCGTCAGGCGGGTGACATCCAGGCGATGTTGGAAATACCCGGCCTGGTGTGGCGCGTAAACCAGCACGGCCACGGTCACCCTGGGAGGGGTGAAATCCAGGTTTTTCCCACGCGAAGGGTTCATGCCCAGCCTGGCCATCAGGCACCCCCGTTGGCTTGCTTGGACTGGGCCATGGCCAGGTCCATTTCACGCTGCCGGGCGCGTTCCTTCGCGGCTTTCTTGGGGTGCGCGAGGGTGAAGAGGAGTTGGGTTAACGCGTAGTTTTGATGTTTGAGCAAGGGATACGTCTCCACTGAGCGCCAAAAGCTTGACCAGGTACGCGGCATGGGCTCAATTTGGCCATTTTTGAGTTGATGGGTGGCATCATCTAGGGTAAAGATAGTACGCCGTCCACCAGCCAGGCGGATGTTTTCACCCGTCTCTGGCAGCCGGTAATGCGGCTGGGCATTGGGCAGGTGGCTGTAATCGTGGTTTTGGTGGATGATATCCAGGCTGGGGGTGCAGTCCACCACCGGCCAGCCCTGGGTTCGGGCGTGGTAAATCATCCAATTATCCCAGCCCGCACGTCCGATGGAAAAATCGGGGATGCTGGTAAAACAGGCGCGCGGAAAGATGAAATAATCGCTCCCGGCACGCACGTGCAAGGTGCCCCGGGTTCGTGTATCCGCGCGCAGGGCATCGGCCCAGTTACCTTCAAAAGACAGCCTTTGCTGGACGTCCAGGTCCCAGCGCTGGCCGACCATCAGAAAACGCTCCAGGGCTGAGCCAACCTGGCGAACCGCGGTCAATACCTCAGGGAAGAAGATGATATCGGCGTTCACGTACGCCAGGTAAGAGCTATCCGTGAACGAACGGCCAAGCTCGAAAATGGAACTGACCAGCGGCGTGCCCAGCGCGTTGGTCCTGACCGCGCGGAGGTGTTCCAGGCTGTACTCCCGGGCCACTTCCGGCATTCCCTGCTCGTCGCCAATCATCACCACGCGCACATCCTCACCCAGGGAGCGCCATGCGCACAGCGCGTTGCGTTGAATCATGTCAATGTGGGGGTTGGTGAAAGGTTTTGGGGTGGTAAAAAGCGTGAGCAAGGGCACGGGTGTCAGTCCTCCAGGGGCAGCCAGGTGGCGCGGGGCAATAGGCGCGTCAGCAGTTTTCGCCAGAACATCCCCAGGTTTCTCTTTAGAGCCACGTGTTTCTCACGATGGACTGGTTTAAGCGCGCCCGGTGTACGCGTGGGAACCGCCAGGGCGGCGATGTAGAGCTTCAAAGTATTAGAGCGGGGATACCCGTGCGCGCGGGAGGCCACCACGTCGTACCCAGCCTGACGCAGCATTTCCGTCAGGCTGTGCCGGCTGAAAGCGGCCAGGTGGGCCAGCTCGAAGCTGTCGTGCGCGTACAAGTTAGGCACTTCCACGAAGAGGTGCCCGTCGTTTTCAAGCAGCCGCTCGCGGATTAAGACCAGGGTTTTGAGGGGCTCGTTGAGGTGTTCCAGCACGTGCATCAGGGTGACCATGTCGAAGCGCGCCGGCTTCTCAGCGAGCAGTTGCTCGAGCGAGGCCGCCATGCGCAAGCCCTTGCCCGCGGCAATGGCCCGGTAGGCGTCGCCCGGTTCAACCCCTACCACCTCCGCGTGAAAGCCATCGCGCAAGTGCTCCAATAACAAGCCGCTTGAAGCGCCCACGTCCAGGATGCGGCGTGGGGCTGGGATGCCGGTTTGGCGCAGATAGTTCAACTGGTCCGCCGCGCGCAGCGACTGCTGGCGCAGGTCCTTGGCGGTCGGCTCGGGGCTGTCCTGGTAAATTTTGCGGTAGGTTTCAGCGTAGAAATCCGGATTGGCCGCCTGGCTTTCGGCCGCGTCCTGGAACACAAACCCGCAGGCGTGGCATTGATAATAGCGCGTGGTAAAGCCAAAGGAGTTCAATTCATGGAAAACCCGGGCGGTTGGCTGGCCACACAATGGACAGCTATGCGTTGTTTTGGGCTGCCCCGTGGTGATTTCACGCGGAGCCTCGGCTTCAAGCGATTGGCTGGCACTCTGGGCGCGGGTATCTACTTCATAAAGATGCTTGTGCCGCACCTGGGCAACCCCAGCCTGCCATTCGGGATGGCGCGCGTTCATTTCCAATAATTCCACCAATGAAAAGTCATCCCGGTTATCAAAAGCGGCATAGATGGCATTGGCCAAGGCCAAATCCTCCGGGGTATCGACCGTAAAGCGCAGGTGCCCGAGGCTGGGTTCGTGTTCCACCACTTTGACCCGAAAACGACCACGTGTGTCGTACAGGTACGGCATGACATGTTCCCGTTCAAAACCCTCCGAGGCGTTTTGCCATGCCAGGGTCAGCGCATCCATGCCGCATACCTCCACATCCATGCCGATGGGGCTTGTGCGGGTGGATGGCGGAGGAAGGCGGTTGGTGACAAAATCGTACCCGCCCTCAAGGTATACATTCACGACGCGGTCAATTTCAACCGGGTCAATCATCGGGCAGTCGGCGGTGACGCGTACAATCGCATCCGCCCCAAAGTGAAGCGCGGCCTGGTAATACCGGTCCAGCACGTCAAAGACGTTACCCCTAAAGCAGGGGATGCTGCGTTCCTGGCAAAAGGACGCGATGGGGTCATCGCCCGGGTCAACCGTTGTCGCCACGACAACCTGGTCCACCGTCCGCGCGCGGCTTACGCGGGTGATCACCCGCCCGAGCATCGGCTCGGTGCCGATTTGGCGCAGCACTTTGCCGGGTAGCCGGCTGGAACCCGTGCGTCCCTGGATAATCGCGAGTACCTTTAGTTCGGTCAAATCTTCTCCTTACGGCTGGACCGCGTCGATTTCTATGGAGCCGACGCTAATCTCGAAATTGGCTTGCTGGGCTGCCATGTTGGCAGGGGTGGTCAGGAACAGGACCAACCACAGCTGGCTTTGTTCAGTAAAGACATAGCCGGCCCACGCGTCCGCCTCATGGGAGTAGGTGAGCCGGGTGACGCTGCGGCCATTCAACGACAGACTGTCGCGATTGACGAGCGTGGTCTGGTTGCCAAGGATTTGCTCAAGGGCGAGGGTCAAAACACTCACCGGCAACTTGGCCAGGGCCGTGTTGCGAACCACCAACAGGCGTGTAGGTGAAACAGCCGTGGCACCGGAATCGTAACCCCACCATGAGACGTCATCTTCGAGGTTGGTCACCAGGGAGCTGAGGGGTCCCTCGCTGGTACCCAGGATATTGGTCAGGGTTTCGAGGATGGCAGGCAGCTCTTCCTTAATATCCGCCGTAACGTACGTGTTTGGCAGGGTGATGCGCATGCCCTTGCCCTCGTACACCTGCAAGCCCGGGTCGGGGGTTGGTGTGGGAGCGGGGCTGCTGGGGTTCGATTTGAACCCCGGAAAATTGCATGCCAAAACTGCCAGCATCAACGCCGCGCAGATAATGAGCATTCTTTTGGTCATTCACGCCTTCCTTTCGTGGAGGCAAACGTCTGTTCGTAGCTTTCAAGCAAGACTTGTTTGTTTTTATCCCAGTCAGCCTTGGCCAGGGCGTCCTGCCGGGCGGTCAATCCCGCGGAACGCAGGTTCCTGCCAGGCATACCGAGCAGGATTTTGGCCAATTCGCGGTCGTTCCCGTCAGGGAACAACCAGCCATTTTCATCCTGGCGAATCCACTCCAGGTTGGCGGGAATATCTGAGGCCACCGTTGGCAGGCCGCAGGCCATGGCCTCCATGAGGGAAACCGAGGAGCCATCCACGTGGCTGGGGGTGATGTACACGTCGGCCGCGCCATAATAGGTGATGAGCTGCTCATTGGGCACACGTCCGCCAAAGAATACAGACTGTTCAACCCCGCCAGCGCGCAGGATGCCGCGGATGTTTTCGGACTGGCTGCCTGTTCCCAATAGAATCAAGCGCAGGTTGGGGTCGGCCTGCGCGGCCCGGACGAAAGACCGCGCCAACACGTCCACGCCGTAATTCTTTTCCCATGAGCGCAGGCAGAGCAGGACGGTTTTGTCTGCCCATCCCTGCGCGATGCGCCATTGCTTGCCGGGTACCACGGCGGTCTGAGGCGAGAAATGCGCCAGGTCCACCCCCCAGGGGAACTGGAAGATTTTGTCTCCAGGAAAGCCAAACCTTTTGGCAACCTCCGCCGAGGACTGGCAGTCCACAATCAGGCCCTGGGAATGCTGAAGGGTGTAGTGGGTGCGCTGGGTATTGAGCAGGTTGCTGCGCGCGTCCTTCATCAGGTCGAAGCCCCAGCTCATGGTCAAAAGAGGCACAAACCGGTCCCGGGCCACCAGGTAGGCAACGTCGTGGATGGGGCCGGCGTGGATTAAATCCGGTCGCAGGTCCTTGAGGATGTCGCGCAGCTGCTGGCGCAGTGCCGAAACCTGGCGAAGTTGAAGCGGACCGTCAATCCCCTGCCACTGGAGGGGGGTCACCCCCCTGGGGGTGTCAAATTTCCCGTTCCGTAGCCGCAAAACAAAGCCATCATGGCCGCTTTCGGCCAGCGCGGTCATAAAGCGCTGGTCGTGCGTGGAATCGGAACGGGTCATGTACAGGATGCGCATTGTGGCCTTATCCCAGCATGGTCCAGCGGAGTTCCTGTCCGGATTCAATCGGGAGGAGGGCATGCGTGCCAACCACCCTGTCAATCTCGTAAGGTGGTATGGCGCCGGGGGTGGCCGGCCGGAGGACGTCAATCATGTCCCGTGCCAGCACCTCGCCGGGGATAATATCGCGGGCTGCCCGCAGGCAACGGCGCTGAACGACCACCGTTTGCTGCTCGTTGGCAGTCACTCGCTTGTTGCCACTCCCCAGGGCGCGTTCCAATTGGCGCGTGGTGGTGACCATTTCTGACCAGGTTTGCGGGTTCATGGCGAAGGCGTGGTCCGGCCCTTCGCGGTTGTTATCATCGGTGAAGTGCTTTTCAATCACCCGCGCGCCGAGGGATACGGCGCCAAGCACGGTGGCAGGACCGTGGGTATGGTCCGAAAGGCCCAACACGAGCTGAGGCCACATCGCGTGGTAGGTCTCCAGCACCCTCAAATTGATGTTGTCGTAGTTACCATCGGCAGCGGTGTAGTTGGTGTTGCACTGCATCAAAATCAATTGCGGATTGACCTGCAGGATGGCTTCCACCGCGCGCTGCACGTCGCCGATATCCGAAGCGCCTGTGGCCAACAGCACGGGTTTCCCCTTTTCCGCCATCTTGAGGCAGGATTCAAGCCAGGTGATATCCCCTGAGCCGATTTTGTAGGCCGGCACGTAGGAGTCCAACATGTCAATCGCGTCGAAGTCATACGGTGCAGAGAAGTACTCAATGCCTACCGCGTCACATTGCTGCTTGAGCAGAGGCGTCCACTCAAACGGGATGGAGGCGTCGTTGTACACCTCCGTCACGCTCTTTTTCCATTTTGCCTGGTGGGAGACTTGTGCGTTCATGTGGCCAAAGCCATAGTCTGAAACGATTTTGGGGCCGCGGAAGTTTTGGAACTTGGCCGCGTTCGCTCCGGCCTGGGCGCAGAGCCTGATTAATTCCAGAGCCCTATCCAGGCTGCCATCATGGTTGGCGGCGATATCCGCGATGAAATAGACGGGATGCTCTTCGCCGACCCAGGTATTTCCAATTTTGAGTTCCATGTATTCTCCTTTTTAGGCTGCCAGGCTGGCAAGTTTTTCGCGCAAACCTTCACGCAGCGCATCGGCCAGCGCGCGCAACCCTTCTGTTCCAGTGGGAATCTCGTGCCCCAGGGCCGCGCTGAGCTTGTCGGTGCGCATGCTCAGGTTGAGCGGCCGCCGTGTGGCAAGCCCTGCCTCCAGGGCGGAAATCGGGCTGACCAGGCTTTCGTCCAGCCCAAACTCGCGTGCCAGCGCGACACCGAAGGCATACTTGCTGATTGGGGTGGAGCCAAAAACATGATAAAGCCCTGACAGGTTCTTTTCTGCCATTTCGAGCAGGATGCCTGCCAGGTGATTGACATATAAAGGCGTGAAGAACATGTCGGTGAAGCCATTGACGGTCTGTTCCGCGCTCAGGTGGTTATAAAAGAACTCGGCCAGGCTGCGATTGCCGCGGATGGACCAGCCATAAAAGACCACGCGGGCGATAATCGCGTCCGGGTTGGCGCTGGCAATCGCTTCTTCGCCTTTCAGCTTGCTGTGGGCGTAGGTATTCAGAGGGTGGGGCATGTCCTCTTCGCTATAATCCCCTTTGCTGCCGTCGAATACCGCGTCTGTGGAGATATGGATGAGCTTAGCCCCGTTGCGGGCAGCCGCGGCTGCCAGGTAGCCTGGCGCTTCGGCGTTTAGCAGGTAACTCAACCTGCCATTCGTTTCGGCCTGGTCCACGTTGGTCAGGGCGGCGCAATGGATGATGAGGTCTGGCTTTGCCGCTTCCAGGTGGGGGCCGATTTCGTCAAAATCCGTGAGGTCCACCGAAGCGGTCTCGAAGGGGGCGTTAACCAACCGCTCCCGGTTTGTCCAGCCGATGACGTCATATCCCTTTTGGGCGGCCAGGAGCGCCAGGTTTACACCGAGCAAACCACTCGCGCCGGTGACAAGCAAACGCGTCATAATTTAATGTCCTTTTCGTACTCCGCCTTGATGGGGTCGATAATCGCATTAATCCCGTTAACATCCAGCCATTCCGTATTATTCGCGCTGGTGTAGGTGAAGCCGTCCGGCACGTGGGTGCCTTTTTCTTCCCAGGCGTGCCCAAACCATAACGGGGCAGCGGCAGGCTGAACCACGTACATATCCGGCATCTCGACCGTGGTGCGGGCTTCATCTTCGGAGATAAGCGACTCGTGTAGCTTCTCGCCTGGGCGGATGCCAATGATTTCCACTTCGGCTTCGGGCGCCATCGCTTTGGCAAGGTCCACCATGCGCATGCTGGGAATCTTGGGGACGAAAACCTCCCCACCCTGCATCTCTTCGATGCAGCGCACAACAAAACGCACGCCCTGTTCCAGCGAAATCCAGAAGCGGGTCATGCGCGCGTCGGTGATGGTCAGCTTGCCGCTCGGGCGCTGCTTGAGAAACAGCGGCACCACGCTGCCACGGGAGCCAACCACGTTGCCATAGCGCGTGCAGGCGATGCGGGTCTTTCTGCCGCCAGCGTAGGCGTTGCTTTGAACCATGAGCTTTTCAGCGGCCAGCTTCGTGGCGCCGTAGAGGTTGATGGGGTTGACGGCCTTGTCGGTAGAAAGCGCCAGCACCTTTTCGACGTTGTTTTCAATCGCGGCATCAATCACGTTGCTGGAGCCCAGAATGTTGGTTTTGATGGCTTCCATCGGGTTGTACTCGCAAGCCGGCACCTGCTTGAGGGCTGCTGCGTGAACCACGATATTTACACCGTACATGGCGCGTGTCAGGCGGTCGCGGTCACGCACGTCCCCGATGAAATAGCGGATGGTTGGATCATTGAACCCTCCCGTTGTCCGCATCTCATGTTGTTTCAGTTCGTCCCGGCTGAAGACGATGATCTTGGCCGGATGATATTCATCAAGCAAAATCCTGATGAACTTTTTCCCAAATGAGCCTGTTCCCCCGGTGACGAGGATTACTTTATTGCTCCAATCCATGTGTACTCCTTTTCAGGCAGGCTGCTGCCGGCCAGGTTTTCGAATGACAATCAACGGGTATTGCCCGTTTTTTCCAAAATAGTGCGGGAACCACTCTTCCAAGCGGTAGAGCACCCTTAACCAGAACTTGCCACCCCATTCCGGCTGGATGACCGCCCGAAGGAAGGATACGCTGACGCTGCGCCAGGCGCGAATTTCATAGGGAAGAACGCCGTTAAAGGTTTCCTCGAACCAGGCCGCGTTGTTCTTAGTGACAAAGGTGCCAGCCGGGTGGCTGCCCGTTTCGCTGGCGACAGCCCATGTTCCACCCACTCGCGCCTGACTGGCAGGCGCAGCTGTGGGGGCAGTGTTTGAGGGGTTGCCTTTCTTGAGCTGGCTGGCTTTGCGCACCATCCACTGCGTGAGTCGCTTGAGGCCGTGTTGATTCCATCCGTCCACGGTCACCATGGATCTGCCGGGTTTGAGACAGCGGTACAAGCCCAGGTAACAGGCCTTTTTTTCCTCAGCGGGCAGGTGGTGGATGGTGTGGAGCGAGATAATGCCATCAAAAGCCTCGGGCTTGAAGGGCAAATGGGCAATATCGGCCACCACGAAGAAGCCACGCTCCCCCAGGCGCTTGCGTGCCTCCGTTAGGGCGACGTGGGACAGGTCCAGGCAAACCCGCTGCTGGTAGCCGGCTGAGTAAGCCAGGTAAGCGTCGTATTGGACAGGCCCCGAACCTGCGTCCAGCAGGTACTGGCCGCTTTTGGCCAGGTGGCTGCCGGCCCTCGCGTGACATCGGGCAATGTACTCGGCGGAAACCGGTCTCAGGTCTTCATATTGGGCGTTCTGGTAGTGGCCGTCGGTTTCTGTTTGCCAGCCGACCTCATCGTAGAATTTGCCCACCTCGCGCTTCACATCTTCAGTTTGCATGCGGGTTTTCTCCATCAGTGCCAAGTTCGGTCAGCCGTGCCAATCCCCGGTCTTTCCAGACCAGCGGTTCGCCTGCCAGGTACGCAAAGGTTTTCGCGTAGCGGGCCTGGCCTGCAGGGCTGAGCACGTAGCGCATCGGCCGGCTGTTAAAGTCTTCCTTGAGCCAGAGCAGGTGCCAGGGGAAAGGAAGCGAGAACTCGAAAAAGAACAAATAGGCGTACAGCCAGGCCTGGTCCACGGTTTTGGCGTCCAAACGCGAACCTGCCGGGTCGGAGAGCACCTGGTTTAACTCCGCCTCGTAACCTTCCCAGGTTTGGGGATCCCGGGTGAAGCCTTTTTCGGCATAATGCGTCTTGCCAGCCACGATGACAGGCAACCCCGCCAAGGCCATTTCCATGCCAACGGTGGTGGTGAAGACCAGGCCAAGGTCGGCGGTTTCAACCAGGTCGTAGGTGTTGATTTTTTGGTCAGGTGCCACCACATGGATGTTGGCTGGCAGGGTGGGAAAACTTTGGCTGATTACGTCCATGATGGAAGTACCGTGCGTCAGCAATTCGCCCGGGTGAACGCGCACAACCAGTTGCGCGTCTGGCCGGTTGGCGAAATAGGCGATGGTTTTCACAACCCACTCCGCCATCGTGGCGGTGACGCGCTGCCGTCCGAGGGTCAGGCTGTCTCCCAGCACGTTGGTCGCGAGCAAGGCCAGGGGCCTGCCATCCAGGCCCAGTGCCTGCCTGACCAGCGAGGAGCCTTGCACGGGGTTCTTCTGCCACTGGCGGGCAAAATTACCCCAGAGGCGCGCGTTTTTTCGCGCCGCGAAGAGGTCCAGCATGGCCGTACGGGCCCGGTCTGGCAATGGCTGGTTGCCCAGGTCGGCCCACAGGCTGCTGGTATCGTGGGACATGATTTCGCCATCCTGCGCGAGCCAAATTCTTTCGCGTTGATCCGCGAATTCAAAGGTGATGGCTTTGATTCCCAGCAAGCGCGCCACCTGGTACGCCACACCCATTTCCAGGATGGTGCCATTGGGGACAACCAGCACTTGCGGTTGTTCGCGTTGAAGCCAATCGTAAAGCGCGAGCGCGGCCTGGGTGTTGCGGGCATGCCGCAGCGCGTATAGGGGGTGGCTTTGGTCGGTTTCCTCGACCTGGAGGGTGTATTGCGTGTCGTAATCCGAGACCTGATCAATGATTTTAGCCAGTTCCGCGGGGTAGGCACTAAGGTCCAGTTTGGGCGGGACTTCTTTGAGCAGTGGTACCACGCGCATCACCTGGTTGGCGGGGGCCAAAACAGTTTGCGCGTACAAATCCTGCTTTCGCAGGTCAAAGGCATTTATCTCTTTGTCCCATTCCGAATAGGGCAGATAGCCGAAGGAAACCTGGTGGCCCTGAGCACTGAGCGCGAGCGCGACCAGCAGGGACTGTTCAATCCAGTAATGCAGGGTGGCAAAGACGCAAACCTTGCGGGCGGCGGGGTTGGGCTGGGTGAGAGCCTGGGCTTCGGCGACGGCCCCGGCCAGCACGGACTGAATCCCTTCCAGCTTGAAGTGGGAAGACCACGGCTTGTATTGGCCACGCAGGCGCCAGTATGCTTCGGCGGTCAGGGGTAGGTTCCCGAGAAGGGTTTTCAGCTTTTCAGACCCGTTCATGCGGTCCCTTCCTATCAATGCGCCAATCCAGGGCTGGCCGGACTGCCCCTGGACGGGGTTCGGGCCATTGCGTGCCGGGCGCGCCGCTGGCGTCCACGGAAAAACTGAGCGCCTGGTCATCCTGGAAATACCGCTTGATGCGATAGGCGCTGGCGTTAATTCCGATTGAGAACCGCCCCTCGTTCAGGGTATTGGCGGGGATGGTGCAGCGGCTGAGGTATACACCGGCGGGCCTGGAGGTGTATTCATTGAATAAATCGTGGGGGTCGGTATCGAAGCTGGTAAACACAGCTTCGCCGCGGCTGGTGTTCAGGTAGTAGCCAACGCGCAGCCCGGTGATTTCCGCTTCTAGCTGATATTCAATTTCAATGGTGATGGGGTCCACGCTGCGGACTGAATCGGAAACGGTATTGTTTTTATCAAGCAGGCGGATGGCCAGGGGTCGGAATGGGGCGGCTGTGACGGGAATTTCGTCATGCTCCCAAAAGCGCTCACCCAGCTTGGAGAGGCCCCGGTTGAGGTAAAAATCGACTGCCTCAGCAGAGGGGGCCCGAAGGAGCACCTTGCCCTTATCCAGCACGATGGATTCTTCAGTCAGGCGTTGAATGGCCGACATGTTATGGCTGACGAAAAGCACCGTCCGGCCTTGTTGGGCAACGTCGCTCATTTTGCCCAGGCATTTCCGCTGGAAATCCGCATCTCCAACGGCCAGGACCTCGTCCACCACGAGGATTTCAGGCTCCAGGTGGGCTGCGACGGCGAAGGCCAGACGCAGGTACATGCCGCTGGAATAGCGCTTCACGGGGGTGTCGATGAACTGGTCCACTTCGGAAAAGGCCACGATTTCATCGTATCGGGCGTCGATTTCTTTTTTGCGCATACCCAGGATGGCACCGTTCAGGTAGATGTTCTCCCGACCCGTCAGTTCAGGATGGAAACCGGTTCCGACTTCCAGGAGTGAGCCAACCCTGCCTCGAAGCTCGCCGACACCCTCGGTGGGGTCGGTGACGCGCGAAAGCACTTTCAACAAGGTGGACTTTCCGGCTCCATTGCGGCCGATGATGCCCAGGGCCTGACCTTTTTTGACGTCAAAGCTGACATCCCTCAGCGCCCAAATGTGATTGTGGTCGGACCGGGCGGCGGAGCGCCTGGGCTGGAAAATGCCGCGGGCTTTGCCTACCTGGGAGACAATCAGGTCACGCAAGGTGTCTGAGCGTTCCTGGGCCGCGCCAATCCTGTAGCGTTTGCCGATGCCTTTAACCTGAATCGCGTAATCGGAGTTCATCATCACACCACATCCGCGAAAGTCTTTTCCATGCGGCGGAAGAAGTAGATACCGCTGATGAAAAGCAGCAAAATGGCCGCGCCGGAAATCCAGATGGTCGCGTCTGGCTGGGTGCCGCCAAACAGGGCCCAACGAAAGCCCTGCACCACGCCAACCATGGGGTTGAGATTGTAAATAGCCTTAAAAATCGGATTGCTGCCTATGTTGATGGGGTACAACACGGGGGTGATGTACAGCCAAATCTGCGAGATGAAGGGCAGGATTTGTTGCACGTCACGGTATTGCACGTTGAGAGCCGAGAACCATAACCCCACCGCCAGGGCGATGATCATCGCGAGCACCGAGAACGGAATAATCCACAGGGCCGTCAGGGTGATGGGAGCTTTGTAGATAACCATGGCGATGAGCAGTATGACCAGCGAAATGAAAAAGTCAAGCAGGGACGAGAGCACCGAAGCCAGCGGGATAATGATGCGCGGAAAGTAAACCTTGGTGATGAGGTTGGCATTCCCCACCAGGCTGCTGCTGGATTTAGTCAACGAGTTGGCAAATAAATGCCAGGGCAGGTAGGCCGAAAGCACAAACAAGGGGTAAGGAAGGCTGCCGCTGTCAATCTTCAGCCCGCGGCTAAACACGAACGTTGAGACCAGCGCCGTAATCAAGGGTTGCAGGATGACCCACGCAATGCCGAGCGCGGCCTGCTTGTAGCGCACTTTGATGTCGCGCCAGGTGAGGAAGTAAACCAGCTCGCGATAATACCAAAGTTCCTTCAGGTCAACGCCAAGCCAGCCTTTGGCAGGCTTGAGGACAACCGTCTGGTTGGCGGTCTGGGAATCAACCGTGGCCATTCGCCCTTTGCTGCCGGTACCAATCGATGGTGCGTTTCAGGCCGGCTTCAAAATCAGTTTTGGCTTCAAAGCCGAAGTATTTCCGGGCGCGGGTGGTATCCAGCTTGCGCCGCGGTTGGCCGTTGGGTTTGCTGGGATCCCAGCGAATGGAGCCCTCAAACCCGGTGAGACGGGCGATGAGCTCAGTTAGGTCCTTGATGGAAATCTCAAAGCTCGAACCGATGTTGACCGGTTCGGCGCCGTTGTAATACAGGGTGGCCCGGGTGATGCCCTCAGCCGCGTCTTCCACGTAGATGAACTCCCGCGTGGGGGAACCATCCCCCCAGGCCACAATTTCCGCGGCACCCTGTTCCTGAGCTTCGAGGCACTTGCGGATTAAGGCTGGGATGACATGCGAGCTGGCCGGGTTGAAGTTGTCACCTGGCCCGTAAAGATTGACGGGCAGCAAAAAGATGGAATTGAAGCCATATTGCTGGCGGTAAGCCTGTGATTGGACGAGCAGCATCTTTTTTGCCAGCCCATAGGGGGCGTTGGTTTCTTCGGGGTAGCCGTCCCAAAGGTGTTCTTCCTTGAAAGGAATGGGGGTGAACTTGGGGTAAGCGCAGATGGTGCCGATGGCCACGAACTTCTCAACCCCGCGCTGCCAGGCCTTGTGGATGAGCTGGACGCCCATCATCAGGTTGTCGTAAAAGAACTCCGCTGGTTTTTCGCGGTTGGCTCCAATGCCACCCACATGGGCAGCCAGGTGAATAATCACATCCGGATGGGCATCCGCCAGAAGACGGTCGATATCCTCGCCCTTGACCAGGTCGTAATCGGGGTATTGCGGGATAAAGATATCCCGCGCGCCGTTTTCCCGCAATTTGCGAATAAGGTGCGTGCCTAAAAAGCCGGCACCGCCAGTAACACAAACACGCTTGCTGGAAAGGTCAAGCGGATTTTCCATTTTCACCTCGGTTATCAATTATTGTAGAGGAGGGATTAGTGGCCTCCTCATTTGGTAGAAACAGTGCAAGTTTAATGCCTTGGATGGTAATGACGGGCATCTTTTCTTCGTTGGTCAGCGCGACACCCTGCTCAATGCAGGTCAGTCTGATAATCTCGGCCACCTCGCCATCGCCTTCAATGCGCACGTGGGTGTAGCCGTTGAACCGCAGCTCCTCGAGGCACTTCACCGCGCGTTCACGCACGCGGCGATAGAGGTCAAACGAGGTGCGGATGTAATCCACGGTCAGGCTGGCACGCAGCGCGATGCCCTCGGGCGTGATGATGTAGCGTAGCTTTTTGCGTTGGGCACGCTTGACCTTCACGTAGCCTTTGGACACCAGGCGCTTGATGTACCAGTTGATGGTGCCAACAGCCACGCCCAGCTCGTCCGCCATGGAGGCCTGGGAGATATCTGGGTTGGCTTCAATTTGATTTAGGAGATCCAGCGCGCGGGTGGTCTCTTCCGAGGAAAGTTCTGCTTCCATATATTTCAGTCACTGAATTATAGACGGGAATCGCCATGAGTCAAGTTGTAAAACCAGGTCCAAACCACTGCTACTGGGGCTTCATACGCCAAATTAATCCATGGGGATAGGGTTACCGCTCTGCACCTTAGTCAAAAACACCGATTTCCGCGTAATACATCACGTCCCCCTTGTAGGCGTAAAAGGCCACCATATTATCAGCCATCACGGGGTTTAGTGCCGCCCCACTGCAGCAGTTATGGTGGTCGATCCGGGTGTATTCCAAGGGGAACTCGGTGCCATCATAGGCGTAACCCAACACGCCGGCACGTTTATAAAAGTAAAAGGGACGCCCGGCAAGAATCTGAAAGCCAAAACTTTCCTCATATCCTGCCTCAGAATTGAGAGAGATACCATTTTCAAAAATATCACCGGTCGAAACCACTTCCACGTTATTGGGAATGTCATCAGTACTTGGGATTGTTTCACTGTAAGCGACTTCGAGAAACCATGCGTCTTGGTATGCCCAGAATCCCCATACTGGCGAAATTGGGCTGCTTGTGCCTATGGGGATGGAGACCAGGAGCTCACCATTTTTGTGGATGAGAACCTCCAAACTGGACCGCGCTGGCAGATTCGAATCACCCTGCGCAATGGTCTCATGGATTCTATAAGAAATTTCATCCCCGGCAATTCTTATGTTGTTGGTGGCGTAGACGGCCCTGGGGATAAGATTTGACCTTTGTGCTTCGTGCAAGGCCAAAATTGCTTCGGCCGTCCCCTCGACTGGCACCATGGACAGGATTTCACCTTTCCATTGTAAGCGCTGGATTGCAAACTCCACTAATTCCAGGGTGCCAGGGACGATTTCCGCGGTAGGCGTAGTGTCCTCCAAAGGCACGAAAATCGCTGAACAAGCTGAAAAGAGGAGGACAACCACCAATGCCAGCATGGTAGGCAAAAGACGGGATATCGGATTGTTTTTCACGGTATCAGGTTTATAGCAAGGAAATCACATTTCGGCAAATACAAGCCTAGCCGCTTGA
>Ga0116170_10002518_pt1 | contig 17588 bp, 12 predicted proteins | sample AD_JPNHW1_MetaG_FD_89797 | JGI IMG/M metagenome (GOLD analysis project Ga0116170, IMG submission 89797) | Active sludge microbial communities of municipal wastewater-treating anaerobic digesters from Japan - AD_JPNHW1_MetaG | ecosystem: Engineered > Bioreactor > Anaerobic > Digestate | place...
ATACCAGGAGGGGTGCCTTATATGTACCGACTGCGGTACGTCAAAGTGCGGTTGAAAACTCCTTTTCAAAAACCCATATCTCGAAAAAAAAGCGGAGACCCGTGAGGGCTCCGCTTTTTTAGTCAAAAGTCAAAAGTCAAAAGTCAAAAGTACGTCTCTTTCAACAACCCTTTTAACTTTAGACTTTGGACTTTCGACTATTTAATCACTCCCAATTCTTTCCCGACCTTTGTGAATGCCTTTATGGCCTTGTCGAGATGCTCCTGTTCGTGACCTGCCGAGAGTTGAACACGGATACGGGCCTGACCTTTCGGTACAACAGGATAATAGAACCCGGTAACATAGATACCTTCGTCAAGCAGCTTTGCAGCCATATCCTGTGACAGTTTTGCATCATAGAGCATTATTGCACAAATAGCCGACTGTGTGGGCTTGATGTCAAACCCTGCCTTAAGCATCCTGTCAACAAAGTACTCAGTGTTGTGATGCAGCTTATCCTGAAGCTCATTGGTTTCAGACATCATCTCAAACATCTTAATGCCTGCAGCAGCAACAAACGGCGGTATGGAGTTGGAGAAGAGATATGGTCTTGAACGCTGACGAAGTAACTCAATTATCTCTTTCTTACCGGTGGTGAAACCTCCTATTGCTCCTCCAAACGATTTGCCGAGTGTGCCGGTTATGATCTCCAGTTTACCCCTGAGGTTGTGAAGCTCTGTAACGCCTCTTCCTGTGCGTCCGACAACACCTGCCGAGTGCGACTCGTCAACCATCACCATGGCATTGTATTTATTTGCCAGCTCATATATCTTATCAAGAGGGGCAACATTACCGTCCATTGAGAATACGCCGTCGGTGACGATTAATCTGAATCTCTGTGCCTGTGCTGCCTTGAGCTGCTCCTCCAGGTCTTTCATGTCGGCATTGGCATAGCGATAGCGAACGGCCTTGCAAAGCCTTACGCCGTCGATAATAGATGCATGGTTAAGTGCGTCTGAGATGATGGCATCTTCTTCTCCCAGCAGTGGTTCAAAGACACCCCCGTTAGCATCGAAACATGCTGCATAGAGGATAGTGTCTTCTGTCCCGAAGAAATCAGCTATCTTCTTTTCCAGCTCCTTATGAAGATCGCCGGTGCCGCAGATGAATCGAACAGATGACATACCATAACCATGGGTGTCAAGTGCTTTCTTTGCTGCTTCAACAAGCTTTTTATTGCTTGAGAGCCCGAGGTAGTTGTTTGCGCAGAAGTTAAGCACCTTCTTGCCGTCGGCAAGCTTTATCTCTGCTCCCTGCGGAGAGACGATGATGCGTTCGTTCTTGTACAGTCCGGCATCTTTGATCTCTGCTATGGTGCCCTGTAGAAATTTTTGAAAATCGGTATACATGGTGATGAATTTATTTATGCGTTTTTGTTGATTTCGTAGGGCCATTCCATGGAATGGCCCTACATGGTTTTTATCAATATTGTTAATCCCAGGAAAGAATCACCTTACCGCAGTTACCTTCTTCCATGGCATCAAAGCCTTTCTGGAATTCGTCAATGGGGAAGCGGTGGGTGATGACAGGGTCGAGGTTTATTCCGCCTATGATCATCATCTCCATCTTGTACCATGTCTCCCACATCTCGCGGCCATAGATACCCTTGAGTGTAATTGCCTTAAAGATGATATCGCTCCATGGCGCTTCAAAATTGTTTGGGAGGATGCCCAGAAGTGATATGCTTGAGCCGTTGTACATGTTGGCTATCATTTCGGTGAATGCTCTTGGTGAGCCCGACATCTCGAGACCTACATCAAAGCCTCTCAGGCCAAGTTTTTTAACGGCATCAGCTACCTTTTCACCTTTACCCGGATTAATGGTAAGTGTTGCTCCCATCTTCTTTGCAATCTCCAGACGATAGTCACTCAGGTCAGTGGCAACCACAAATCTTGCACCTGCATATTTGGCAATTGCAACAGCCATGCTTCCTATAAGGCCTGATCCGGTGATAAGTACATCTTCACCAAGCAGCGGGAACGACAGAGCCGTATGTGTTGCATTGCCGAAGGGATCCATTATTGCAGCCCATTCATCCGGGATACGGTGGTCGAGAGGCACGATGTTGGTGGCAGGTATCCTGACATACTCTGCAAAAGAACCATCGATATGCACTCCGATTCCCACCGAGTTTTCGCATACATGAAGACGTCCGCGGCGGCAGTTACGGCAGTGGCCGCAATAGAGGTGTCCTTCACCGGTAACCCTGTCGCCTATCTTAAGATTTGTTACGCCAGGACCTATGGCTGCAATATGACCCATATACTCATGACCTATTGTCATCGGTACCTTGATGGTCTTTTGCGCCCATTCGTTCCAATCATAGATGTGAAGATCCGTTCCACAGATAGCTGTTTTCTTGACCTTGACAATGACATCGTTATAGCCGGGCTCCGGTATGGGTTTTTCTTCCATCCATATACCTTTTTCAGCTTTTGCCTTTACAAGCGCCTTCATAGTTTTCATATATAAAAAATTTTAAGTTCCTGTATAAGAAAAAACATACCACCCAAACTCAGTCCCCATATTATTCCGGGTTAGGATCATCAAAATTACACTAAAAAAATCTACCGGAATCTGACTTTTATTAGTTACTGAAAATTCCTGCTGTTTATATATCTTTGCCGCGTTTTATGTTTTCTACAGATATGACAGACAGAAAAGTACGTGTACGTTTTGCTCCCAGTCCCACCGGCCCGCTTCATATAGGAGGCGTAAGGACTGCTCTTTATAACTATCTCTTTGCCAGGAGAAACAATGGCGTTTTCATCCTTCGCATTGAGGATACTGATCAGACCCGTTATGTTGAGGGTGCAGAACAGTATATAATGGATTCACTGGAGTGGGCAGGGATCAAGATCGATGAAGGAATACGCGAAGGTGGCCCTCATGCTCCTTATCGTCAGAGCGAACGTAAGGGTATTTATAAGAAATATTCTGATGAGCTCATTGCATCAGGTAATGCCTATTATGCTTTTGATACGCCGGAAGAGCTGGAGCAGCTGCGCACTCAGGCTGAGGCTAAGGGTGAGACTTTCAACTACGGTTGTACCACCAGGATGAGCCTTTGCAACTCACTGACCCTTGGCGAAGCCGAGACACAAAAGAGGCTGGATGCCGGCGAAGCATATGTTGTCAGATTCATGATGCCTGATAACGAGGATATAAGTTTTACCGACATCATCCGCGGCGATATGGTTGTAAATACATCAACCCTTGATGACAAGGTACTGTATAAATCGGATGGTATGCCTACATATCACCTGGCAAATATTGTTGATGATCACCTGATGGAGATTTCTCATGTGATCCGTGGTGAAGAGTGGCTTCCTTCCCTGCCACTTCACAAGCTTCTTTACCGTGCCTTCGGATGGGATTCCCCCGAGTTTGCGCACCTGCCTCTGCTCCTGAAGCCCACAGGCAAAGGGAAACTAAGCAAACGTGATGGTGACAAGATGGGATTCCCGGTATTCCCGCTTTACTGGCCTTATGGAGAGACAGCTCACGGATACCGCGAGGATGGATATTTCCCGGAGGCATTTATAAATATGCTTGCACTGCTGGGATGGAACCCCGGAACAGAACAGGAGATCTTCTCCATGGAGGAGCTGATAAATGCATTTTCAATTGAACGCGTTGGCAAATCTGGTTCTCGCTTTGACCCGGAGAAGGTAAAATGGTTCAATCATCAGTATATGCAGCGCAAAAGCAATGAAGAGCTTGCTGAACTCCTCAAACCTCTTGTTAAGGAAAAAGGATTTGAGCCTGCCGCAGATAAACTTTTGACACTGGTGTCGCTTGTAAAGGAGAGAGCTGTTTTTGTGGCTGACATGTGGAAGGAGTCTGACTTCTTCTTTATTGCCCCGGATAGCTATGATGCAGAGGTGCTTAAAAAGAGATGGAAGGAAGAATCACCTGCAATGATATCCCAACTGATCGATGTACTTGCTTCCATTGACCAGTTTACTCCTGCTGAGATAGAAAAAACTGTGAAGGAATGGATCACTGCAAGCGGACAAAACGCCGGTAATGTGTTTAACCTTTTCCGCCTGCTTCTTGTTGGTGCTTCACGCGGCCCTCATATATTCGACATTGCAGCCTGGATAGGGAAAGAGGAGACACTGCGCAGACTTCAAACTGGACTTGCCCGAATTACTGAAAAGTAACGATGAACCTTGATGAAAGAATAAAATTCATTGACTTTCACACCCATCATGGCAGTGGCAGTACCGATACTGTTGCTGTGGTTAATCTATTTGCCGGTGATAACGTGCCTGAAAATTTCTCCTGCAATACGCTTTTCTCGGCAGGAATACATCCATGGTACCTGACTGCTGAGAATGAAGAGGAGCAGAAGACAGAGCTCATTCTTACAATAGCTCACCCACATGTGGTGATGATAGGAGAAGCAGGGTTTGACAAGATAAAGGGACCGGATGAAAAGCTTCAGTACCGGACCTTTTGTTTTCAGGCTGAACTGGCAGAGGAATTAAACAAGCCTTTGGTGATTCATTGCGTTAAGGGATGGGATCTTTTACTCAGAGCCAGGAAAGAGATAAAACCATCGGTGAAATGGATCATTCACGGTTTCAGAGGTAATGCAGCACAGGCTCGGATACTGGCAGCAGAAGGCTTTCTCTTTTCACTTGGTTCAGCCGGGATTTCCGATGAGATAATTTCTGAGACAGGCTTTGATATTATTCTGCCTGAGACTGATGCCTCTGGAGAACAAATAGTAAATGTCTACAGAAAATTTGCAGAGGTCACCGGTAAAAGCATGGATGAGTTGTCATCTGTCTTCAGAAAGAATTTCAGCAGCTGTTTCAGCATTAATGATATTGAATAAGCGATGGATGAGTGGTTGTCACGGGCAGAGATGGTACTGGGAGAAGAGGCTCTCCTCAGGCTGAAAAATGCTCATGTCCTTGTTGCAGGCCTTGGAGGGGTGGGATCATGGGCTGCCGAGATGATTTGCAGATCAGGAGTAGGACGGATGACTATAATTGATGGAGATATTGTCTCTCCCGGAAACATCAATCGTCAGTTACCGGCACTTACTTCAACCATCGGCCGGCGCAAGGCTGAGGTGATGGGAGAGAGGCTTAAAGACATAAACCCTGAGATACAACTCAGGATTATTCCGGAATTCATACGCGACCAGAGAATGATTGACATACTTGAAGAAGAAAAGTATGACTATGTGGTTGATGCAATTGACACTCTTTCACCTAAGGTCTTCCTTATATATCATTCTCTCAGGCTCCAACTGAAAATAGTAAGTTCTATGGGCGCCGGAGGCAAATTTGATCCTACCCATATAAAGATTGCCGATATCTCAAAGACAAACTATTGTAATCTGGCCCGCATGCTTCGCAAGAAGCTTCATAAACTGGGAGTCAGGGATGGCGTTACAGCTGTATATAGTCCTGAGGTGGTTGACAAAGATAAGATAATCAGGGGCTCTGACGAGAGCAATAAAGCCTCGTCTGTGGGAACAATATCATATATGCCGGCAGCATTCGGCATCGCCTGCGCTTCGGTTGTGATACGGGATATTGCAGGATTGGAGCAAGACGAATAAGACTTCAGACCAGATAATTACTCTTTTACGAAAAAAGATCAGGGATAACTACCTGACGGTATTTTTATTATTTTTAGTGTGCAATACCGGGAAGTTTTTTATTTGACGGGAGGTAGCAACATTTACTTTTCTGTTTCTTAAAATCTGAAACAATAGTCTGAAATTATTGAACAAACATTAAAGCGTCGCTGAAATGATATCAAGATTTAAAACCCTGGTGGTAATTAGCCTGTGTTTTACTGCCACAATCACCTTTGGACAGATCACCTATACCAAAGGATACATTGTCTCGAACAATAATGATACAGTATCTGGCAGAATCGAATATTCAAAATCAGGATTGCATAATAAGTGCGTCTTTGCAGATGAAAACTCTAAAGATTTAAGCTATTTGAAACCTTCCGATGTAAAGGGCTTTTACGCATCACCCGGTTATAAGTTCAGGACTTTTCATTTTAACGGACAGGAAATTTTTCTGAAAGTTATATCAGAAGGAAAGGTAAACCTCTATTCTGACGATCTGAATTTGTTTATTTCAGGCAAAACAGACAGTTTGGTGGAATTAACAGGTGGCCGACAGGTATATTCATCCGAAGGGAAATACTATTCAAAAGAAAGCAGCTTATTTAAGGTGCAACTGATGAGATGTATTAATGATACAAGTTTTAATAAAAAAATTGACAGGCTTAACTTCGATAATACAGAGATAACAAATGCGATAATTGATATTAACGGCAAAAATGAGAGCGCTGACTCCAAAAAGTTATCATCCGAAATATTTAATAAGAATTCTTTTGGATTTGAAGGGGGCTTGTCTTTTTACTCATTTAACAAAACCAATATCTATTACGGTTACGACGATCATGTTTATGATGTTAAGTCGTCTAAGACTAATTTTGCATATAGCTTGTACGGCGGAGTAAAATACACAAGAAAAATCTATGCTACAAGTTCGTATTTAAAAGTCGGGCTGAACCTTGAAATGATGACAAATAACAAAAAGGAAGATAAAGGGATCCTTCGTACGGGATTATTGTTCCGGGATTTTGATGTTCCTTTTATCATAGATACATTGGGCAAGGTAACAGACTCCTATAGTTACAAGCTCAATTCAGTTTTTGTCCCGATTGAGTTTCAGGAAGAGCTGTCATTTAACAGGTTGCGTCCCATTTTGGAGTTAGGTGTATCCGCCAGATATTTTTTCAGAAATGATTCTTATCTGAACAGGACAACAGTTCTGGATGACATGACAGTGGTTGAAGAGAGGTACAAACTTTCTATTCCATCATATGTAATGGGAGTCAATTTTGGGATAGGGAGCCGGTATATCTTAGACATCAACTCATCAATATCCTTTGGCCTGAACATTGAGCTTTTGGCCACTGGAAGAACTGCCAGTACGAACTTTGGTAATACATTGGTTAGCCGGGCATACATTTCTTATAATTTTTAATAAAACCGGGTAGCTGATATTCCTGTTAATCTGGAAGCCGATCCGCTTTATTGTTTTTCAAGCCAACGCGACAGGAACAGGTCATAAACTGAAAAGTATGATCCCTTCTTATCGTTTTCTTCATAAATCATCTCTTTTTCAGGCAGTGCATCAAAGGCTCTTTTTGAACTTGCCGGCGAACTCATTTATATTATAAAAATGATGCAAAATGTATCATGCAAAATGTATCATAAGATTGTACTCTTTTCTGGCATGGGAATTGCAAATCTTTATTGAAGGGGCTGCATATTTTTATGGAATCTGAAGACTTTCTGAATCATATTAAAAAAGTCTTTAAACAGGTCTGATTATGAAAACATCAAAAACCCATCCCGCCAAAACAACGAGACTGCTTCTCTTTGTTTTAACTATTCTGATAACTACCGGCATTTGCCAGAATGCTCCGGCACAGATAAGGCCGGTAATGAAAATTTCCCACCTGGGAAACACAAATGACAACCCAATGCATCTTACAAATCTTAAGATTGACATTAAGGTTGTGGGACAGGTGGCTGTTACCACCCTCGATATGACCTTTTATAACCCCAACAGCAGGGTAATGGAAGGTGAGTTTATTTTCCCCCTTGGTGAAGGACAAAGCGTATCGCGCTTTGCGCTTGATATCAATGGAGCCCTTCGCGAAGGCGTTGTGGTTGAAAAAGAAAAGGGAAGAAAAACCTTTGAAGCAATAGCAAGAAAGGGAGTGGACCCGGGATTGCTGGAGATGATTGGAGGAAACACTTTCAGGGCACGCGTTTACCCATTACCGGCAAAAAGCACACGTAGAGTGGTTCTGGCCTATGAACAGGTGCTCACAGACAAAGGCACTTATGACCTTTACACCCTGCCTCTGAATATAGATGAACCTGTGGACAACTTCTTTGTACACGCAGAAGTGCTGAAGAATACGGTTAAGTTTGATTCGGGGAACGAGCTTGCCAGCTTATCCTTTAAAGAATGGAACGATTCGTTTGTGGCAGAGCTGCAACAGACAAACTTTACTCCTGATAAGCAGATAGCTCTTGACCTGCCACATACAGGAAACGGTGTAAGGATTTTTACTGCGGCAATGAACGGCGCCCCTGACTCATCAACCTTTTATTTAAGCTTAAGGCCAGAGTACTTTAAAGAGGAGAAGCCTCTACCTAAGTCCTTAACGCTGTTATGGGATAATTCAGGATCAGCAGAAAAGCGGGATATGAAAAAAGAGCTTGCCTTGCTTGATAGCTATATCCACAAACTGGGAAACATTACCATTGACCTTGTACCATTTAATGTTAGCGTTGAAAAGCCACGGTCATATTCTGTTACAGGAGGTAATTGGGATAACCTTAAGACAGCTTTAAGTTCCCTGGTAAATGATGGGGCTACCTCGCTCGGGTCAATTAATTTCAGCAGTATCAAAACTGATGAGATACTTCTCTTTACTGACGGGATGACAGACTTTGGTCCCGCTGATCCGGTAATTTCAACTGTACCTGTATATACAATCAACTCAGCTCTTACTGCCGATCACTCCTTACTTACATATATTGCCCAGCGTACCGGAGGTGTCTATATCAATCTCACGAAACAGACAGCTGAAGAGGCCACTGTTCTTTTGTGCAACAGCAATTATCATTTTATCTCTGCGCAGGTGACAGAAGGAAATGTGAAGAACCTTTATCCTTCCATACCATGCCAGTTTGAAAACACGTTCACCATGGCAGGCAAAATGATTGGCCGGTCAGCAACCCTTAAACTTAATTTCGGTTTTGGCTCCAGGGTGGTATATTCAAAAGAAGTAAATATCGATACCGATAACTCAGCCGATGCCAGGCTCTTAAGACGCTTATGGGCTGAGAAGAAGATCTCTGAGTTAAGCATAAACGTCTCGAAGAATGAAGAAGAGATTACAAAAACGGGAAAGAAGTATGGTATTGTCACCGCAAACACCTCATTGATTGTTCTTGAGAACCTGAGTGATTATCTTCAGTATGATATTTTACCTCCGATGGAATTAAGGGGTGAATATCTTAAGGAAAAGGAAGCTGTCAGGGTTCAGGCAGAGGAAAGCAAAAAGAATCACATTGACGCGGTTGTTAAAATGTCAGATGATCAGACAATATGGTGGAATACCACATACCCGTTACCTACACAAAAGAAGCCGGGCAAAGAGACAGAAGATTCAGCCGAAGTTATTGGATATGCTGATGAAATACGAGAGTCAGTTGAAAGTACTTCTAATGAGGTGTTCATGGTGGTTAATGAGATGCCTGCCGTTGCACCTGATGGAGCTCCTCAACCACCGCCTGCCGAGTTTAATAGCGGCGATGAAAAGGCAAAGGCAGACATCCAGATCAATGCCTGGGATCCAGAGACTCCGTATCTTAAGGTTCTCCAGTATGCCTCAAAGGGAACAGAATACAGCACCTATCTTAAACTGAGGAAGGAGTATGGGTCAACACCGTCGTTCTACATCGATGCATCAGATTTCTTTATAAAAAAAGGAGATAAGGATGTTGCATTCAGAATCATCTCAAATCTGGCCGAGTTACAGATTGAATCGCCTCAGTTGTTACGTATACTTGGCAAGAAGCTTCTTGAGATGAAAAAGAACAACTATGCAATATCAGTTTTTGAAAATGTGCTGAAGATGAGAGGAGAAGAGCCTCAGTCGTACATCGACCTGGGTCTCTCATATGCTGCAGCCGGCAATCCGCAAAAGGCAGTAAACACACTCTATGAGGTTGTTAAAAGAGAATGGGACAGCAGGTTCCCATCGGTTGAACTGATTGCCCTGAATGAAATAAATGGTCTTATTCAGAGGTATCCGAGAATTAACTATTCGTTCATTGACAAACGTTTAGTGAAGAAGGAGCCTGTTGATATCAGGGTGGTTCTTACATGGGACACCGATAACACTGATATGGATCTATGGGTAACAGATCCTGATAGTGAAAAATGCTTTTACCAGAATAAACTGACCAGGCTGGGAGGGAAGATATCCAATGATTTTACAGGGGGTTACGGGCCTGAAGAGTTCATGATAAAAAAAGCAGTTCACGGGACTTACAACGTTCAGGTAAACTATTATGGGACACGTTCCCAGGCTGTTCTTGCCCCGGTAAACCTGCATCTGACCTTCATAACAAACTTTGGCAGACCGGACCAGAAGTCGCAGGAGGTAACGATTCGCCTGGATAACCAGAAGGATGTGATTGATGTAGGTAAATTTACGTTTTATATATAACGGGAGTAGAAGCTGTCTCAAAAATGAGATAGCCTCTTCTGCTTTTCTCGATAAACTTTTAACAAAATTGGCTTAAACGATGGAGCAAGCGGAAAAATTGGGGAGAAGGTATCTAGTTTAAGTTTCCCCTCCTGAGTCAGGAGGGGTCCGGCGACGCAGGAGCCGGGGGGTGGTATGTCTTAGTAGCATAAATCTGGGATCAAAGGCTATATGCTGGAGAAATATTAGCAGCAGTATTCTTTTTTTGCAGAAAGATAGTTCGCAGCAATGCATAATACATACCACCCCGCCCTCGCTCCGCTCGGGCACCCCTCCTGACTCAGGAGGGGAAACCATCCTAAAAAAAGAAGCTGCCTTTTTGAGACAGCCTCTACTATTTTTACCGTCATCTTTAACAGGCCATTTCGCCTGCATTCTTCTTAGCGGACATGAGGTTATAGGCCCCTTTAATAATAACGATTGCTGATTGAACATTCAGATCGCCAGGCACCATAATGCCTGTATTTATTCCATCAGTGATCCCTTTCTGAACCTCAACCATCCGGTATTCGGTAAACGGTTTTCCATCTTCTTCCTTTGCTCTGACAAATACAAAGATGTAATCCTTGTCATCGAAATTAACAATGGCTTCTGACGGAACAGACAACATCTCTGTTCCTGATGACTCTATCAGTGCATTAACATACATACCGGGTATCACATTTTTGCAGCTGCTCTCCACACTAGCATATACTTTGTATGTTTTGTCATCATTTATGGCTTTGCCTGTCTGGTAAATGGCAGCATCGTGCTGTTCGGTCTCGTTATTAATGAAGAAATGTATTTTTTGCCCCGGGGCAACCTTGTCGACATCATTTTCGAACAGCGTCAGTTCGAGATAAAGCTTATCGCTGTTTACCAGCTCAAACATCACATCGGCCGGGGCGACGTGTTTGCCGGCATTAACATCAACACATTTTACATAACCGTTGATTGGGGATGTTACTGCAACTGAGCGGGTGATGTTGTCCTCGTTAACTGACGACGGGTTAATCCCTGTGAGCAGCAGTTTTTGCTCCAGCGCTTTTACCTGTGCCTTAAGGCTCTTATAATCAGCTGTCACAGACTGTACGTTTTGTTCAGAATAGACATCCTCCTTATAGAGATCAGAGTGACGTTTATACTCGGCTTCAGCAAATTCGAGCCTGAACTTTGCATCAAGATAATTCTGTTGCAGATCAATAAAATCCTGGCTCTCAATCACTGCAAGTGTCTGACCTTTTGAGACCTGGTTGCCGGGCAACAGGCTGACTGACTTTACAAAGCCGCCTACAGGCATGCATACCGTAACCATATTTTGCGGAGAGACAGCTACGACTCCGTTTGCCTTCAGTGAACTGCTTATGGTCCTCTGCTCTATCTTTCCTGTTTGTATGCCTGCCAGGCTGGCCTGATCGGCTCTCATCTCAACAATATCTTCAGGCAATACCTCCTCTTCAGTGGCTGTGGTTGTGCCCTTGCCTCCCTTGCAGGAAAAAAGCGAAATGATCAATAATGATAATATGGCTGTGAAAAAATAGTTATTCTTCTTCATAATACTCAGGATTAGAATATTTTACCTGTTAAATAATCAATTGAAATAATAGTCTGGTTATAACTGTTAAGAGCATCAAGATAGTTTTGTTTTATCTCGAGAGCCCTGTTAAGAGTAAGGACATATTCAATATAATCAAGCGATCCGGCTTTATAACTAAGAGTTGATTGTCCGATGATGATGTCGGCTTCATGCAAAGCCTGGTTTTCGTAATAATCAATACTCCCGGAATACTTTTTATATTCGTCAACAGCATTCAGATAGGCATTACGAAGTGACACCGAAGCTTGCTCGGCGTCTGCCCTTACAGACTGTTCGCGGTACTTTGCCGCCTTTGCCCTTGCAACATATGGAGTTGTCCACAACGGAATTGAAATCCCTGCCTGTATGCCTGTGAAACGGTCACCTGCACCAAAAGTGACATCAGTACCATTAACCTCCTGTGTGCCTCTCATGGTCTGGCTGAAGTATCCTATTGAGAAATCAGGAAGGATACGATTCTGTTCCACCTTCTTCTCATAGCCCGAGGCAGAGACCTGGCTGCTGAGGTATCCAAGTGAAGGATTCTGAAGGAAGGCTGAGGTATCGGCAATATTTAAAGTAGTTATCCTTGATAACATGGTGTCCTTAAATATTACCGGCTTATCACCGCTTACCAGGGTGCGCAGTTTTCTTTCAGCGACGGTTATATCGGACCTTACCTGCATGAGTTTATTCTTAAGGGTCATGCTTTCCGAGCGTGCGGTTATCATCTCAAGCCGTGTTGATTCTCCGATGACGCTCTTTTTCTCAGCAGCATTCATTATACCTGTGAAGAGACTGTCCTGGTATACAAGCAGCTTTTCCTTTGATTTAAGGTATATCATTTCCCAGTATGCCTGTTTCACCTGTGTGGCGACATCCAGCTGAGCTTGTTTCAGTTGCCATTCGCTTCCCGAATAGTTAGCCCCTGCAAGCTTCTGCTGGTAGATATATACTGTGGGGAATGAAAACGACTGTGAGATGGTAAAGCTGTTATCCTTTGAGTATGAATTAAACTTTCCGTACTGCCCTTCAATCTCTGTTTTGTCCAGGTCCCAGGCAGCTCCTTTCAGAGCTTTCTGCATCTTGAGATTATACTCCGAGGAGAGCACTGCCGGATTGTTTCCGACTGCCATTTTTAATGCTTCATTGAGGCTGACTGCTTTCACATCCTGTGCATTTGACCTGACGCCGAATGATGAAAATATAAGAAGAAGCAGTGCTGTGATGATTGTCGTGGAGGCTTTTCTCCTGGCATAAAACTTTTCGCGTTGCCTGGTGAAGTACATATAAAAGACAGGTAATACCATAAGTGTAAGTATTGTTGTGGTGATTAGTCCGCCGATAACCACCGTGGCCAGTGGTTTCTGAACCTCGGCTCCGGCCGATGTTGAGAGTGCCATTGGGAGGAAACCCAGCGATGCCACAGCAGCGGTGATGATCACAGGGCGAAGTCGTGTATGCAGTCCCTTCCTTATCCTTTCCTTGATATCTGAGATGCCATCCTCCTCAAGTTTGTTAAACTCAGCAATAAGTACTATACCATTAAGTACGGCAACACCAAAGAGTGCAATGAAACCAACGCCTGCCGACACAGAGAAATTCATTCCTCTGATCCAGAGTGCAAATATTCCTCCAATGGCCGACATAGGAACAGTGGTAAGAATAAGCAGCGATTGTGAAACGGAGTGGAAGGCAAAATAAAGCAGCAGGAATATAAGCAGAAGGGCTACGGGAATAGCAACTGACAGTCTGGCTTTGGCTGCCTCGAGGTTTTTAAACTGACCTCCGTATTCCACATAATAACCAGCAGGAAGCGACACCTGCTTCTCTATCCTTGAGGATACGTCATCAATAACGCTTGAAATATCCCTGTTTCGTACATTAAAACCTACTGTAATGCGGCGTTTGGTATTTTCACGTGATACCTGAGCCGGCCCTGACTTAACGGAGATGTCGGCAAGTTCGTAAAGTGGAATCTGTATTCCATTCTCCAATGAAATGGTAAGGTTTCTTACGTCATCTACGTTCTGACGATAATCTTTATCGAGACGGACCACAAGGCCGAAGCGTTTGTCATTATCATAGACCACACCTGCCTGGCTGCCTGCAAAAGCAGCTTCAAGAGTGCGGTTGACCTCTTCAACAGATACACCATATTGAGCCAGCCTGTCGCGGTTGTATTCCACCTGCACCTGCGCCAGACCTGTCACTTTTTCTGTATTGATGTCTTCAACACCTTTTATATTACCGATTAATTTTTCAACCTCACCGGCTTTTTCGGCAAGTATATTCAGGTCATCGCCATAAATCTTAACCGCGATATCCTGTCTTGATCCTGAAAGTAACTCATTGAAACGCATCTGTATAGGTTGCTGAAATTCAAATTTCACTCCGGCCAGTACAACCAGCTTATCTTCCATTTTTGATACAAGTTCAGGAAGTGTTTCAGCCGATGTCCATTCAGATTTATCCTTTAGTGTGATAATATAGTCACCTGTCTCCATCGGTGTGGGATCTGTGGGTATTTCACCCGCTCCGATCTTACAGACGGCATGCTTAACCTCAGGGAAGTTCTCCAGCAGAATCTTATTTGCCTTTTCCACAGTCTCCACCGTGTTTGTAAGAGAGCCTCCCTGCAGGGTCATTACGCCGGCTGCCAGGTCTCCCTCCTCGAGTTGCGGGATAAACTCCTCACCAAGCCTTGTAAAGATGAAGAGGCTGAACAGAAACAGGATAAATATTGAAACGGTCACCAAAGTTCTTTTACGAAGTGTAAAATCCACTACCGGGTTGAATTTTCTGTGAAGCCAGTCCATGAGCCTGTCAGAGATATTGCGCTTATGCCCTGTTTTTTTGCTCAGAAAGAGAGCTGAAGCCATGGGTACCCAGGTGAGCGAAAGCAATGCTGCGCCAATCAGGGCGAAGGTGACAACCTGTGCCATAGGCCTGAACATCTTCCCCTCAGTACCCACCAGCGCCATCACGGGCAGGTATACGATAAGTATTATTATCTGTCCGAAAATAGCCGAGTTCATCATCCTGTTTGACGACTCAAACACGTGATGATCCATATCTGCCTGGGATAGCTTTTTTGTGTCCTGCAGATGATGGGTGCTCAAATATATCCTGTGAGCCACACTCTCGACAATTATTACCGCTCCGTCAACAATAAGCCCGAAGTCAATGGCTCCTAGGCTCATAAGGTTGCCTGAGACACCAAAGATGTTCATCAATGAAATGGCGAATAGCATCGAGAGAGGTATGACCGAGGCGACAATAAATCCTGCCCGGGTGTTACCAAGTAACAGCACAAGTATCAGTATGACAATTAGGGCACCTTCAATAAGGTTTTTTGATACTGTTCCTATTGCTCTTCCCACCAGGTCAGAGCGGTTCAGGTAAGGCTCAATGGTAACGTCTTTTGGGAGTGATTTCTGTATCACCTTCATCCTTGCTTCCACGTCGTCAATAACCCTGTGGGCATTGGCTCCCTTGAGCATCATTACAACGCCACCCACGGCTTCCGTGGTGTCAATCACAAATGCACCGTACCTGGTAGCGTTCCCGTACTGAACTGTGGCAACATCTTTTATAAGAATTGGTATGCCTGAGGAATTGTTCTTTACAACAATCTTTTCAATATCGGCTATGTTCTTTACCAGGCCAATGCCACGAATAAAATATGCTGATGGTTTTTTATCAATATAGGCACTCCCGGTGTTTTCGTTATTTTGTTCCAGTGCATTAAATATGTCGGTGAGAGTGAGGTTTAAACTACGGAGCCTACCGGGATTAACAGCAACTTCGTATTGTTTTACAAAACCTCCGTAGCTGTTTATATCCGCAACGCCGGGGGTCCCCAGCATCTCGCGCCTGACAACCCAGTCCTGCAGGGTCCTCAGCTCCATCGGGGTGTATTTCTTTTCCATCCCTTTTTCAACAACCAGATGATATTGATATATTTCGCCCAGCCCTGTTGAGATAGGTGCCAGTTCTATCTTGGCCAGTCCCTCAGGTATCTCTTCTTCAGCCTCACGGAGACGTTCATTAAGCTGTTGCCTGGACCAATAGACATCGACACCGTCTTTAAAGACCACGGTAACGACAGAAAGCCCGAGTCTTGATATAGATCGGAGTTCAATAATATCGGGTATATTGGCTACTGCAACCTCAATCGGTGCGGTAATGGAGCTCTCAACCTCCTGTGCTGCCAGCGACGGGGCAATAGAGATGATCTGCACCTGGTTATTTGTAATATCAGGAATGGCATCTATAGGAAGACGGGTAAGGGAATAAATACCCCAACCGGTAAGTGCCAGAACAAACAACCCTATGATCAGTTTGTTCTTTATCGAAAAACGTATGATGCGTTCAATCATAAAATAATTCTGAAATCAGGTTAATAAATCGAATGATTCTTCCGGCATAATAATACCGATGAACTGAATGATAATTCTGCACCCTGAGCAGGGTGAAGGATCAGAATATCATGAAAGCATCTGGCAGTGCAGCTTTGCCAGATCACGGCCTGAGGATCTGAAACAGATTGTCCTGGAACAGGCTGCTTTTATTTCAGTCTCCTGTGGAGGAAGAAATACTTCTCCTATCACTGTAAGAAATGGGGCGACATCAAACATCAGATCGGTTTTCACCAACTCTGATGTTTCAAGTCTGTCGATCTCATGACGACAGTGATGTCTCATGGTTGTCCTGTTATCATCCTGTCCCTGGCTGTCGGCAAATATCTCTCCACACAAGTGGCACGTTCCGTAAGAGGCTATTTCAATGGAGTGTCTTGCCTCCTGTACGGAGCACTCATTACAATTGTGAAAGATAAAGGTATAGCCTGAGTTGCCTGCAAAGAGCAATAATGCAAGCACTGTAGAAATAACCGATGATATTTTTCTTATCGATCTCAACGCGGCAAAAGTACGAAATATCTTTTCAGTATACATCCTTCTGCTGCAAGAGGTTCCCGATGAAATGTTAAATTTTTAAAAAATCAAACAGAATTGTAAATTTGATTAGTTGAAACATTTTCCTGAACCAAAATCTAACTAAAATTAAAAACTAAAAACATGAGCATTGTAAAAGAATTCAAGGAATTTGCCATGAGAGGCAACATCGTTGACATGGCCGTGGGTATCATTATTGGTGCCAGTTTTGGTAAAATTATAACCTCTCTTGTAAACGATGTCCTTATGCCGCCAATAGGTCTTGCTATCGGACGTGTGGACTTTTCACAGCTGCATATTGTCCTTCAGAAGGCACAGCCTGCTGTAATGGAAGGTGAAAAAATCATCAAACCTGCTTTGGCTCAGGTTAGCATGAATTATGGTCCCTTCATTCAGACAATTATTGACTTCATAATTGTTGCCTTCTGTGTATTCCTTCTTATTAAAGCCATGAATAAGCTGATGGCTAAGAAAGAAGCGGCACCGGCAGCTCCTCCTGCTCCGAGTGAAGAAGTGACCATTCTCAAGGAGATAAGGGATGCACTTAAAAAGTGAAAAGATAAAAGATAAAAGTAAAAAGATAAAAGTAAAAGGGCAATGATGAGTTTTGTTGTTTAAATTAAACCAGAATTGCTTATTTAATTAAAAATGTTTTTATCTTTGAGCATTGAAATAAAAATGACAAACGTAAA
>Ga0116170_10002522_pt1 | contig 17576 bp, 21 predicted proteins | sample AD_JPNHW1_MetaG_FD_89797 | JGI IMG/M metagenome (GOLD analysis project Ga0116170, IMG submission 89797) | Active sludge microbial communities of municipal wastewater-treating anaerobic digesters from Japan - AD_JPNHW1_MetaG | ecosystem: Engineered > Bioreactor > Anaerobic > Digestate | place...
GAGGATTTGATTTCCGGCTGAACTTGACTTTGAATAGTTGTTTCTTTTTCTGCTTTATTTGTAGCTTCACGGCCATCGGCCGTTCCTTATTTGTTCTTTCGCTCAACGGCCGCAGGCCGTTTAATGTTGCTCATTTTTGTTGCTCATTTTGCAGCTCGCCGAAGGCATCGCCCTAACAGACTCTTAGGTTGAATTTCGGATATGGGGAAATTTTGGTTGCTTGCTTCTTGCTTGGCTCCCCTGAATGTTGCGATGGCCACTTGGTGGGCCACGACCCGTTGTAGGCGGCGGGGCATCTGGGCTCCGCGGAAGGTGAAATAGGGATGATGCATATCCTCAATTTCGGTTTTGGGGCAGTTCCATGGTCGTGGGAGCGCGAAAGGTTGGATCCTCAACGAAGGTAGGTCCAGTTTTCTGTCGCGGCAATTCATTCCCGTTGGCGCGATGCTCACCACAACACCTAGTTGTCGGGGCGTCATTTTTCACCAGATACAGCGTTCCACCCTTCACCGACTCAAAGAATCGTCACGTGGCTGAGCTTCGATGGGGACTTGCCTTCACTTTAAGATATGCGTTCATTTTGCGCGTTATGCTCAATTCCCCATATGCAAACAAGTTGGATATGCCACGCTCCAAATTGGTGTGGGCTCAGTTCTGGGAAATCCTGGATCGGGCTCAGGTTCCGTCGCACTTGCGGATCTTCCACCAGCGGTGGGTGGAACGGTGGCTGCGCGAGCCCCACCTGCACCAAGGCATTGACGATCCTGCGCAGAGGTTCGCGAAGTCGCTCCAGGCTTGCGGGCTCCCCGATTGGCAATGTCGTCAGGCCCAGAGGTCGGTGAGCGCTTGGATCAAGGCATTCGACCAAATCGTAGGGTCGCTGGTTGATTCTCCGGCAGTCCGTACGCCATCCTCGTGGGCGGAGGTGATCCGCGACATGCAGGATGCTCTCCGTATCCAGAATTACAGCCCTCGGACCATGGAAAGCTACGGGATGTGGGTGGATCGGTTCGCCAAGCGATTCCCGGAAGTCCCGGTCGATGGCGACCAGGCTTCCCAGGCGGTGGACGCATTCCTGGCCGAGCTGGCCCTCTCCCGCAATCTGGCCCGTGCCAGCATCGACCAGGCGCGCAACGCGTTTGCGTGGCTGTTTCGCAGACGCCTTGGTTTTGAGCTTCACCTTGCCGAGAAGGGAACCGCGCATCGGGGGCGACGCATCCCCATGGTCATCTCGGCAACGAAGGTGAAAGAGCTGTTGGCCCATTGCCCGGAACCCTGGGACCTGTTCTTTGGGCTGCAGTACGGATGCGGCTTTCGGTTGATGGAGTTATTGGAGCTGAGGGTACGGGAGGTCGATCTGGATCGGCGCGTGATCACGGTGCGGCATGGGAAGGGCGATGCCGATCGGCAATGCCTTCTGCCCCAGGTTCTGCATCAGCGATTGGTCTCGCATCTGGCCGACCGCAAGGAACTCTGGCGATCGGATCTGGACGCGGCTTCGCCAAGGTGGACCTACCTGCCCGCGGACATTCGACATCCAGCACCGCCTGGGAATGGCAGCACCTGTTCGGGGCCAGCCGCCCTCTGCGACATCCGGACGAGGGCGATCTCCGCCGCTGGCATCCACTGGAGAACAAGGTCCGCGATGTCCTCCGGGAGGCCGCCTCCCAAGCCGGAATCACTTGCTCCGTCCACCCACATCTGTTGCGACATTGCTTCGCGACCCACCTGTTGGAAGCGGGAGTTCCCATCCAAACCATCCAGGGCCAGCTGGGTCATGCACGTCTGCAGACCACCTTGATCTACCTCCACGTCAGATCCCCGGTCCCGCAGACCACCTCACCCCTGGACCTCTGACGGGATCGTGGATCGCTCGCCGGCATGGCCCACCGTGCGACCTAGCGCGAGGCACGCGTCTCTTCCGCCACCACGAAGCGGTTGGCGATGCCCTGGCTCCCGAATGGGGCGGGGGCCCATCGGCCCGACGTGCTCGGCAGCGCTCCGCGCCACAACAGGCGGCCATCCAGCCCGTTGACCGCGACGAAGACACGATTTGTCGTGCGGTAGGACCACCCCGCGGGGCTTTGGCGCCACTGGACATCGCCCGCGCGTCCGGCATGGGCGATCACGCTCGTCCCTTCCGACAAATCCGCTTCGATCTGGATGCTTTGGCCCGGCACGCAATGGCGGCACACGATTCTGGGCGTCACCTGATAGGCAGCCGAAATCCCCCGTCGGAACTTGAATTCCAGGGTGTCGCCCGGCAGCAATCCCTTCAACGAGACCTTCGCGGTGTCGGCTCCGGCGGTCACATGGGCGTCGCGATGGAGGGGTGCGACACCGACATTCGTCAAGCGCAAGCGCAGGCTGTCGAGCTTGGATTCCCACGACACCGCCTTGAACCGGTATCCGCAGGACATGGAGGCTTGCTTGATCCGCGCCATGGTGTGGTACGAAGGCTGGTCGCTGCCGATCATGTAGCTGATGTGGTAGCGCGCCGCCTGCGATTCGAAGGTGCGTCCGTACAGGCCGGCGCTGTCCAGCACGTGCTTCTGGTCCTGCTCCGTGAAGTAGCTGAATTCACCACCCGCGGGCCGCGTCTTCCAGCGATCTCCCCAAAATAGAGCCAGTTGGGGCGATTCTCGGCATCGTGGGTCTTGTGCATGAAGGAGTCGTCGAACAGCCCGAACCGTTTTCCCTTGAGAGCGGGAACGCTGTCGAATGGTGCCCAGTCGTTGGCGGCATCGACACTCACGCTCCACGGCAGGCGCGTGTAGGTGGTGTCCAGATGGGTGAAGAACGCCACCTGGAAAGCCTTGTCGGGAAAGGTGCGGCCCAGCTCCATGGGTCCTTCGTAGATGTGGTATTCAGCCCAGAGCCCAAACCCCACCTGCAAAAAGGCAAGCCGCGGATCATCCTGGTAGCGTGCGGCGAAGGCCGTATGGAAATCCAGGGTGAACTTCCTGAGGTCGGCCGATCGCCAGTCGCTGAACCACGTTTCCTGCCCCTCCGAAATCCCCTTGGTTTCCTGGTACCCTGCCTTGGCGCGGATCCAACCGGGCACAGTGGTGGGTTCGCCCACGTATTCGTAGCGGAAGCGCAGGATCGCCTGGTGCCGGCGCGCGGCGATCGCGTCCAGGAGGCTGTCCACCGGCTTCCAGTTCCACACCCCTTCCGACGGCGACACCGCCGCGAACGACATGTAGGAGTATTCCAGGGCGATGACGTCGGTGGAATTTCGTTCATGGTCGGCCCAAAGAACGATACCCGTCATCGGCTGGACCGAATCCACCGGATGGACAAAGGACATGGGCTTCCAATCCTGGGACAGGGCCAAGCCGGCAAACGAAAGAACGGCAAGCTGGAGCGCGGAGGATCTCATTCCGGAAATATGGCCCAAAGCGCCCCCATTGCGCAAAGCATTTCGCTCTCCCCCGCAATAGGGGAATCAAGACAGGAAGGTCAGTGTGCCTGCGGAGGGGATTCTGGCTGTTTACGGAGACGGTGCCACGGTCGGTTGTGGCCACCGGAAGGAGGATGTGTCCACGATCCCTTGGGCAAGGCGGGTGACCATTTCTTTCCCCATGCCTTCCACCGTGATCTGGCATTTCCCTCCCAGGATGCGCTCTTGGACGAAGGGAGCCGAGACGAGCTTTCCTTCGACCAGCATCGCGAGGGGATGCCCCACCCAGCTTTGTGTGAACTCCGCGAAGCGTGCGCTGGCCGAAGGGGTCAAGGTGAGTTCCACGGCGTATTCGTCGCGATGGACCTCATCCCCAAAAGCCACCACCCGCGTCTTGGCGACATCGACGTTGGTGAACACGGGAAGGGAATCGATGTAGAGGGGGCGCCCACCACTCGAAATGAGGTCCGTCCTCTCCAACTGGGTCATCCGATGCCGCGATGGATCCGGTACGGTATCGGCTGCGAAGAATTCCAAACGGACCGAGGGCGTCGCCCCCGTCCTCTCGAAGACCGGAGCCGCACCGCAACCAGCCAAGACCGCCACGGAAACAAGGAATCCGAGTCGTCTACGCATCGTTGGAATTCTCCTCTGACAGGCCTTGGGAGGGAAATGGTGACATGACAGAATCTAGTTAGGGCGGTGACGTCCTTCGTCTTTTGCGTTCAGCACAAGTCTCCGGGACACCCGGTCCGCATCCGGCCGTTCGGACAAGGCTTGGTCGGCGTGGGAAGCCTCCCTTTTTTGCTACGTACGTTCCAGAAACGGCACGACCGACGGAGGAACGATGAACCACAGCACGAAGATCTTCTGTTTGCTGGTGGGTGTGCTGACCGGGAGCGCCCGGGCACAGGCGACCATCGAGTTGGGGCCGGGCGACGACCTTCCAAGCAAGATCCGCCAGGCACAGGCAGGCACGACGTTCCGCCTGCGCGACGGCACGTACGCGGTGACGGGGACGTTGCAGATCGTCGCGGACGGGATCACCCTCACCTCGAAGTCCGGAAGCCGCGAAGCGGTGATCCTGGATGGGAATTCTGGTGGCGGGCCTCCGAGCCGCGAAAACTTCCTGTCCGAGATCATCCAGGTCCGCTCTTCCAATGTGACCATATCCGACATCACGATCCGCCACGCGGCCGCCCATGGCATCCATGCCTCCGGAGGATCGGAGACCATCCGGCACCTGGTGGTGCGCAACGTGCACATCCTCGATTGCGGCGAGCAGTTCATCAAGGTGAATTCCAACGGCGACCCAAACCATCTGACCTGGGTCGACAGCGGACTCGTGGAACATTCCCTCCTGGAGTTCCAGAACACGTCCGTCATGCACGACATGGGGACGTACGACTACACCGGGGGAATCGACATCCATGGGGGGCGGGACTGGATCATCCGCTCCAACGAGTTCCGCAATTTCTGGCGTGACGACCGCCTCCAGGAACATGCGATCCATTTCTGGTCCCGCTCCCGCGGAAGCCTCATCGAAAACAACACCTTCATCAACTGCTGGCGCGCCGTGGGGCTGGGCATGAAGACCCAGGCCGAGGGCTTGACCCGCTCCTATCCCGATGGTGCCGGCGAATCGCCCTACTTCGACCATGTCGACGGAATCGTCCGCAACAATGTCGTGTACAACGATGCCAGCCACCGCCTGGAGTCCGGCGTGGAACTCGCCAACGTCACGGGTGCGCAGATCTATCACAACACGATCTTCAGCCGCACCTCTCCCTTCAACAGCATCGAATACCGCTGGCCCAACACCCGAGTCGGTATCAAGAACAACCTCTGCTCGCACCGGATCATGGAACGGGATGGAGCGCAAGCGGAGCTTGCCACCAATCTCACCTCGGCCACCGCGACCCTCTTCGTGGATCCGGACAGCGAAAACCTCCACCTCCTGCCCACGGCCTCCAGCGCCATCCACCAAGCCACGCCCTTGGACAACGGCCTGGCCGGGCAGGCCATGGATGGCTTTGTCATCGTTTCCCCCGCCGACATCGGCGCCGACCAACAAGGCAAAGGCGTCAACCTTTCCCCATGGCGACGGCCCCGGAATCCGGCCGCCCTCGGCCCGTCGTTCACAGGAACGATCATCGAGTTCGACGGGCTGGATGCGCTGGGGCGGAGGCACTGACGACGCTTCGCTGGTTCCGCTGCGCGGGATTCGACTGCGTCGGGCTTTTTCCGGGGCGGCCCGGAGGCCGTTTCTCGGGTGCGTCGGCACCCGAACCGCGACCAAGGGCATTTGCCATCTCTCCCATCCGACGGACACGTCGGATGGGAGCCCTGCGCGTCCCCTTGGATCCCGCGCGCCGGGGGGCTTGAGCTTCCGCGGCCATGCCGGTGGCGCCACCGTACGGACGCAAAATGTTGCGTCCGTACAATGGCGGGACCATCAGGGTCGCGATCGGCATCTTCATGGCCACTGGCCGCCCCTGACCCACATCTCGCGGCGCATACTCGCTCAATGAGCCGTCCCGATCCCTCGCCGTACCGGCGCGTACGCCTTCGGGATCGGGATGACTCACTTCACTTCGTCTGCATCCACGATCTGTGGGTCAGTTCCTTCGCCCCCCGGACCCCCTCAGCTCGGCTGGAATGCCGGTTTTGCAGCTCATTCCCCTCCTTCGGAGGGGTGCCCCGGAGGGGCGGGGTGGTCAGGATCGGCGAAGCGGTTTCCGGCTGACAATTTCTAGCATAGCTTCGCTCACCAGGTTGAGCAGGTGGATCGGCGGATAGCCGCCGTCCCCTGAGTGCTCCTCGCAGCGAAGCGGAGAGGAGTGTATCGAAGGGCGGCGGCTTTTGGGGGCCAGGGATTCTATTTAGGCTTCCGATTCACATGGATGATGACCGGTTTGTTCCCGTCCATGTCGCGCTTGGATCTGCCCAGAAGGCCGATTTCGAGGTCGGTTGGATTCTTGGTTGTTAGTTCCTTCGGGTGGACGTAGGTGTACATGCCGTAGCCATGCCCGGAAACGAGCCATCCAGCTGTCTTATCGAGGGAAATCACCCCAAAATCGCCAGCAGGTCCACCCACATGAACGGGGCCAAATTTCTTCATCAGTTGCATCGCCGCGAAGCGGATATCCGCAACCGTATCCGCATTGTCGAAGATGATGTAGGTCCCGCTCTCGAACAACACCCAGTCCTGGAACCGTGGATTGATGGCAAGCCGTACATGCTCCAGCAACGAGTCATCCATCATTGCGCCCGACATGCGATTCCCTCCCTTGTCCAACATTTCGGTGTGCTCTCTCCTACACCCCGCGAACGCCAGCGCGGCCAAGACGATTCCCTGGAGAGGTTTCAGATGTCCCATCCTTTTCTATCGCTCCCGCATGGCGTGAGATTTACCGGTGACTCCACGCTTCAACGTTCGAGGCAATGATCGATTCCCATCGCGAGCGTAGAGAAATATCGATCTCATGTAAAGTCCAACCGCCCTTGGATTCACTGGCTCCCCCGCATCAGAATCCCGCTCGATATGCCTGAGAATCTCGACGAGGAGATCGAAAGCCCGATCTAGTTTGTCGCCTTCCTTCCCCCTGTTATCCCGAACCTGTATGCCCGATATATTCCGATCGTACCGGATGTCGTAGAAGACATTCTCCTTTGTTCGAATCACCAGCGTATTGAAATCCGTGCCGGCGGGATCGTCCGCAACATTCCATCGACCTGGTCCATCATGCTCGATGGGACCAGGATCCAGAAATACGTCGAAATCGGGAAAAGCGAAATGTGGATTGTGGCTCCATTTGTTGCAGTAGGTTTTCCGATCCCCGTTCACCAGGATGAAGCACTTGATCTTCAGGAAATCTTCCAGGCACACGTCTCTAAGTTTGTGCCGTTTCATTACGAGCCTCCCTCAACCCCGGTCGCTCCTCGGCGTGCTTCAAGATCTCGAGGAACAAACTCAAGGTCTGGTCCTGATCGTCACCCTCCCTTCTGTTGGAGATCCGCACCAGCACACCATCATGGATATGATCGTAACTGATGTGGTAGTAGACAAATTCTTTCGTCCGGATCACCAGAGTATTGAAATCCGTTCTCGCGGGGTCACAGCAACAATCGCATCGATCATCCACTCCGCGATCGATGGGGCCAGGATTCAAGAAAACTTCGAAGTGGGGGAAAACGTAATGAGGGTTGTTGTTGTACCTGTTGCAGTAGGTTTTGCGATCGCCGTATTGCAGGAGGAAGCGCTTGATCTTTTGGAAATTATCAAGCCTCAGGTCTTGATGCTTGCACAACTTCATTTCGAGCCTCCCCCTATCTGAGGAAAGGGTAGAAACGGGATTGTGGCTTGATGCTGGTCCGCTGCGCGGGATCGACTGCGTTAGACATCAGGCCTTTCCTCTTTCCTAAATTGCCTTCCAGAAACGCGCGGTAGCGGATCATCGAGGAAATCCCGCGACGCGACACCTCGAGCGAGGCCCACCTTGACCAACCTCCGCGACCCCGATTCCGATCTTCTGGCGGCAGTGAAAAAGGCCGACGAAGAACGTGTCCGCGAGGCGCTCGCTCGTGGCGCGAATGTCGATGCCTTCCAAACCTACGACGAAGGGCTCGATCGAACCGTGTACCAAGGCTCCACCAGCGCCCTGGCCTTCGCCGTTCGCTCCAATCGAGTTTCGTTGGTCCGGTGCTTGATCGATGCCGGCGCGAAACCGAACCAGCGCGACCAATTCAGTGGCCGCACCGCGCTCATCGAAGCCGTCCTGGTGGACAACCTGGAGATGGTGGAGCTCCTCCTTGCCTCCGGTGCGGATCCGAACCTGGGCGATTTCCTGAAGAACTCCCTCACCTTCGCCATCGAGCGTGGAAACTTCGCCATCGCACGCTGCCTGGCCGAACATGGCGCACACGCGCAGACCAGCGCGCTACGCGAAGCCGTACGGACCAATCGGCCGGATCTTCTCGAGATCTGCATCGCCTGTGGTCCGATGCCGAACCATGCACACCCGCTCGTGCTCGCCCTTCAGCGCCAATGGTGGGATGCGGTCGAGCGGATCCTGGAACTTCGAGTGATCCCGGCGGAGGAAGAAACGCCCTCCAAGCACACGGTCTTCGCGGATGCCATCCGCGAGGGGGAGTGGGAGAAGGTGGATCTCCTGCTCGCCTGCGGCGAAACTCCCCGCTCGCGCAACGGGGCCAACCCATTGATGGCGGCCATCGAACGCGAGAACGCCGATCTTGCCGACCGTCTTCTCCAGGCTGGCGCGATCCTGCCCAAGAAGCATCGGGACAAAGTCCGTGAATTCGCGAAACGGATCCAACACCAAGGACTGCTGCGACGGATTCCGACTGACCGGAGATGAATCGGCCTGGGCGAGTGGTCAGATGGAACGCGGCGTCCATGCCGATGGAATCGGAAACTACTTGGGATGCTTCCGCCAATTCCTGACTTGTTGGAGGAAAGTGCAGGGGCGATCGGCAGGGGATCCATGGTTCGGGAAGTCCTACTTTCTGTCCGGCTTTTCGTAGCCGAACCAGCCGGCGGTGCTCTTCATCAGATCGCCCGAGATCACTTCGTCGAGCCATCGTTCGTACCAGTCCAGGAACGTCTCTTCATGGGCGAATTTCGGCTTCTGCTTTTCGGCGTCGATGTTCACGACTCGCCCCTTGTGCGGGCCATTCAGGACAAGACCATGGAGATACGTGCATCCCTGAGATCCGATCGGCAGGATTCCCGCCCATAGATCCCCCGCCCCCAAGGTGCCACCGACGCTGGAGCCATTGGATTTCCTGCTCGATTTGCCGATCAATCCCTTCCAGGTCTTGTCTGTCATGTCGGGATCCAGGAGGCAATCCTTCTTCAGGAACTCCTCGGCGTTTTGGTAAACCAGCTCGTCCACCTCTTTCCCGAATGGATAGATGCCATAGAACGGCCCGGCCCCGGAATCCTGGTACCCGACACCCCCATTTCCCACCTCCAACACGAACGCCTTGTAACAGTCCGTAAGGTCGAGCCCAAACCTCGTCTCGAAGTCCGTCACCGCCTGTAGGGTGGTGGGTTCATGCAAGACATACCGGTGCTGGTCGGCCCCGAACACCTTGAGCCGCCGATCCGCTCGTTTCGCTTCGAAGATCTTGACCTTGATCCGTTGGATCTGGTCGTCGTGATTTGTCATCGGAGAATTCTTCCCTGCATCAGCTGGCTCGATCGCACAGGACATTCCACCCATCGGGGATCCGCAGCGGCTGGAGATTCCTCAACGAATCCCTTCCTTTCCGCGGAGCACCAGTTGGTCACCGTAATCGATGCAATGGAAAAACGAGACGCCTTCGTCCAACGACACTTCCTGGCATTGGTCTTCGTTCATATCCACCTTCACGATGGGTCGTCCATGCCACGCATCGTGATGCGGCTGGAACTCGACCAGTTCCTCGTCTCCATCCCAGATCCGCAAAGTCCCCTCCTGGAGCCTCACCCTCCCCAGCGACTCGACCTCCAGCACGACCGCGAAATACGAAGCCGCCCCCAACCCAGGCACCAGAACCGAGGTCAAAACATCCTTGGACCGATACACCCCCAGAAGCCGCCGCCCCACCAATTGTTCCGCGTTCACCACGCCCCCACCTCGACAGCCAGCTCGACGGCCCGTCTACGGCGGCCATCATCGCAGGTCAGGTGAACTGGCTGGGCGATCTCGTCCATGATTCCAATCTAGGCGACGAGGACATCGGTCAGGAGCCCGGCTACGCAAGCCGCCCCCTCGTAGTCTATCCACCAAATCGATGTCGCCCCCCACCCAACCAGCGAAGCGGCGTCGCCCTTCGATACACTTCGCCTTCGGCGAAGCACTCAGGGAACGACGGCGCTTCCATTCCCTCCCACCAATTAAATGCAGCCCCACGGCGAGCGAAGCAATGCCGTGAACGGGCAATCCATCAAACCAACGACCTTTCACCGCCCGCATTTGGCGCTTATGGCGCCCAACCGAGGCCCCGGTCGCCGCAGTTGTCGAGACGTCGGCTGCGCCTCCTACTCAATACGAACGGAGAAAGGCTTCCCGGCGATCAAATCGCCGCTGGCCGAATCGAGGGGGTCCGGGGGGCGAAGGAACTGACCCACAGATCGTGGACAGCCAAGCAAGCGCCAAAATATCAGTCTTAACCTATCAAAATCAGGATAAATAATATTCTATAATCTATCAGAAAGACACATCCCAATAGGCTATAGCATATGAGCAAAGCGAAATCCGCGGCACAAGCCCGGGCCAGTCTCGACGGACGATTCAAGGACATCGGGCCCGCGACTCGCTTCGTCGCGCCGGTTCGAGGCTGGATCAAGGCCGTGCGAGAGGCGCTTGGCATGACCACGGCACAGTTGGCCGACCGACTGAACGTGAAACAGCCCTCGGTCGTTTCCTTGGAGCAATCCGAGGCCAAGGGGGCCATCGAGCTGGCGACCTTGCGCCGAGTCGCCCAGGCGCTGGACTGCACCTTGGTCTACGCCTTGGTTCCCAACAAACCACTGGAGACCATGGTTCGCGACCGCGCGCGCCTCTTCGGACGACAACGGATGGGCCCGGTGGAACACTCGATGGCCCTCGAAGACCAGAAGGTGAACTCCGCGGCCACCGAAGCCTGGCTGGATGAACTCGTGCGGGAAAAGAACCCTCGCCTGTTCTGGGACAAGCCGGCATGAGCGACCTGTTCCAGGAGCCCGACCACGCCACCCCTCTGACCATCGAGGAAAAGCGCGAACTGATCCCTTCGCACATCGCCTTCAGACGCGATCTGAACGAAGCAGAACAAGGCAACATCGCCAGGGCGCAGGATTGGGCCTTGGCCCGAAGTCGCGACGTGTTGGACGAAAAATTCGTCAGGGAACTGCATCGGCGCATGCTTGGAGATGTCTGGCGTTGGGCAGGCAAGTTCCGCACCAGCGAACGCAACATCGGGATCCCCCACGGGAACATTCCTGTCGCCCTGCGGCAATTGCTGGACGACACCAGGGCGTGGATCGGCGAGAAGACATTTCCTGTCGACGAGATCGCCGTTCGATTCCATCATCGGATGGTGAAGATCCACCCATTCCCCAACGGCAACGGACGCCACGCCCGACTGATGGCGGATCTGCTCGTCATGGCCCTGGGCGGAACGCGTTTTTCCTGGGGAAGCGCGAACATCCAGGATCCCACCGACATGCGCCGACGCTACATCACCGCCCTGCAGGCCGCCGACCGCCACGACATCGCCTTGCTCCTCCAGTTCGCAAGGTCATAGCCCCCCACCCGACCAGCGAAGCGGCGTCGGAAACTGGCAATCAAATGCAACCCCACGGCGAGCGAAGCGATGCCGTGAACGGGCAATCCATCAAACCAACGGCATTCAAATGCCGCTGGCCGAATCGAGGGGGTCCCAAGGGGCGAAGGAACTGACCCACAGATCGTGGATGCAGACGAAGTGAAGTGAGTCATCCCGATCCCGAAGGCGTACGCGCCGGTACGGCGAGGGATCGGGATGGCTCATTGAGCGAGTATGCGCCGCGAGATGTGGGTCAGGAGCGGCCAGTGCCCATGAAGATATCGATCGCGTCCCCGATGGTCCCGCCATTGTTGGGACGCAACATTTTGCGTCCGTACGGTGGCGAGCTGGCATGGCCGTTCCAGTCAAATCCCCCCTTGGTGCCCGGGATTGCAAAGGGCCGTGGCAGTACGGTCCTTTGCCCCGAGGAGGTACAGGAGGAGCGGGAAGCGTCCTCCTGTAAATCAGCATTTAATGGAAAACCCGAAACGCCGGACGCGAGTCCAAACAAAAAACGCGGAGCGAAATCGCCCCGCGCCGCGGAAAAACCAGCGTAGCGAACGAGGCTACTTGAAGTTGTCGACCATCTCCGCGCAACCCCAACGATGCACCTGGGGAATGGCCGCGTAGAAGTTGTCGATGGCGCTGGAGATTCCTTTGTTCGTGAGCCCCTGCAGCTCGGTGAGGGACTCGGCGCGTCCCTGGGCGGGGCTGCGCCACACCCGCTTGCCTTCGCGGGCGTCGATCACGGAAATGTCCAGGGTGACGTCGGCGAAGCCCAGCTTGCCCACCACCTGCTCGCCCGAGCGGGTGACGTCGCCGCGGCGGAACAGGACACGGTTGAGGACCACGATGTAGTCGGTGTTGGTGGTGCGGGCGTAGTTGCGCAGGAAGGCGGGATCCGCCACATTCCAACCGTCGGACGCCTTGGACAGGCCCATCTTGGGGTCCCACGAACCGCGCTTGGGAACGTATTTGCTCCCGCAGTTGGCCCCCCAGGCGTACAGGCGCTGGCCCACCGCCGCACGGATGGCGACCTCGGGGCTTTCGGCGTCGGGGAAAACGGGGATCGATTCGAATCGGGTCGATTCGTCGCGGGTGGTGACGTCGGCCGAATCCGACACGTACACCACGCGCATGCCGCGGAAACCGATCATCCCGAAGGACTCGGCGGGCGAACGCGAGCAACCAGCGGCCAGAACACCCACCAGGGCGAAGAGACTGAGCAATGGACGACGCATGGACGGATTCCTCCAGAAATCTTTGTGGACTATATCATAGGAAAAACCTTCGCGCAGCCCGATGCCACGACGCGACCCGTCTATCTTTGCCATCCTGTGAAGATCGTTTCCTGGAACGTCAACGGGTTGCGCGCCTGCGCCAAGACCCATTTTCGCGACTGGTTTTCCAGAAGCGATGCCGACATCGTGCTCATCCAGGAGCTGCGCGCCGAACCCGACCAGATCCCGCCCGACCTTCTGGAGATTCCCGGCTACGACGCCACGTTCTTCCCCGCAAGCTCCAAGAAGGGGTATTCCGGGGTGGCCTGCTGGGTCCGCCGGAGCCTGGGGCCCGCCTCGGTGGAAAAAGGCATGGGCTGGGACGTGGCCGACCGCGAAGGGCGCCTCCTGACCATCTCGGTGGGAAACCTCCGGGTGGTGGGATCGTACGTGTTCAACGGCGGGAAGTCCGACGACGCCTTCGCCGACAAGCTTTCCTTCTACCGCCGCATCCGCGAGATCCACTCCGGATGGGCCGCCCAGGGCCTGGACGTGGCCTTCTTGGGCGACTACAACATCTGCCACCAGGCCATCGACATCGCCGACCCCGTGGGCAACAAGGACAACGTCGGTTTCCGACCCGTCGAGCGCGAGCACCTGGGCGCCTACTTCGAGGCGGGCTTCGCCGACTGCTTCCGCCGCTTCCATCCGGGGGTCCCCCACCAGTACACGTGGTGGTCCAACCGCCCCGGCGTGCGGGCGAAGAACCACGGCTGGCGGATCGACTACGCCTCGGTTTCGGAAAACCTCTGGCCCCGCGTGAAGCGCGCCTGGCACGAGACCGACCAGATGGGCTCGGACCACTGCCCCATCGGCCTGGAACTGCGATGAACAAGCCCCTGGCGGCGTGCGCCGCATTGCTGACCCTGGGAAGCTGCGCCCTGTTCCGCCCCACCGTGGGGGTGGGCACTCCCGTGCCGCCCTGGGCCATGGCCGCCACCGACGGCGGCGACACCGTGCGGTCCACGAATCTGGCGGGACGCCCCGGCATGCTGGTGTGGATTGATCCGCTGTGTCCCCAGGTGGAGAACGCCTCCCAGTCCGGCGGGGCGCTGAGGACCCTGGAATCGCGCTGGAACGCCACCGACAGCGCCTGGGTGTACTACGTGGCGGCCCGTTCCTACAAGGACGCGGTCCTGAAGCCCAACATGTGGCGGCCCTGGCTCAAGGAAATGAAGCTGCGGGGATCGGTGCTCCTGGACACGTCCATGACCTTGGCCCACCAGCTGGGGGTCCGCAAGGTGCCCACCGCGGTGATCATCGACGCGAAGGGCAATCTCCGCTGGAAGGGTCCTGTGCAGACCCTCCAACGGGCTGAACGCGACACGGTGGACGACACCTTGGCCCCCCCTCCGCCACCACCGGCACCGCTGGCCTCGCAGGTCCTGGATTCGGTGCTGGCCGATCGCCCCTGGAACGTCCCGTCGACGCGCGATTCCGGTTGCTCGTTGCAGGAGACCCTCTGGTGAGCGGACGCTGGGCATACGTGGACGGGCGATGGAGTCCGGAGGAAGACGCCACCCTTCCGGTGCTGGACCGGGGGCTGCTTCTGGGAGACGGCATCTTCGAGACCGTGCGGGTCAAGCACGGCATCCCGGAGTTCTTCTCCGACCACTACGCGCGCTTCTGCGCATCGGCCCAAGCGGTGCGGATGCGCCAGCCGTGGAGCCAAGAGGAATTGGAATCCATCTGCCGGGAGATCTGCGCACGCTCCAATCTCGCCGACGCCTCGGTGCGCATCACCCTCACCCGGGGCGCCTACCGGGGCACCCTTTCGGACACGGGCGACACTCCCCGCCTGGTGGTGATCTGTGCGGGCCTGGAGCACACGGATCCGGCCATCTACGAGCGCGGGGTGGCCATCGCCATCGCGAGCTTCCCCAAGGTCCACGCCATCCCCGCCCATGTGAAGGCCACCCAGTACATGCCGGCGGTGCTCGCACGGCTGGAGGCCGACGAGCAGGGCTGCTACGAGACCCTCTTCCTGGACGCGCGCGGTCGCGTGCTGGAGCTGGCGTCGGCCACCTTCTTTTGTGTGCGCGAGGGCAAGGTGGTGACCCCACCCCTGCGCCTGGGGCTTCTGGCCGGCGTCACCCGCAAGGTGGTGCTGGGACTTGCCAGGAAGTTGCGCATTCCCGCCCGGGAAGGGATCCTCTACCACAACGACCTCTCGGGGCTGGACGAGGCCTTCCTGACCTCGGCCGTACGCGGCATCGTGCCCATCGTGCGCCTGGGGGGCGATCCCGTCGGCACGGGAACGATCGGCCCCGTCACCCATCGACTCATGGAACACTTCCGCTCCGCCACGGGGCGCTGACACAAGAGGAGGGCCCAAATGGCCAAGAAGACCACCACCGCAAACAAGACCATCCCCGAGCTGGAGATGCGCCTGGGGCCTGCCGGGCTGGAATACGAGGCCGACGGTGTGATCCACCTGTTCTCGTGGCCGGACGTGCTGCGCCGCCTGGGCCAGGCCGGATCCGACCTCACCTTGAACATCCAGTGGGGCAACGGCCTTCTGGACGACCAGATCGACTGGGTGGACCTTCTGACCCACGAAGGCTCGGTGGAGATCGTGAGCCACAACGTGCTGGCCGCCGGCAAGAAGGACGGCGTGCTCAAGGCCGTGGCCGAGTTCGAGGACGACCGCATCCGTCTGTACTACGACGAATCCTGCGGTGGCGAGTGCGGCATCGTGGAACTGCGCCACGCCCCCACCTCGCGTTTCGCCTTGCACCAGATCGCCTTCCGCCCCTTCGGTTCCAAGACCGAGATCGTGGCCGAATCGTTCTGGTTCTCCGGCTCGCTGGCGTACTGATCCGCACCTGAACGGGCATCATGGGGATCGGGCATGCCCGATCCCCATGATGCCCGTTCTACCTTTGGCCTCCATGGATACCGAACTCATCGACCGACTTGCCGAGCGCATCGACGCCCTGATCGCCGAGCGCGACCAGTTGCGCCAGGAAGTGGAGCGCCTGCGGGCGGAAGCCGGCGCGCACGGCCTGGAACTGGAGCAGGAACTGAAGGACGCGCGCGCCGAGGCGGAAGCCGCCCGTGCCGACCTCCAACTGGCCCGCGAGGAGGTCCAGGAGCGCGAGGGGCGCATCCAGGCGGCCACATCCAAGGTCCAGGGCCTCCTGGACCGGCTGCGGGAGCCCTAAGGCTTGAACGCCAAGGAGCCCAAGCTCGACCACTCGCGTCGGGTGAGCATCTGCGGGGAGGCCTTCGGGATCCGCTCGGACGCTCCCCCCGAGACCATCGAGCGCGTCGCCAAACTGGTGGACGACCGCTACCAGCTCGCCCGCGCCCAGCTGGGCGAGACCGACCGTTTCCGGGCCGCCGTGCTGGCAAGCCTGATGGTGGCCGGCGAGAACGTGGAAACCATGGAAGCCCTGGAGGCCGCACGCGCGGAGCTGGCGCTTCTCAAGGACCGGGTCAGGGACCTGGTCCAACGACTTTCGGAGGACTGACATGCTGTTGATGGAAGGCAAACCCGTGGTGGAGGCCCTGCGCGCGGGGCTGGTGACGCGCATCCAGGCCCTGAAGGTCCGCGGCGTGACGCCGTGCATCACCGTGACCCTGGTGGGCGACGACCCCTCCAGCCAGATCTACGTCAACGCCAAGGACAAGGACGCCAAGGAGCTGGGGATCGAGTCGCGGACCTTCCGCTTCCCGGCCACCATGAGCCAGGCCGACCTGGAAGCGCATGTGCGGAAATTGTCCGAAGATCCCACCGTGCACGGCATCCTGGTGCAGTCGCCGCTGCCCAAGGGACTGGACGAAGCCCGCGTGGTGGACTGCATCGACCCGGCCAAGGACGTGGACGGATTCCACCCCCAGAACGTGGGGCTCCTGTGCCTGGACCGCCCCGGCCACCGCTCCTGCACGCCCTGGGGCGTGATCCAGGTGCTCAAGCACTACGGCATCACCACCGCCGGCAAACGCGCCGTGGTGATCGGCCGTTCCGACATCGTGGGTCGCCCCATGGCCAATCTCCTGATCCACAAAGGCGCGCTGGGCGACGCCACCCTGGTGGTGGCCCATTCCCGCACCAAGGATCTCCCTTCGGTGGTGCGCGAGGCCGACATCGTCGTGGCGGCCATCGGCAAACCCGAATTCGTCAAGGGATCCTGGCTCAAGCCGGGCGCCGTGGTGGTGGACGTGGGAATCAACCGGGTGGAGGATCCGTCGCTCCCCAAGGGCTACAAGGTGGTGGGCGACGTGGAATTCTCCACCGCCAAGGACGTGGCGTCGGCGATCACCCCGGTGCCCGGCTGCGTGGGCCTGATGACCCGCGCCATCCTGATGTCCAACACCGTGGACGCCGCGGAGCGCCTGTCCTGACGGCCCTTTCCGTCAGCGAGCTCACGCGGGCGATCCGCTCCACGCTGGAGGAGGACTTCGACGCCGTTCTGGTGGAAGGCGAGCTTTCCGGGGTCAAGCACCACTCCAGCGGGCATTTGTACTTCACGCTCAAGGACGAGGGCGCCACCCTCGCCTGCGCGATGTGGCGTCCGCAGGTCCAGCGGCTTCCCGCGCTTCCCCGCGACGGCCAGCGGGTGGTGGTGTCGGGGCGC
>Ga0116170_10002525_pt1 | contig 17557 bp, 14 predicted proteins | sample AD_JPNHW1_MetaG_FD_89797 | JGI IMG/M metagenome (GOLD analysis project Ga0116170, IMG submission 89797) | Active sludge microbial communities of municipal wastewater-treating anaerobic digesters from Japan - AD_JPNHW1_MetaG | ecosystem: Engineered > Bioreactor > Anaerobic > Digestate | place...
ACTCCTGTCGATGATACATCAGTGCCAACGGGTGAGATACTTGGCGTCAGAAATACGCCCATGGATTTTACATCTCCGAAAAAGATAGGAGCTGAGATCGACAGTGACTTTGAACAGCTACGTTTTGGGGCAGGTTATGATCATAATTTTGTCCTTGATCACTCTGCCGGAGTTACAGGGCTTGCAGCATCAGCCTTCGATCCTTCCTCCGGAAGGGTACTCGATGTTTATACAACACAGCCCGGACTTCAGCTGTATACTGCCAACTGGATCGATAATGAAAAGGGCAAGGGGGGCAAAAGATATGGCCGGCGATGGGCATTCTGTCTCGAAACACAGCATTTTGCCGATGCCGTCAATAAACCTCATTTCCCTTCTGTCGTACTTAATCCGGGAGAAGAATACAGGCATAGCTGTATTTATAAATTCAGCACCCGCTGATTGTTAATGTTATAACAATAACCAACAACCAGTCTTACCAGCACCCAGCAACCAGTAACAAAATAAATTCCCAACCCATAAAACCAACTGAAATGCAAAACGAAAAAACCAACTACACGTTTCCGCTCATCGTGATGGCCTCACTTTTCTTCCTTTTCGGCTTTATCACCACGATGAACAATTCTCTTATCGATTATCTTAAAACTGCCTTCAACCTGAATGAAGTTCAGAAGCAACTGCCAAACACATTCTTTTACGGCGCCTATATCCTTTCCATACCTGTAGGTTATCTTCTGAACAGGATAGGATACAAAATGGGTGTCCTGGCCGGACTCGGTCTTGTGAGCCTTGGCTTTTTCCTGTGTATCCCCGGAGTGGGCGCAGGATACTATGGTTTCCTGAGTGCAGTTTCTGTATTCGCCATCGGCGTTGTCCTGCTTCAGGTAGCTGCCAACCCTTATGTTAACGCTCTCGGAAGCCCCGAGACTGCAGCCAGCCGTCTTACGCTGACAAACGCCCTTAATTCGCTCGCAACCGTTATTGCTCCTATTTTTGTTTCGATGCTTATCGTTTCATCCAATGAGGGTGGAGCATCGGATCCAAAAGCAGTACAGGGACCTTTTGCAGGAATAGGCATTGTTACTCTGGTAATCGTAGTAATTATGTTTTTCCTTCATCTTCCTGAGATAAAGGAAGGGGAAGCTGCTGAAGGCACAGGCAGGAAATACAAGGACAGTGCATACAAGTATACCCACTTGTGGCTTGGTTCCCTGGCCATATTTTTCTATATGGGCGTTGAGATAGGGATCCCAAGCTTTTTTGCAGATTATTCAGCCCAGCTTGGATTTAATTTTGACGGCGAGATGAGGACCAGGCTCCTTGCATATTACTGGGCAGGACTTATGGTTGGCCGTATTGCAGGTATCTTCATATTGAGAAAATATTCGGCAGGCAGGATTCTTAGCTTTAATGCAGTATTTGGCGCTGTCATGCTGCTGCTGTCGCTTGTGCTGGGAGGAATGGGAATGGCATGGATTGGCCTTGTTCTCTTCCTTGGAACCGGTCTTATGCATTCGATAATGTGGCCATGTATTTATAATCTTGCCCTCGAAGATCTGGGACCAAATACAAAAGTAGGATCAGGCGTCATATCCACATCGGTTATTGGCGCAGCCATTCTCCCTATTATTATGGGCGGAATTCAGAGGGGCATAGGTCTTATTGTGGCAATATGCTGCCTTTTCCTTTATTATGCATACATAACATACTTTGCAGTCAGGGGATCGAAAATAAGATGACAAAAAACCTTCAGTTATGAACCGTAGAAAATTTCTCGAAACATCCGGCGCAGCAGCCGGAGCTGCAATGCTTGGCAATGTAAATGTCGGGCAGGCCGAAAACGCTTCGCCAAAGGTTCAAAAGCCTGTTGCTGCGGGCAAAATCAAGATCGGACTATATTCAATAACATATGGTGGCATATGGTATGAAGGTCCTGTACTCACTTTTGATGAACTTTGCAAAAGGGCAAAAGAATCGGGATTCGACGGAGTTGAGCTTGATAATAAGCGTCCTATGGGCAATCCGATGGATCTTGACCAGCGGAAACGGGATGAGATGCTTAACTCGCTGGCCAGATATGGTCTTGAGATCCCCTGCGTAGCCGCAAACAATGATTTTTCAAGCCCCGTTCCTGAGCACCGCGAATGCCAGCTTCTTATGGTCCGGGAAACAGCCAGGCTCGCAAAAGATCTGGGTGCAAAATTTGTAAGGCTTTTCGCTGCATGGCCGGGTGTCCCGATCCATGAAGGTGTTGGTACATATGATCTTACAAGAGGCGCTGAATTCTATACATTCCAACGCCAGTATCCTTTCTGCACACGGCTCGACAGGTATAATTTTGTTAAGGAATGCCTGAGGGAGGCAGCGAAAATGGGAGAGGAGCATGGCATTGTAATGGCGCTCCAGAACCACGCTCCGCTCATAAGGGGATGGAAGGATACATACGACCTTGTAAAGGAAGTCAATTCGCCATGGCTTAAAATCTGCCTCGATCTGCCCATATTCGAAAATCTCGATAAGGATTACGTGGCAAATGCAGTTCGGAATGTCGGAAACCTCCAGGTCCACTCTCACTTTGGGGGAGAATATTACCGCGATTCAAACGGAACTGTCAGGCCGGTCGTCCTTGATTACTATGCCGGTGGTAAAATTCCTGATTATGGTCATTATTTAGGACTGATGAATGAGATCGGCTATAATGGCTATTTCACATTTGAACTTTGCCATCCAGTGCTTAATGAGGACCATACCCGCGGTGGGCTTGAATATGTACATAACCAGGTGAAGCTTGCCCGTGAGTACATGGGTAATATTGCAGGCTCCTTAGCCTGATATAATTTTGATGCAGGAAATGGAAGTTAACAAAAAAGGATTCGCCAGCGATAACAATGCCGGCGTTCATCCTGATATACTGAAAGAGATAGAATCTTCAAATTCCGGCCACGTGCTGGGATACGGATCAGATATATATACGAAGAAGGCCGAGGAAATCTTCAGGGAGCATCTCGGAGAAGATGCGGAGGTCTTCTTTGTATTTACAGGAACGTCGGCAAATGTCCTTGGATTGAGCAGCATGCTGCACCCGTGGAATTCTGTTATTACGGCATTCACTGCCCACATTGAACAGGACGAATGCGGCGCACCTGAGAAATTCACCGGATGCAAAGTGCTTACTGTTGATACGCCTGACGGAAAGATAAGCCCCGCCATGCTTGGAAAGCATGTTCACGGTTTTGGCTTTGAGCACCATTCCCAGCCAGGGGTGATTTCAATAACACAGGCCACTGAAATGGGGACAGTCTATACGCCGGATGAAATTGCCAGTCTTGCCGCATATGCACATGAAAGGGGGATGCTCCTTCATATGGACGGGGCCAGGATTGCAAATGCGGCTGTATCCCTTGGTCTGCCTTTCAGAGATTTTACTACCGGGGCAGGTGTCGACGTGCTTTCATTCGGTGGCACCAAGAACGGAATGATGTATGGAGAGGCTATCTGCTTTCTGAAGCCGGGTCTTTCGGATGGATTCAAATATATCAGGAAACAGGGTATGCAGCTGGCATCAAAAATGAGGTTCATCTCGGCCCAGTATATCGCATATTTCAGGAACGATCTGTGGAAAAGGAATGCTGAACATTCGAACAGAATGGCCAGGATCCTTGCCGAAAAGATAGCCTTAATCCCCGGATTGAAGATCACACAGCCTGTCGAGTCGAACGGAATATTTGTAATAATGCCCGGAAAGGTGGCTGAAAAGGTAAGCGCCACATACTTCTTTTATCCATGGAATGAACTCCTCTCGGAATACAGGCTTATGACGAGCTGGGATACGACACCGGAGGATATCGATAAGTTTGTCGGGATGCTTGAAAATGAAATGAAATAGAAGGCTCTGTTGAATAAAAAAAGGGACATGCCGTTTGGTATGTCCCTTTTTTAATAATATGAACCCTATTTATTTAAGAGTAAAGTTTATTGGTACCATGTACCAGACAGGAACAGGTTTTCCACCCTGTTTACCTGGTTTAAACGGAGGAAGTGTCTGAACAACTCTGATGGCTTCCTTATCGAGTTCGGGGTCCACTCCTTTGAGGATAGATACCTTGTCGACGCCACCCTTTGAGGTTACGCAGAAACGTACAATAACTTTTCCCTGAACGTTGTTTTCTTTGGCAACTTCCGGGTACTGGGTATGTTCAGCGATGTACTGCAGAAGTGCAGTTTCACCGCCAGGGAACATGGGCATTTCCTCTACCACTACGAAAGGTTCGGCATCAGCTTCGTCCTTTTCCTGTACTTCCTCAGCTACTACCTGTACTTCCTCAACAACTTCAGTGTTCTGGACTTCCAGAACAGCCTCGTCGGCAGTCATAAGCTGAGCTGCCTCTTCAGGTTTTACAGAGTCAACAACTACAGGCGGCACATATTTTGCCTGCTGAACCGCATCCTGTGGAGGAGGAGGCGGAGGTGGAGGTGGAGCAACATTCTCAGCAGGCTGATCAAGGTTTTCCATTTTGATCTCTACCTGTCTTTCAGCCCTCTTGGTCCTGTTTTCCAATGCTTTTGCATTCAGATAAGGTGTAATTACGGCAGTTCCGATGATGACAATACCTATGAAGAGTGCAATAATTACATTACGATTGTACTTTTTTCGCAGTGTATAAGCTCCGTACTCCCTATTCCTGTGCTCAAAAACAATATCATCAAAGGCAGGTGCCGTGATTTTTTCTTTTGCCATTTCTATAAGGTTTTACGGGTTAATTGGATGAAGAAGCTGTGGCTGTTGGAGTCATTCCTGTTGCCATTTCAACCATCCTTTCTTCATACCACGAAATCTTTGTAAACATATAACTGGCAACACCGCAGATATTCATCTCATCGAGAATATCGACGAAATTACCGTAGTTAGCTTTCTTATAAGCCTTTATAAGTACAATGGGACCTGTATCATCCTCTTTTTTAATAAGGCTGATAGTGCTTTTTGCAGAATCCTGGGAGATCTTAAGTTTCCCGGTCAGAACCTGGTCGTTGAATTCATTAATCTTTCTGAACAGGGCCTTGTTTTTCTCAAGAAGCAATTTACGGATACCTTCTGCACTGAAATCTGTCTCTGTAAGCGGAGGCAGAATAGGCGGATTGGCGCTGAATTCCTCTGGTTTCACTGCTCCCGGATAGGTGAAGATCTTATTATCGGGACCAAGTATTATATTCAGAGTACGGCTCGCAACAATTTTCGGAGCCTCTTGTTTGGTTGGATCCTTGATCTTTTCAGGAAGAATTATATCCATCACTTTTGCCTTGCTGAAAGCAGTGGTCAACATAAAGAACGTGATCAGCAGACACATAAGGTCAACCATAGGTGTCATATCTATCCTTGGCGGATGTTTCTTGGCTTTTCTTTTGCCTTTACCTTTTTCCTCAACTATTACTTCTGCCATATCACTGCTGTATTTCTTCTAGGTTAATTTTAGCTGCTTCGAGACTCGTGATAAGAGAGAATCTGTTGACATTCTTATCCTGAAGGATATCAAGGACTTTTTCCACAGTTTCGAATCCTGTCTTTGAATCACCCTTGAGGACAGCCTGGATATTCGGGTTGACCTGGCGGGCGTAAAGGATCCACATGGCCAGCTGATTGTCGGCTGAATCAATTGGTATTCCCTTCTGGAATTCTTTCCTGGTAGAAGCATCCTTTGCATCCAGAAATGCCTTCATGTCTGACATGGCAACACCGATGGATGAAGGATATTTCTCAAATTCCCTCAATTCCCTTTCATCGAATTCGATGCCGTAACGTTTTCCCATTTCGGTAAGGATTTTAGGCCTGTACTTAAGAAGGGTATCCGGTCCGTTATCAAAATTCATGAAAACTTTGCCATCGGTTGAAAGAAGGAAAGTCATCGAATTAAAATCAGGAATAGGTGTCTCTGATATTGAATAAGGAGTATCGACAGTGGCCGGTTCAGGTTGCCTCATCGTGGTAGTGAGCATAAGGAATGTCAGAACCACGCAGAAGGTATCAACCATCGGCGTCATGTCGATATGGGGCGACTTGGTTGGTAATTTAATCTTTGGCATCTCTTTTCTTTATTAATGATTTATAACCAAAAGATTTTCTATTACTTCTCTTTCAGTGAAGCAGCGAAGTTCTGTGTCAGACTGAATCCTGCCTCATCAATTTTAAATGTATAAGCGTCAATGTTTGATGTGAAATAGTTGAACGCGAGAATTGAAAGGGTCGAGCCTGTGATACCGAATGCGGTATTAACAAGAGCTTCAGAAATACCCTGTGAAAGAGCAAGAGCATCGGGAGCGCCTGACTGTGCAAGAGCTGCGAATGCACGGATCATACCGAGAACTGTACCGATAAGACCGATAAGCACGGATACTGATGCAAGAGTCGAGAAGATAACCATGTTCTTTGAAAGCATCGGCAGTTCAAGAGCTGTAGCTTCTTCAAAAGATTTCTGGATTGAAAGGATCTTCTGGTCTTTTTCAAGCTCCTTGTCTTTCTGAAGGTCACGATAACGCGACAGACCGGCTTTCATAACGTTTGCAAGTGAACCTTTCTGCTTGTCGCATGCATCAATAGCTTCTTCAATCTTGTCGTTTGCAAGAAGATTCTGAAGGTTACGAACAAATACATTGATTTTGCCTTTTCCTTTTGCCCTTGAAAGTGTGATTGCCCTTTCAAAAGCGAAAATGATGAGTGTAAGCACACAGGTCATCAGAATAGGAACTATAAAGCCCCCTTTGTAAATAATCCCCAGGTAGTTGCCCTCAAGTGCATGACCTTCAGGGTTGCCGCCTTCGAAGTTTACCGGACTTCCCATCACCTTTGTGAAAAGGAAATAGGAAATCACGAAAGCAATTAAAATTACGCTTACTGCAAAAATGTTCTGCAGTGTGTCTTTGAACGAACTTCCTTGTTTACTCATTTTTATCGATTTTGGTTAGGTTGAAATTTTTAATGATCTGCAAATATATATTTTCAATTGTTTTTTTACAATAGCTAAAAAAAATATTGCCTTAATTTAAAATAGTTTAAAATAGTTTATGAACTTTTAACAAAGAAAAAATTAAGTATTTTCTCTTATCTAAGACCTCTGAAATGAACCACTCCCTGTCGAAAAACTAAATTTTTTAGAAAATCAATTTTTGTAAGAACTATATTTTACCACAAAGGCCACAAAGGTTCCCCAAAGGAAACGAAGTGATTTTTATATGAATCAATTCTTTACGCCTTGTGTATTCTGCCTTAGCGGCCTTTGCGGTTATTTTTTTTCACTCAGATATTAAAAAGTTTTCGTTTATTGTTCAAGCTTTACGTTGTAAACCCTCGATTTAGTCACCGCAACTTCCTGTGACTTATATCCTTTTGCGCTAAAGACAAGGAATTCTGATTCCTGTGGTATCTCAAACTTGTATTCTCCCTTTGCATTTGTCAGGCTCTCTGCAGCAGTATCTTTTATCTTAACAGATGCAAAAGGTATAGGCTGTCCTGCCATGTTTGTTACAACACCTTTGATTTCGTTCGGGTTTATACCTTTCTTCACTGATACCTGGTAATCCTGAACCCATTTCAGATTGTTCTTTGCCGAGGCATTTGCCGGATCCAGTTCAATGATCTTCTGATAGGCTTCTACCGACCTGGCAAGGAAACCAAGCTTGCCTTCAAGTGTTTTCTCCTGTCCGGCAGCCCTTGATTCAAGACTTCCAAGACCATTATATCCTTTAATCTTGTTTTCCTTGTTCTGAGGATCGAGGTTTATCATCCTCGTGTATATTTCCTTGGCTTTTGTATAGTTGCCATTTTCCATATTGTAATACCCAAGATATGTAAGAGCTTCGATCATCTCACCTTCATTCTTGAGACTGTCCTTTGCTGCAACACCGAGCATCTTATCAAACTTTGGTTTCGCAAGACCAAGTTTGGTGTCGGGATCCATTCTTGAATAAGTACGGGCAATATAGACATGGGCAGGAAGATAATCGGGAGATTTCTTTATAACAATATTAAACACCGAGTCGGCCGATTTATATTTTTCTCCGTTATAGAATGCTCTTCCGACCTGCATATAATCGGCAAGATTGTTTTCTTTTGCAGGATCAATGAGTCTGGCCCATGTTTTCGCTGCACTGTCATACCTTTTGTAGGAATAGTAATTGACAGCCATTTCATTCAGAAGCGACTTCTCCTGTGATGTCATGGGAGCATTCGGATCGGTTCTCTTGAATTTGAATGCTTTTTCATATTCAGCAAATGCCCTGTCGATTTCCTTGTTTGCCTGAGCTATACTCTTTTCAAGATTTGAGACTTTTCCTGTGAGTTCATCGACGCTGGCCTGGAATTTGGGTTTATTAGGCGCAGTTGCAGTCGCAAGCCTCGATTTTTCTCTTTCAAGCTGTGGTTTCAGACCGTTCAGTTCGTCGACAAGTTTTGTATAATTCTGGTTCTTCTTCAGGAGTATCCTTGCCATATAATGGTGGTCTTTCTGAAGGAACAGGTCCGGATCGACAGTTTTGAAGAGAGTCTCCATGTATGAGAGAGCTTTATCATAGTCGGGATTGTCTTTTTCAAAATATGAATAACCGGCAAGACGGTTCATGTAGCCCCTCGATTTATCAACGGCAAGGATGTCTTCAACGTTCTTGATGACTTCCTCATAATCGCCTGCATAGAAAAGTGAGTTCACATACCTTGTTTTTGCAGGTATATTGCCTGCCGTCAGATCGAGGTATTTCTTGAAGTTTTCCTTTGACTGGTCGAGCCGGCCTGCGCGCCAGTACAACTGACCAAGTTCGCGATATGCCGGTGCATAATTGGGATTGAGTCTGATAGCCTCCTCAAAATTCGGGATAGCCTGCTGCAATGCACGTCCTTTAACATACACATAACCAATTTTCATTGCTGCTGTAGGCGACTGCGGATCGGCAAACTGTGCAAGATTATAGTTCTTAATTGCGTTCGAACCGTCGTTTACCATCATATAAAGATCGCCTGCTATCAGATAAATCTCAGCATTTTTTGTATCGATCTTAAGCGCCTGCCTGATAAGAGGAAGGGCAAGAGCAGTGTCAACTTCACCGTCCTTTGAATAAGACTCTGCAATTTTTGCAAGCGTCAAAGCATATTCTTTGGCAGGAGGATTTATCTTCTTAAGACTCTTATAGGGAAGAAGAAAACTCTTTGCCTTGGCCCTCATTTCATTGGCTTTCGCATCATCGCCAAGATAATATGCAACTTTTGCCAGCCCCACATAGTTGAGCGGATCGGAGGCATTTGCGCTTACACCTTTGTCATACATTTCTTTGGCAGCTTTAGTGGCAGCTGCAAGGGAATTGGAAATTGTATCCGAGAAATATTCAAGAAGATAATTTTCCCCGAAATAATAATAGTTTTTGCTGTTTCCAGGTTCTTTCTGCACCAGTGCCTTGTATGCCTCAGCAGCTTTGTCGTACGATTCACTCTTTGTCAACTGTATCGCACTGTTCAGATCCTGGGCCTGTAGACTGATCGCCAGCAAAGCCGAGCAGGCTCCCGTCAGCAAAACGCCCTTTTTTAACATCGAAATTTTCATAGCTTTTTGTTTTGTAGTCAATTATTGTTACTAGTCTGTTGCTTTTCTGTTCTTGTTTCACCCTTATATATCAGGGATTTCTTAAATATATTCTGTATTGAATCCTATTGTTTCTTTATCTGAACCAGCCTGATAGGCATTGTGGCGGGTACCAGACCCGACTTGAGTACAATGCGCTGTCCCTGTTCACCTGTTGCCCACTGGATAAAACCTGACCCAAGACCTGCGAAGGTCTCCCTTGATATAAGGTAAACCTCCCTTACAAACGGATAAGTCCTGTCGTAAATGGATGCCTGGTATGGTCTGTAATATGTCCCATCGTTAATAAAAGGCTGCGATATTGCCAGCACATTTATCTTGTTTATAAAGCTGATGCTCAGCGAATCATCCTTGTCGCTTATCCAGTTGGCGCTGATAATTCCAAGTGCATCAGGGTTCCTTGATACGAAATCGATGACTTCAGTATTGTTGCTCATTGCAAAGAAATTCTTCCCCAGCGTGTCCCTGAGCTCAAAATGCTCCCTGAAGTACCTTATATTCCCCGACTTGTTATTGTCGAAGATGATACCTATCTCACCAAGCTTCGATTTAGGATTTACTTCATTCCATTTTGTGATTTTGCCTTTGAATATATCCCTGACAGTTTCGTAATTAATAAGTGAATCACTGTTTTCCTTGTTGGTGATAAGAGCCAGGGCATCATAGGCGAAAGTTATGGTCCTTGCAACTACCAGGGTATCGCGAAGGTACTGTACCTGATCGTCGGTAAGTTTTCTGCTTGTGACCATAACTTTTACGGAATCATTCATGAAATCGTTTACAATATCAAATTCCGGATTGTATTCGGGTGTGACCTTAGCCCTCGAATACAATGAAGTAAATGTATAAACTTCAGTATCAATCAGTGGCTGGAATGATTCGTCGACAGCTATCTTAATGTTGCCGCTTGTCGGTGTTTCACGTGGTTCTTTTGTTCCTCCCTGATTACATGAACTGATCAGTAAAATCATTCCTGCAACCAGAAAACGGATTTCTGATTTTGAAAAAAAGTGCTGTATCATTCTCAATATCTTAATGGTCTGAGATGGAAAAGACCGGAACGCAATAATAATAAATTTTTGATTAAATACCGTAATCATTTTTTTACTAATATATTTAGCCTGCAATTAAATATTTCCTTTTCAAAATACCGCAAAGCACATGCCAACAATAAATATTACTACCGGCAGGGCTTGTCAGTCAGTATCCTCACTGTTTCTCCTGAAAAAAAGGTCAACGATGCTGACATAGGCCCTGTAGGCCCTGTAAACGCCATAAAATATAAGGACCGAGCCAAAAATAACCAATACCGACTTGTCCATCATGGTATTCTTGAAGAAGAAAATCATGTAAATCCCCACCCCTAAATAAAAAAAGACCATAAAAACACTGAAAATTGCAGTGATCTGTTGCATTATCTTATTTTCATTCATGCCGAATCTTTTAGTTAACAAAATAACAACTTATTAAGCTACAATCAAAAAATATTATCGAATTTTTGATAACCTTATTAAAATTTTACACAATTAATAATTATTCCGGCTCCTGTATAGAAAAGAGCTGTCGCCATAGCTAAGAAATCTGAATCCGTTATCCAGGGCATATTTATAAATATCCTTCCATGCCTTTCCTGTCCATGCGGCAATTAGCAGCAAGAGTGTACTCCGGGGCTGGTGAAAATTCGTTATTATCCCGTTTGTTATCCTGAACCTGTACCCCGGCACAATTATTATTTGTGTCGATGCGCCGATAATTCTGATACCTTTCTTCTTCATAGCCCCGTAAAGAGCTTTCAGGGCTTTTTCCGGACTTATTTCCAATGGTCTGTCATAAGGTTCCCATTGCCCGACTTTCATACCGTCGATATTTGTTTCCGGATTTTCAATGACCCTTACCCCGAGCCAGTATATGCTCTCAATTGTCCTTACAGATGTGGTTCCTACAGCAATTACATTTCCTTCGTTTTCAATGAGCCTTGAAATTGTATCAATTGTTACAAAAAAATGCTCGGTATGCATGGTATGGGCAGAAATGCCTGCGCTTCTTACCGGCTGGAAAGTGCCGGCTCCAACATGCAGGGTTACATTGACCCTGTTTATTCCCTTCGCTGATAAGCTTTCGAGGACACCTTCAGTGAAATGAAGTCCTGCAGTCGGCGCTGCCACCGACCCTTTTACAGCGGAATATACTGTCTGGTATCTGTCATTATCCTCCTTCACATCCTCCCTGCCTATATAGGGTGGGAGCGGAATATGTCCGGCAGCTTCGATCACTTCACCGAAGCTCAGTCCGCTGCAATTCCATGAAAATTTTATTCTCCACGCTTCATCTGCTTCTCCAGCTTTTTCTGCCTTAAGGTCGTACTCTTTTCCTCCTGAAGTGAATTTCATCGCAACAGCGCCGCTTTTCCATTTTTTTAGGTTGCCTATAATGCATTTCCATTCAACCGGACCTGAACATGAGAACGATGTTTCATAGCCGGGAGGATCAAGCGGCTCCAGACAGAAAATCTCAATACGGGCGCCCGACTTTTTATAAAAAATAAGTCTTGCCCTTATTACCCTGGTGTCGTTGAAAACAAGTAATGATCTAGGGCTGATATGATTCCCTATGTTTTTGAAGATATCCGAAGCTATGGTATTCCCGTCGTAGAGAAGAAGCCTCGATCCGTCCCTTTCTTTAGCAGGAAACAGGGCAATCCTTTCCTCCGGAAGGTCATAGTCGAAATCACCTGTAAGGATATCTGTCATCGGGTGCACAATAAAATACAGGTTCCAAATGTAATATTTTTAATGATTCACGCTGTTTTGTATCTTTGCATCGCAGCAGGCCGTTCCATCGTCCCGGATATAAGGGAAGGAAAGTCCGGACAACGCAGAGCGCCATGCTTCCTAACGGGAAGATATCCGCGAGGGTATGGTAACGTAACAGAAAATAACCGTCCGCCAGCTGGTGGATAAGGGTGAAAAGGCGAGGTAAGAGCTCACCGGTCCTGATGGCAACACCAGGAGCCGTACGCCTCATGGGTTGTAAGACCATGTATACCGGCAATAAGGGCTGCTCGTCCGATGCCGGGGGGTAGGTCGCTGGATCCTGTCAGTGATGACAGGACAAGATAAATGATGGAAAACGTTTCAGATTTCTCTTGCAGATGAATGAGACGTCACAGAATCCGGCTTACAGGCCGGCTGCAAAAGAAAAAGGTCATGCCGAGGCATGACCTTTTTTATAAGGACATGCCATGGCATGTCCTTACTTAATCTTAAAAACGGTATCTTCCATGGGAACATCCACCTCAACCTTTGTGAAGGTTGTAACGATATCCATTCCGCTGGCGCTGGTGGTGGTCTTCATTGGGAGCATTATACCATTGGTATCGGTATAATCCGAAGGATATGATTCAACCGTGATCGCCATTCCGCCCTGGTTGACATCGGCAACCGTCTTTGTAAGAAGATAGGATGACTTGTCGATATACATGACTGCCGAATTGCCGTTTCCCAGATCGGCTTTTACCTTGAAGGCAGGTTTGCCGTTGACTGCATCTTCCCCTGTGAGCGAAAGCTTTCCATCCTTCAGATATTGAGCCATATAATTATTGAACATATTGTTTCTTGCAATCTCCTTGAGCTGGTCGGACGTCATCTCGACAGGATCGGTTGAACCAGCCATGGGATTTACCATATAGCCCTTTTCACCGTCAAATACCTGTACTATATCCTGACCGTTAAAACTTGTGACACTCTTGAATTTATTCGGATTCTTCATCCACATTTCCATCGGCATGTCCATACCCATAACAGACGTTTTTGCCGATATCTTTATTGTCTTGAAGTTGCTGATCTTGTCAAGTTTGTTTGCCACAGTGTATTTACCTATAATATCCTCGAGCGATTGTGCATTTACAATGATAACTGCAAGAAGAAGTGTAACCGAAAGAATTAGTTTTTTCATTTTGTTTTTAAATTAAAGGTTGTTAAAAGAAACTACTGTTTTTCGTAATGCTGTTAGTATTATCAAAAGACGTTCCAGTTTTGAAAGATGAAGCATGTTAGCCCCGTCAGACTTTGCCGAAGAAGGATCGGGATGGGTTTCGAGGAATATTCCGTCGGCGCCTGTACTTATGGCTGCCTTGCCAATGGTTTCAATCATCGAAGGATCTCCTCCCGAGACACCCTTTTCCTGGTTGGGCTGCTGCAGGGAATGGGTGATATCCATTATAACAGGTACTCCGTTTTCCTTCATCACGGGAATATTCCTGAAATCCACCACGAGGTCGTGATACCCGAACATATTGCCGCGGTCGGTTAACATTATCTTATCATTTCCGGCTTCCCTGACCTTCCCGACAGCAAATTTCATTGAAGCTCCCGAAAGGAACTGACCCTTCTTTATATTTACCCATTTCCCTGTTGCTGCTGCAGCTGTCAGCAGATCAGTCTGGCGGCAAAGGAAAGCAGGGATCTGCAATATATCAACATATCGGGCTGCCATTTCAGCCTCATCGGGATTATGGATATCTGTTATTACAGGAATCGAAAAGTGAGTCTTTATTTTTACAAGAATCTCAAGGGCTTCAAGGTCGCCGATACCGGTAAAGGAATCTCCTCTCGACCTGTTGGCCTTCCTGTATGAGGCCTTGAAGACCAGTGGTATACGGTATTTATCCGACAACTCTGCCAGCCGCCCGGCAATCTCAAAGGTCAAATCTTCCCCTTCAACCACACACGGGCCGGCAATAAGAAGAAAATTCCCTGAATCTGAATGTTTCAGCCCCGGAATATCAATAAGGTAATTATTCATCTAGATGTAAAAATAATATTAAATATCATAATCATATATTCCTTTCCACAGGTTATCAAGCCTTTTTCGGATTTCTTCCTCTCGGGGATTCTTTCCCGGCTCATAAAATTTTGTCCCCTTTATCTCTTCAGGAAGGAAATTGTCCTTTATGAAGTTCCCCTCATAGCTATGGGCATATTTGTAATTTTTCCCATAACCAAGATCCTTCATCAGCCTTGTTGGCGCATTGCGGATATGGAGAGGGACAGAAAGGTCGCCCATGTCCCTTACTGCAGCCTGAGCATTATCGATGGCAATACATGAAGCATTGCTCTTTGGTGAGGTAGCCAGGTAAACAGCAGCCTCCGACAATATTATCCTTGATTCAGGCCAGCCAATCACATTGACTGCCTCAAAACACGCCCTGGCCAGTAAAAGAGCATTGGGGTTGGCAAGGCCGATATCTTCGGCAGCAAGTATAAGCATCCTCCTTGCGATAAACTTGGGATCTTCGCCGCCCTCAACCATTCTTGCAAGCCAGTAAACGGCCGCATTCGGATCGCTCCCCCTCATCGATTTTATGAAAGCCGAAATTATATCATAATGCTGCTCACCGCTCTTATCATAAATGGCCAGATTTTTCTGGATATATCCCAGAACTTTTTCATTGTCGATTATGATTTTTTCCGGGCCGGTTTCATTTATCATCGATGAGACAACAAGCTCAAGGGCGTTGTAGAGCTTTCTGGCATCACCTCCCGATATTCTTAGAAGAGCCTCATTCTCTTTTATCTCAATATCATATTTTGAAAGGTATATGTCTTTTTTCAGCGCTTTGTCGAGAAGGTTTTCAAGTTCTTTTTCATCAAGAGGATTCATTACATATACCTGGCACCTTGAAAGCAGCGGGGAAATGACTTCGAATGACGGATTTTCGGTAGTTGCGCCAATTAGTGTGATGATTCCCTGTTCCACCGAACCCAGAAGTGAATCCTGCTGCGATTTATTGAAGCGGTGAATTTCATCAATGAAGAGAACCGGGTTTGGCTGATCGAAAAATTGTTGTTTTTTGGCCTTTTCAATTGTTTCCCTGACATCCTTAACTCCTGAATGGACGGCGCTTAAATGAAAAAACGGCCTCTTCAGGGTATTTGCGATTATTGATGCAAGGGTTGTCTTGCCTACCCCCGGAGGGCCCCATAAGATGAAGGAAGGGATATTACCCGATTCAATCATTTTCCTGAGAACGGCGTTTTTCCCTACAAGATGTTCCTGACCAACGAATTCATTAAGATTTCTGGGTCTTAATCTGTCGGCCAGCGGTTGATTTGCAAGCATTTTAAAATATTTATACAAAAATAGCAAAAACAATTATCGCTCTTACCTTTTATATTAAGGGATTGCCTGACAGATTTTATTGTTATAATTGCAGACAATATTAATATTCTGACTGGCATGATCAGAAATATGGCTTTATCACTGGCTGCAGCCTGGCTGCTTGTTGCTTGTAACACAACAACAATCCCGGTCGGACCGGCTCCTTCAGAAGGACATAGTATTATTTCCGACAGCGGGATGGTTGTTTCAGCTCATCCCGAAAGCTCGGCGATCGGCATAAAGATTTTGAAAAAAGGAGGCAATGCAGTCGATGCAGCGGTTGCGGTCGAATTTGCACTTGCCGTCTGCTACCCTGAGGCCGGCAACATCGGAGGCGGTGGTTTTATGCTTGTCAGGGGGGCAGATGGAAGGACCGATCTTATAGACTACAGGGAGAAGGCGCCCATGAAATCCTCGGCCGGCATGTATCTCGATTCAGAAGGGAACGTCAGGGATGGTCTGAGCACAGGTTCGCACCTGGCTTCAGGCGTACCGGGAACAGTCGACGGTATGCTGAATATCCATTCTAAATACGGCAACCTGTCTTTCAGAGAGGTAATCCAGCCTGCCATTGACCTTGCCGGCAAGGGGTTCCCCATAACTGCCGGGCAGGCTGATGATCTTAACAACAGCAGGGAGCGTTTTCTGAAGATGAATGAATCGAGGGTGGCTTTTGTAAGGGACCTGCCATGGAAGGCCGGCGATACCCTGAGGCAGCCCGACCTGGCCCGGACACTTGGACTGATCCGCGATCATGGAAGGGACGGATTTTATTCAGGAACAACGGCAAAACACATCGTGAAGGAGATGGAAGAGGGGCAGGGAATAATCACATTACAGGATCTTGCCGAATACAATTCTGTTTTCAGGGATCCTGTAACGGCCGAATACAGGGGTTACAGGATCATTTCAGCTTCCCCTCCGTCGGGCGGCGGTATCATACTGCTCCAGGTACTTGGAATGATAGAACCATACGATCTGAAACAGCTTGGTTTTCATACTACTGGTTCCGTAAACCTGATCGCCGAAGCTGAAAAAAGAGCATTTGCCGACAGGGCTGAATTTCTCGGAGATCCCGATTTTGTAACCATTCCTGTACGGGAGATGCTCGATCCGGCATATCTTCGTTCGAGAATGAGCAGTTTCAATACCGGTTCACCAACACCTTCATCATCATTATCGCACGGATCGCCGGTTCCGGCCGAAAGTGAAGAGACAACACACTATACCGTCGTCGACTCTGAAGGGAATGCCGTTGCTGCCACAACCACGCTGAACAACACATTCGGATCTGCAATAGTTGTCGACAGTGCAGGGTTCCTTCTGAACAACCAGATGGACGATTTCTCTGTAAAACCGGGTTTTCCGAATATGTATGGCCTGATAGGATCTGAAGCAAATTCAATATATGGAGGCAAAAGGATGCTTAGTTCTATGACACCGGTAATAGTTGAAAAGGAGGGAGCGCTGTTTTTGGCAGGAGGCTCGCCAGGCGGCTCAACAATACCGACAACTGTTCTTCAGGTTCTTGTAAATGTTATAGATTACGGAATGGACATCAGGCAGGCTGTCGATACAGGGAGGTTCCACCATCAGTGGCTGCCCATCCTTATCAGTTACAAAAATAATTCGATTGACCAGGAGGAGATTGAGATACTCAAGGAAGTGTGGAACCACCTTCAACCACGTGCAGCAATAGGAAGGGTAAATGCAGTGATGATCCTCCCAGGAAAAAAGAAATGGGGTGTTGGAGATTTAAGAGGTAATAACTCCGCCTG
>Ga0116170_10002526_pt1 | contig 17556 bp, 17 predicted proteins | sample AD_JPNHW1_MetaG_FD_89797 | JGI IMG/M metagenome (GOLD analysis project Ga0116170, IMG submission 89797) | Active sludge microbial communities of municipal wastewater-treating anaerobic digesters from Japan - AD_JPNHW1_MetaG | ecosystem: Engineered > Bioreactor > Anaerobic > Digestate | place...
CCTTAAGGCCGGCATAATCCCGCTGCATGTCTGGCTGCCGGAGGCACACCCCGCCGCGCCCAGCCATGTGTCCGCCGTAATGAGCGGCGTAATGATAAAGACAGGCATTTACGGGCTGATACGCGCCCTTGGTTTCCTCGGCCCCTGGGAGCCCTGGTGGGGCTGGGCCCTGATAATAACGGGACTGATTTCCTGCCTGCTGGGGGCCGTTTTCGCCCTCGCGCAGCACGACCTGAAGCGCCTGCTTGCATATTCAAGCATCGAGAACATCGGCATCATAGTGCTGGCGCTGGGGCTGGGCGTGCTGGGCCGGGCGCTGGGCCAGCACAGCCTGGCCGCCCTGGCTTTCGGCGGAGCGCTGCTGCACGTGCTGAACCACGCCCTGTTCAAAGGGCTGCTTTTTATGGGCGCGGGCGCGGTGCTGCACGGCGCCGGCACCGCAGAAATGGAAGCCCTGGGCGGGCTTTCAAAAAGAATGCCCCGCGCGGCGGCCCTGTTCGTGCTGGGCGCCGCCGCGGCCTGCGCGCTGCCCCCCCTCAACGGGTTCGCCGGTGAATTCCTTATTTACCTGGGCGCCTTCAGCGCGCTCAACGGCCCCGCCAACATCGTGCTGGCCGCTCTGCTGGTCCTGGCCGTGCTCCCGGCGGCCGGGGCGCTGGCGCTGGCGGTTTTCTCCAAAGCGGCCGGTTCCGTTTTCCTGGGCGAGCCGCGCACCTCCGCCGCCGCCAACGCGCACCGGCCCGGCCCGCTGATGACGGCCGGGATGGCTGCGCTGGCCGCCGCCTGCGTCGTTTCCGGCTTCGCGGCGCCTTTCCTTATATTGCCGGTTTCAACGGCCCTGGGGGCCGGCTTCGGCCTGCGGACAACCATCGACTTCAGCGCCGCGGCCGCCGCACCCCTCGTTTACGTAAGCGCGTCTTTCCTCGCGCTGGCCGCCATCGCGTGGATAATTGCGTCGAAGCGCCGGTTCGTCCTGGCCGGCCGCAGTTGCGCGCAGGGTCCTACCTGGGATTGCGGCTATGCCGCGCCGTCGGCGCGCATGCAGTACGGGGCCTCTTCTTTCTCCCAGCCGCTCACGGCTTTCTTCCAGCCGCTGCTGCGCAAGGCGCTTAGTTTCCCTGTGATCGCCGGTTATTTTCCCGGCAAGGCTTCTTTCTCCAGCGAGGCGCGGGCCGTGGTCTTCGACCATTTATACGCCCCGGTCTTCGTGCGCCTGCGCGGCCTGGCTTTCCGCTTCAGCTGGCTGCAGCACGGGCGCCTGCAATTTTACATCCTGTATATCGTGGCGGCCCTGATGGCCCTGCTCCTATGGAAATTATAAAGCCGCTTATCCAATACCTTGCGGTAATAATTCTTTCCCCGCTCCTGCTGGGCGTGATCAACCGCGTCAAGGCGTATTTCGCCGGGCGCCGCGGCCAGCCCCTGCTGCAGCTTTATTTCGACCTTTACAAATTAAGCTACAAGGCCCCCGTCTACAGCCGCACCACCACCTGGTTGTTCCGGGCCGGGCCGATAATCGGCTTAAGCGCGGTGCTGTGCGCGCTGGCCGCGCTGCCTTTCGCCGGGCGGCCCGGCTTCCTGGTCTTCGACGGCGATTTTATCTTCCTTATCTATCTGCTCGGCCTCGGCCGTTTCTTCACCGTGCTGGCCGCGCTGGATACCGGCTCCAGTTTCGAAGGCATGGGCGCCAGCCGCGAAGTGCAGTTCGCGGTCTTCGCCGAGCCCGCTTTTTTCCTGGCGCTGGCCGCGCTGTCCAAGGCTACCGGGAAGCTTTCGCTGGCCGGCATGTTCCTGGCCCTGGAGCCCGCGTCCTGGCAGGCCGCCGCGCCGGCCCTGCTGCTGCTGACCGCCGCGCTGTTCATTATCCTGCTGGCCGAAAATTCCCGCGTGCCGGTGGACGATCCCAACACCCACCTAGAGCTGACCATGGTGCACGAGGTGATGGTGCTGGACCACAGCGGCCCGGACCTGGCCTACATCCTCTACGGCGCGTCGCTCAAGCTGTGGTTCTTCGGGGCGCTGATCGCCAGCGCCGTCCTGCCGCGCCATTCCGGCTCCTGGTTCTACGACGGGGCGGCTTTCCTCGGGATGATGGGCGTCATCGCGGCGGGCATCGGTACGATAGAATCCGTGATGGCGCGGCTGCGCATGATAAAGGTGCAGTATCTTTTAATGGGCGCGCTGGTTTTTTCCGTGCTGGCTTTGCTGTTCCAGACGGGAAGGTAGGGATCGAAGTCCAAGCTATGAACACTTTTGCCGAACTTACCATAGTAGTCATCATCCTCCTCAACCTGGCCCTGGCGGTCTCCGGTTCGCTCTCTCTCTGCATCCGCCTGGCCGCCTTCCAGGGCGTGGCGGCGGGCCTGCTGCCGCTGCTGGCCTCCGGCGGGGTGCGCGGCCGCGCCATGGCTTTCGCCGGTTTTATCATCCTGCTCAAGGGCGTTGTCTTCCCCTGGCTGATGTTCCGCGCCCGGGAGAAAACCGGCGCCCGCAGGGACGTCGACCCGCTGATCGGCTACCCGGCCTCTATCATGCTCTGCCTGGGCGCTTTCGCGGCGTCGTCCTGGCTGGGGTCGCGCCTGCCGCTGCCGCATTCCGGCGTGGCGTTCATCATCCCGGCGTCGCTGGCCACCATCTTCACCGGCTTCCTGCTTATCACCACGCGCGCCAAGGCCATCACCCAGGTGCTGGGCTACCTGGTCATCGAGAACGGCATCTATATTTTCGGGCTGGCCCTGTTCGTGGAGCAGCCCCTTATGGTCGAGCTGGCCATCCTGCTGGACGTTTTTGTCGCCGTGTTCGTGATGGGCATCGCCATCTTCCACATCAGCCGCGAGTTCGACCATATCGATACCGACCAGATGGCGGAGCTGACCGACTGGCACCGGCCGGAGGACGCCAAATGGTGACGGCCCTGCTGACGCTGCCGCTGCTCGCCGGCCTTTACGCCTTCATCGTGAAAGACGACGCGGCGCGCCGCCGCCTGCTGCTCTGGACCGCCGCCGGCCATACGGCGCTGACCGCCGCGCTTTTTATCCTCCGCTTGCACCCGCGCTTCGGCCTTGGAACGGCCGCGGCCGGCGAGTGGTTCGGCCTCGACGAACTGGGCTTTATCTTCCTGGGCATCACCTCGGTGCTGTTCCTGGGCGCCGCCGTTTACGCCGTGTGCTACCTGGAGCTGGAAAAGCGCGATCCGGGCGAGGAAGCGGACGAGGGCTTTATTTTTAATAACGCGCCCGAGGCGGTTTTCACCGGCTGCCTGCTGCTGTTCCTCTCCGCCATGACCGCGGTGACGGCCAGCCGCAACCTGGGCATACTCTGGGCGTCGGTGGAAGCCACTACCCTTTTAAGCGCCCCGCTTATTTATTTCCACCGCCACAAACGTTCGCTGGAAGCTACCTGGAAATACCTGCTTATCTGCTCGGTGGGCATAGCCCTGGCCCTGATGGGCAATCTGTTCCTCGGCGCGGCCGGGCTGAAGCACGACCTGGGGCTGAACCTCGAAGCGCTGCTGGGCGGCGCGGCCCTGCTGGACAAGCCCCTGCTCAAAGCCGCTTTCCTTTTCCTGTTCGTCGGCTACGGCACCAAGATGGGCCTCGCCCCCTTCCATACCTGGCTGCCCGACGCTCACAGCGAAGCCCCCGCGCTGGTCTCCGCCCTGCTCAGCGGCGCGCTCCTGAACTGCGCTTTCCTGGGTATCCTGCGCGCCGTACAGATCTGTTCCGGGGCCGGCCTCGCCGCTTTCACCGGCGGCATCCTGACGCTTTTCGGCCTGCTTTCCCTGATAACCTCGGGCTTGTTCATCCTGGGACAGCGGGATTATAAGCGCTTGCTGGCTTATTCCAGCATCGAGCACATGGGGATCCTGGCGCTGGGCGCGGGGCTGGGCGGCGGCGCGGTTTACGGCGCGCTGCTCAACGCCGTCGGCCATTCCCTGACCAAAGCCGGGCTCTTCTTCACTTCGGGGCTCATCCTGGCGGCATACAAGACGAAGCGCATCAGCGACGTGAAAGGCCTGCTCGGCCGCGCCCCCCGGACGGCCGCGCTGTGGCTGACCGGCTTCTTCCTGATAACCGGCACCCCGCCTTCCGGCATTTTTCTCGGTAAATTCCTTATACTTAATGAAGCCGTGGCCTCCGGCAAATACCTGGTGGCCGGCGTCTACCTGGTTTTCCTGGGCATCGTTTTCGCGGGGCTCGCCCGCATTTTTCTGAACATGACTTTCGGCGTCCGCGAAGGCCAGGCGCCCGAGGAAAAGCCTTTCACCGAGCCCGGCGGCATGGTCTGGCCCGTTTGCATCTTCTTCTGCTGCGTACTGGCCCTCGGCCTTTACGTGCCGGCGTGGCTGGACGCGCTGCTTAACGGCGCGCAGTTCCTGATAAGGAGGGCTCCGTGAGCATCCCGCTTGTGCCCCTGGAAAGTATCCTTCTCCTCCCTATCGAGGAGTTCGCCAAGAACGTCACCTTTAAGCTCCGTTCCGGCGGGCGCGCGGCGGCGTTCTTCGCCGTTCCCGAGGAAGGGGCCTTCAGGCTGGTGATCGTTATCGCCTGGGACGCCGAGGGCCGCCTGGAACTGGTGTCTGCCATGGCTGCCGGCTCTTTCCCTTCGCTCACCGCGGAACTGCCTCAGCTGCATCTTTTTGAACGGGAGATCTATGAGCTTACCGGCCTCAAGCCGGAAGGGCATCCCTGGCTGAAGCCGGTGCGGTTCCCCGGCGGCGCCGTTAAGCCCGGCGTTATGGACTATTTCCGCGTGCACGGCAGCGAGGTGCACGAAGTAGCCGTGGGGCCGGTGCACGCCGGCGTTATCGAGCCGGGCCATTTCCGTTTCCAGTGCCACGGCGAAAAAGTTTTCCACCTGGAGATAGCGCTGGGCTACCAGCACCGCGGGGTAGAACGCAGGCTGGCCGCCGGTCCCGACGCCCGCGGCATCCATTACGCCGAAACCCTGGCCGGCGACACCACGGCGGGCCACGCCTGGGCTTATTGCGGCGCGCTGGAAATGCTGTCCGGCACCGAGGTCCCGCCCAGGGCTCAGGCGCTGCGCGGCATCATGCTGGAGCTGGAGCGGCTGGCCAACCATACCGGGGACCTGGGCGCGCTGTCCGGCGACGTGGCCTACCTGCCCACCGCCTCTTTCTGCGGCCGCCTGCGCGGGGAGTTCCTCAACATGACGGCGCTGCTCTGCGGCAACCGTTTCGGCAGGAACATGTTCAAGCCCGGCGGCGTCAACTTCGATCTGAGCGGTACGCTCCGAAAAGAGCTCAAGCTCCGGCTCGACGACGTCTTCCGCGATGTCGAGACCGCGGTTTCGCTGTTATGGAAAACCAATTCGGTGGTGGACCGCTTCGACGCCACCGGGCTGGTGCTGGCCGACGCCGCGCGCGGGCTGGGCCTGGTGGGGCCGGTGGCCCGGGCCTGCGGCATCCCGCTGGACACCCGCCGCAATTTCCCCTACGGGCCTTACCATGATTTTACGCTGTCCGCCTCCGGCAGGGGCGACGTGTACGCGCGCGCCTATGTGCGCTGGGCCGAGATCCAGAAATCGGCGCAGCTGATCGGCGGCTGGCTGGACGCGCTGCCCGCGGGGCCGGTGGAGGCGCCCTGCGGGCCGCTTAAGCCGGGCAGCGCGGCTGTTTCGCTGGTCGAGGGCTGGCGCGGGCAGATCTGCCACGCGGCCCTGACCGGCAGCGACGGGCGCTTCCGGTATTACAAGGTAGTGGACCCGTCCTTCCATAACTGGATGGGGCTGGCCATGGCCCTGCGCAACGGCGAGATCTCGGATTTCCCGCTGTGCAACAAGAGTTTCAACCTGTCTTACTGCGGGCACGATCTGTAATAGAGGACCGGGAATCAGAAAGAGCGGAAGGTTTTATGTTCAAAGAAATTATCGCGCGGCTGAAGCAGGGGTACCGGACCATGGAGTTCCCGTCTCCGGACCTTAAACTGCCAGCGCGCGGCCTGGGCCTGCCCTGGGTTAAAACGCTGGAGCTTGAAAAGGCGGCGGCGGCCTGTCCCTACGGCGCCGTTACGGCGGGCCCCGGCGGCGGGCTGGACCTGGGGCGCTGTATTTTCTGCGGCGCCTGCGCCAAGGCGGCGCCGGACGCGGTGGAGTTCACTTCGAACTATAAGCTTTGCGCCGGCTCGCGCGGGGACTTGGTTGCGGGCACCGGTCATTATAAGCGGCCCGAACCTGTCGCCGCCGACCTCAGGAGGATCCTGGGCCGCTCGCTCCGGCTGCGGCAGGTGAGCGCGGGCGGCTGCGCGGCCTGCGAGGCTGATTGCAATGTGCTGGGGACTTTGGCTTTCGATATGGGCCGCTTCGGCGTGCAGTTCGTGGCGTCGCCGCGGCACGCCGACGGCCTGCTGGTGACCGGGCCGGTCACTAAGAACATGGCGCTGGCCCTGCGCAAGACTTACGACGCGGTGCCGGGGCCCAAGGTGGTCATCGCCTGCGGGGCCTGCGCCATCGCCGGCGGGCCTTATGCGGGACACGAAGAGTGCCCCGGTATCCCCGCGGACATCCCCGTCGATCTCTATATCCCGGGCTGCCCTCCCCATCCGCTGACTATCCTCGACGGCATCCTGCGCCTGATCGGCAGGATCGACTGACCGCGCAGCGCTTTATTTCTCCCCGCCGCTTTCCCACGTTATCTGCAGCGAGTTGTCCCGTGAATTGTATGCAAGGTGGAACCGGTCCAGCTGCCGCGGCAGGGCTCTGACGGTGAAGTCCCGCATCCGCCTGCGGAAATCGCCCGAACAAAGATAAGCCGACTCACGGCGGTTCAGCTGCGCCGGCGGGCCATAAAGCCCCCGCCGGGCCGGGATAAGCCAGGGATGGGTTTCCCCCAGTATCAGCTTCCTGCCGCCCAGGGCCAGGGTTTCGCTCATCGAAAAATCCCCCGCCGCTTCCGGCAGCTTCAGGCTGTAGCCTTTGTAGCCCAGATAACCGTCACCGGAGCAGAGCACGGCGGCCCAGGAAAGTTCCGGCCGCGAACTTTCCGTGGAAGTTTTTATATAGAACAGGACTTCGTCGCCGGGCAGCGGGTCCTCGAACAGCGCGGCCGGGAACCTTATCTCCGCCCGGCCGTTCTCCCCGTCGACGGTCAGCCTTGTGCTGCCGGTGAAACGGATATTGTCCGTCCCCTGCTCGCCCCCCGCTCCCAGGCGCGTGCGCAAAAGGCCGCCGGGCATCTTTACGAACCCCTGCCGGTACGGGCGGTACAGCGGGTACCGTTCTTCCGGCGCCGGGGGAAGCCCCCGCGCGGCTGTGACGCCCGGCTGCCGGCCCGTGTTTTTCGGCGGCGACGGGGGCGGGCCGTATAGCGGGATTTCCGATACCCGTATATCCCGCGCCCGCGTCGAGTTTAGCATGAAAACCGGCAGCTCCTGCCCCGCGGCCGACGGCCCGGGGCAGGGCAGGAACAAGCACATCGTTAACAGGCCGCAGCAGTGCCTCATAGCGCATCCTTGTCCGCCGGCTGTACCCGGCTCTACCGTAAAAGTTTCTTGAAACTGGCTATTTCCATCGGGCTCAGCTGCGTGTCCCCCGGCGCGCGGCGCGTAATGTTGATCCGTTTGCCCTGCGCCAGGCTCAGCGCGGCGTATTGCGCCTCGTTGGGATTGCACAGCAGCTGCACTACGCCGGGCCCGTCCATGCTTTCCGGGCTCGTTACATTTAGGACTATGATGTTCTGCAGTATGGTCGCCGTCACCATTTCGGTCCTTGGTTCCTTGCCGCCCATTACGGCCTCGAAGGTCACCAGCATGTCCACGCGGTCCCCGGCCGCCAGGAACAGCGTCTGGTAGCCGGAGACGGGCAGGCTCATCCCCCTGTAGCCCGGCATTATCCTGGGTTTCGGCAGATAGGCGGATCTATACACTTTGCCTTTGGCCGGCGGCGAGAACAGCTGCGCGAAAAACTCCCGGCTGAGTTTAGCCAGCGTCCCGGCGCTTTTGTAGTATGCCTCGTCGCTGCGGCCCGACAGGGCTTCTGTAAGGCCGTCCAGCTGTTCCAGCGCCAGGTCCAGCGTGGAAAGCATGGCCGCGCCCCTGCCCTCGAACGAAGCTTCCAGTCTAGCCCGCGCGATGCGGTCCGTGCTCAGGATAAGCCGCGTAAGCAGGTCGTAGTATTCGCGTTCGTAGGCGAAAGGCGTGACGGCCGGCCCTGTGCTGGTTCCCGGCACGGTCTGCTGCGCTTTATTGGCGAACTCGTAGAGGATGGAGGCCGGAGCCTGCCAGACGGCAGCTTCGCTAAGGTCGCCATCTTCCGGATCTTTCCAGACTTTACGCTCCAGCATGGCGGGGCGGGCCGTCTGCAGCCAGCCGGGCATTTTCCCGTCAGGGTCCGGCCCGCCGCAGCCGGAACTGCGCGCTTTCACTTCCGCTCCGTCCGCTGCCAGATAATAGTAGAACAGCTGCATCTCCTCGGCCGCGCAACGCAGCTCTTCGGCGCTGAGCGGCGCCGGGGCGGCGTACGCGCAGAGTGCGCCTGCGCCCGAGAGAATTGCCGTAAGGAGAAACGTATTTAAGGTTCTCATAATTTCCTCCGTCGCCTGCCTTTACCTTATCAACCTGCGGAAACTGGCCATTTCCATGGGATGCAATTCCGTATCGCCGGGAGCGCGCACGGAGATGTTGATGTTGCTGGCTTTGGCCACGCTCAGCGCGGCGTACTGCGCCTCGTTGGGGTTGAGCAGCAGTTCTATGGCGCCCAGGTCTTCCAGCTTTGCGGGCTTGCGCACATTTAAGACTACGATATTCTGCAAGATGGTAGCCGTCATCTTTTCTTTTATCTCTTTCCCGCCGTCCTTCGGCGCTGTGCCGGCGGGATCCTTCCCAGGAGCCGATTTGAGCGTGGAGGAACTGACCGAGAGGCTTTCTTTCCGCCCCGTTACGGCTTCGAAGGTCACCAACAGGTCTATGCGGTCCCCCTCTTTTACATAGAGCAGCTGGTGGCCGGGCACCGGCAGGGCCGTGGCGCGGTAGCCGGCCGCCAGCCCGGTTTGCGACGGCACGGCTTCGGCGGGCTTTTCCTGCGCGTACAGCGCCGGCGCCGCCAGCAGAATTGCGCACACGCCGAGTATGTTCCTTAGTTTCATACAGCCTCCTATATAGCTTTCCTTTCAAAAAGTTCATCCGCGGTTATTATGCGCCGTTCAAGTATAAAGACGGCGTTTTCGGTTTCCCAGGTTACCGCCGCTTCGTTCGGCCCGCCTGTTTTGCGGCCTTCCCGCAGCGTTATGGGGAATTCGCCCTTGGTGGTCTTTATGGGGAACTCCTGCTCCCGGCCGCCGCTCAGCGCGGCCATGGGAACGCTGTGGAACAGGCCGCCGGGCCCGGCGGGCTCCGCGTGGGCGGCCGGGGCGGCGGGCGGCGGGGCGGCCGGCATTGCTGCCGCTGCGGCGGCAGGAACCCGCGGCGCCGGCCTGGGCGGAACTTCCGCCCGCCGGGGCGTGTCGCGGCGCGTCAGCGGCAGCGCTATCAGCAGCAGGCAGGCGGCCGCCAGCGCGGCCTGCAGGAAAGTTCCGAAGCCGAAACTGAACGGTTTGGCCGGCTTGTCCGCACCGCTAACCGGCAGTTTCTCCAGCAGCCGGGCCCGCAGCGAGCGCTGTATCTTCGACTCCGCGCTGAAATCCGCGCCTGCCAGTTTTCGGGCGAATTCCAGGGCGGCGGGGTCCGCGGACGCGGCGGCCCCGCCCGCCCCGGAGAGTAGCCCGTCGAGTTCGGCGTTGAACCGTTCGATCGTATCGTTGCCGTTCATAGTTCCTTCCCCGCCAGCTTTTGCTGCAAAGTCTTTACGGCCCGGTAGATGATCACTCCTATATTGCTCTCGCCCAGACCCGTTACGCCCGCTATGTCGCGGTTGGTCATGCCGGAACTGAACTTAAGAGCTATGATGTCCCGCGCGCGCGGATCCAGCGCCGCTACGGCTTTAAGGAGCCGGTCGCCGTCCTCCTTTTCTTCCAGGACGTTCTCGATGCGCGGCTCGCGGCCTGGCTGCTGTTCTATATCTTCCATATAAACCTCTTCCACGCGGCTGCGCGCCCTGAACCAGTCGGCCACCGCGTTGCGCGCTATGCCGAACAGCCACACCTGTACCGGCGCGCGGGCGGGGTCGTAGCTGTCCAGTTTCTCCAGCGCCGCTTCAAAGACCTTCCCGGTAACGTCGTCGGCGGCTTCCGGCAGCCTTACGCGGTAGCGCACATAGTTGTAGACCTTTTTGAAATGCAGATCATACAGCCCGGAGAAATCTGTCGGTTCCGCCATACCTCTCATACTAGTAAATACGCGGCGGCGGAAAAAGTATTACACGGCGGCCTGCCGCCGCCGGGACAAAAGGCCTAGGCCGGGGTAAGCAGAAGATCTCCGGGGCTGCCCCGTTCGGCTCATGCGCGCGGGGCTTTTATGCGCTATATTATTGTTGCGGGCGGCGCGGTTTGCCGCCGGAATCTAAGGCCGCGGAGGATAAAAGTGATAAGAACGATACTTTCCCTGGTTCTGTTCGTTTCAAGCGCAGGCCTGGCGTCCGCCCTGGACCCGGCCGATCTTCAAAAAGAACTTGCCGGTTTGGGTTCGCCCGACGCGGTCGCGGCGCCGGCGGAAAATTTTCCCGTCCCCGTCCCGAATAAGAGCCCGGGAACTGACGAATTGACGCGCCGGCTGCGCGCGGAGGCTGCCGCCGATCCAGCCAAATTCATCGACGAGCATACGCCCTATGAAGTGGGCCTGGCTTTCGACCTGCCCGTGAGCCGCTATGTCCTGACCGACCAGGACAGGATACAGAACGCCGCGGTGCGCATTACGGTGGACCTCAGCCGCCAGCGCCTGGTCCTGGTGTCCTCCGACACCGCCAAAGAGTTCAAGATCTCCTCCGGCCTGGCGCCCGAACACGGCACGCCCGGCAGCGGCAAATGCTACGCCCCCGACTTTATCGAGGCCATGCATTATTCCAGCCTTTACAACAAAGCGCCCATGCCCAACAGCGTCTTCTTCAATGGCAATATCGCGATCCACGGCACCAACGCCGAAGCCATGCTGGGGCGGCCGGCCTCCCACGGCTGCATCCGCCTGTCGAAAGCGGATTCCAAGACGGTTTACGACCTGGTGCTCGCCAAAGGCAAGCGCAATACCAGCATCTGCGTGAAGGGCGTGACGCCGAAACCGGTATAAGCCGTCCGCCCGGAACCGGGTTTGAATTTGTATAATTTAACGCAGTCGCGCTGTTAAGGAGATGCCATGCTGAAGATCTTCGCACCACTTGTGTTCCTGTTCTCAGGCGCCGCGTCCGCCGCCGAAGCGCCGCTGGCGCTGGAAAGCGTGAACCTTGAAGCTATCAGCGCCTTACAGCCTCCCCCTCCCTCGGGCATGGTGGTTATACCGCTGCGCACGGATGCCCAGCCCGCCGACCGTTACTTCAGTCCCTACGTCTTAAAGGCCGTCGCCGAACTTTACGCCAACTATGGCCTGCTCGGCTACGACATCAATTCCATCCTGACGCACGATATCCGCTATCATACCTTCGGCGTCATTCCCGCGCGGCACGCCCCGCTGACCATGTGCGTAGCGGCGCAGATGGAAGTGATCCTGACCGCCTATGATATCTATGCCAGGGAAACCGGCGACTATTCCGTCTATGATTACCTGCCCAAGAAGAGCTTCGAGGGCCTGAACGTCACCGATATCAAGGGGCATATCTGGGTCAATCCGAAATTCAACGCCAACGGCACCGCCGACGCGCTGATCAACTTCGGCATGGGCGAGCGCACGGTCTTCGAACAGCTCAAGCCCGGCGCTTTCGTGAACATCAACCGCACCACCAAAACGGGGCATGCCGTGACCTTCCTGGGCTTCATCAACGCTAAAGGCGAACTGCAGGCGGAGTATAACACTTCCGTGGTCGGCTTCAAGTATTTCTCGTCCCAGGGCAGGGCCACCGCCGGAAACGGCGGCTTCGATTTCCGCTACGCCGTTTTCAGCAAGTTCGGCTGCCCGGAAATGCCTTATAAACGCGACTGCAACGTTATCTACTCCGCCGACCAGCGGATGCTCAACACCGGCACCATGATCAGCCCCAAATACTGGACGCATGTGATGCCCGCGGAGAATTCCGCCGAAGGGGAGACCTCTCTTAACCGCAATTTGTTCAACGGCGTGACCACGGACGATTGACCGCCCCCCGCGCACGCAGAGGAGACGCATGCCAGAGAACCATATAGGCTTTACCAGCAACTTCGCCGACAACAGCACGGAAGCCGGCTTCCAGTTCACTTTCTTCTGCGATACCTGCCGCGAGGGGCTCAAGACCCGCTTCATCGAGTCGTCCACTTTCAAGAAAGGAAAATTCTTCAAGGGCCTGGGCGATATGCTGGGCGTGGTCTCCCAGCTGACCGGGGCCAACCTGGGCGGCCTGGAGCGCGGCGCCGACGCGATACGCGAGCGCTTCGGCGGCATGTCCCCGGACTGGCACAAAGAGCACGATAAGGCTTTCGAGGCCGCGCAGGACGAGGCCAAGGGCCATTTCCGGCGCTGCCCTAAATGCAATAAGTGGCATTGCGAAACCTGCTGGAACGAGCAGGAAGGCCTGTGCGTGGCGGACGCGCCCAGGTCCAATGTGGAAGTGGCCGCGGCCCGGTCCAAAAAAATGGTGCAGGACATAGAGGCGTCGGCCCAGGCTACGCCGGTCTTCACGGGCAAGATAGAGAGCAAACAGACCCTTTGCCCCAAGTGCGGTAAGCCGGCCGGCGAAACCAAATTCTGCGGCAATTGCGGTTTCTCGCTGGAAATGCCTAAATGCCCTGGTTGCGGCGCCAAGAACCAGCAGGGCGCAAAGTTCTGCGGCGAGTGCGGCGCCAAGCTGTAGTTTTCCCCCCTGTAAATAAAAAAGCCCCGGCGGACCGGGGCTTTTTTATTTGCGGCGGGCTGCTAGCGCACTTTGGCGTAAAGCAGCAGGTCCACCGGCTTGCCGAGTTTCATTTCGTGTTTGCGCAGCCGCCCCTCGTATTTGTACCCGGCTTTTTCAAGTACGCGCGACGAGGCTTTGTTGGCCGGGACCACTTGCGCGTAGACCCGGCGCAGGGCGAGTTCTTCCAGCGCGTATTTCGTAAGCGATCTTACCGCGGCGGTCATTATCCCCCCGCCCCAGTATTTTACCCCCAGCCAGTAACACAGCTCCGCGCGGTGCCCGTTGATATTGGCCAGGCCCAGGCCGCCGATCACCAGGCCGTCCAGGTCCAGCGCCAGGTGCAGCTGCTTTTTATCTTTTTTTCGGGCCAGCATGCGGTTGTAGTCCACCCAGAGCGCGGCGTTCTCCGCCGTATAGGGATAGGCGATATGCAGCGTATAGCGGGCTATTTTTTTGTCGCTGATGTTTTCGGCCAGGGAGGGCTCGTCCCCTTTCCTGAAAGGCCGCAGTGCGTATTTCCCGAAGCGGAGTTCCATGCTATTTCCCCAGGTGCAGGCCTACCGAGTAATTTACCGCGAAGTCGTTCTTCTTCACGCCGGGGCGCGGCATGGCGTCGTATTCGTCGGAGAACGTAACGCGGAAGAACAGCGTTTCCGGGGTTATCTTGAACTGGAAATAAGTCTCCCCGTAGAACCTGTAGTCGGAGAATTCCGCCAGGTCGGGGGTATACGCGAAGTCGGCGCCCAGCGCCGCGTAGTCGTTGAGCGGGGCTTTGAAGTTCAGGCGCAGCATGGCGCGGGTGGCGCTCTCCGATTTCCCGTCGGAGTAGGATTCCTGTTCGGGCGTAAGCGCCAGGCTCAGCAGCAGGGGGCTGAAGGTTTCGGGCAGAAAACCGTGCACGCACAAGCCGATGCCGTTGGTGGTGCGGTAATCGAGCTTGATCGAGCGGTTCTTGGCGTGGGTGCTGGCGGCGAACAGGTTTAAATGCGGCTTTAGCGTATAAGCGTAAAGTCCCGAGGCTTTGAGGTTGTCCAGCAGGATGCGGTCATTGAAAGACGCGTAACTGGCGTTGCTTTCTATGGAGAACTGGTGCTTTTCGGCGGGGCGGGCCATGTAATTCAGCCCGCCGGCGACGGAGGTATTGTCCACATTGCCTTTAAGGTACGCGCCGCTGAGCGTGGCGTCCAGCGTGTATTTGCCGGAGGCCCAGTATTCGGGCGGTTTCGGGCGCAGGTCCTGCGTGCGCGACTGGGCGCGCGCCGGCACGGCGCCGAAAAGCGTGAGCAGGCAGGCGGCGGCGAGTTGTCCTCTCCTCATACGGCCGCCTTGGAAGCTTCCAGGAGTTTCTTGTAGCGCGCCAGCGGTGCGGCCAGGCCTTTTATCGCCGTGGCCCAGAAAGCCGGGTCGCCTATGTCCGCGCCCAGGCTGCGCCGCGCCACCGCCTCGGCCGTATCGGAACCGGTCAGGCGCAGGAAAGCTTCGTACTTGGGCAGGAAAGCGGGCCCTTCGGCTTTGAATTTTGTGAACAGCGTGGCCGCCAGCAGGAAGCCGAAGGTGTACGGGAAGTTGTAGAAAGAAACCCCCGAAATATAGAAATGCAGTTTCGAGGCCCAGAACAGGGGATCTTCGCCGCCCGGTTCCAGCGTGTCGCCGAAAATGCGCCGCTGCGCGGCCGTCATCAGTTCCCTGAGGCGCGCCACCGGCACTTCGCCTTTCTGCCGCTCCTCGTAAAAAGCCTTCTCGAACTCAAAGCGCACGGTGATGTCGAGGATGGTCACCGCGGCGCCGGTAAGGTATTCGTCGAGCATTATCAGCTTCTGCGCCTCGCTGACTTCCGGGTCGGCCTGTATGCCTTCGGCCAGCAGGTGCTCGCCGAAGATTGAGGCGGTCTCGGCCAGCGGCATCGGGTACTCGGTGGCCCAGGGGCGCATATCCTTCAGCAGGTGCCCGTGCCAGGCGTGGCCCATCTCGTGGGCGACGGTGTTGATATCGCCCAGCGCGCCGTTGAAGGTGGTATAGACGCGCTGTTCGCCGGTAACCTGCGAGCCCGTGCAGAAAGCGCCGGGGCGCTTGCCGCTGCGGGCTTCGCTTTCCAGCCAGTTCTTCTTGATAAAGTTCTGGTAATAGTCCCCCAGCGCGGGATATATCCTGCCGAACGCCGCGCCGACCTTGGCCGAGCCTTCCGGCCAGGTGTAATGTTTTGAATCCTTGAGCGGCAGGGGCGCTTCGCGCTCGAAGAACGCGATGCCTTTGCGGCCCATGGCCGCGGCTTTGACCCTCAGGATCTCGCGCACGGGCTCGATGTTCTTATGCACGGCGGCGTACATGGCGTCCAGCGTGCGGCGCTTTATGCCCGCGCCGAACAGGGCCTGGTCCAGGAAATGCTTTACGCCCCGGCGGCGGTAAAGCGTGAAGCGGGTGCCGGCCAGCGCGTTGAGGGCGGCGGCGCAGGCGTCTTCGATGCCGGCCCAGGCCTTATTCCCCCCCTCGAAGGCGGCGCGGCCCACTTTGCGGTCCGGGTCCGACATCAGCGCGCGCCAGCGCGAGATGGGCAGGCGCTCCTTTTTTCCGTCGGGCCACTGCATGTCGAATTCCAGCTTGCCGGAGATCTTGTTGTACAGGCGGCTCCAGGACTGGAAGCCGTCGGTGCCCAGGTCCGCGGCCAGTTTTTCCTCCGCGGGGCTCATGGTGCGCCGGGCCTGTTCGCGCGCCCGCTTGAGCGCGTGCGCCACTTCTTTGAGCGCCGCGCGTTTTATGAAAGCGGAAAAGACCGTTTCCGGCGCGTCCTTGAAGGCGCGCAGCATGTCGACGCCGAACTTGGAATACTCGGCGGCCAGCGCGTAAAGTTTGGCGCTCTCGGCCGAATATTCGTCCTTGTCCGCGTGCGCGGACTCAAGGCAGTTGACGTAGGACATGATATGTCCCAGGCGGGCTTCGGCGTCTTCGGCGGCCAGCAGCAGTTTTTCCCAGGCGCCGGCGGTCTTTGCCGAAAGCGGGGCCAGTTTTGCCGCCTTTTTCTGCAGCGCCGAAATGTCGGCGGCCAGTTTTACTTTAAATTTTTTCATCTCCGGCCCGTTGAAGGACGGGAAGTAACTTGTAAGGTCCCACTGCGCGCCATTCGTTTTATCAGCCATGATCGTTTTCCTCCGGATCTCCCACTATTGGAATTATATAAAACAAAAGGCGCGGCCTTCGGGCCGCGCCTTGCGTTCAGGGTGTTAACTGGTTTCAATATACCCTTTCCAGGTAGCTGACAGAGAAGCTGTTGCCGTTAAGGCGGGCTTCCAGCACCAGTTTCCCGTGGCGGACCAGTGTCTGGGCGGCAGTGTCCAGGCCGGCGCGGGCGTCGCTGGAGTAAGTGAACATGCCGCTCTGGGAACTGAAGCTGCGCAGCTCCTGGCAGGGGTTGGGCTGGGGCGGTATCCACGGATTGGGATTCCAGGGGCCGGGGTGGTTGCCGGGGCCGTTGTGTTTGTCCCAGGGATTATATAAGGAAGGCCGCCCCAAAAACGACCCCCCGGCGCGGGGGGTCGTTGTGCTGCCAGCTTTTACACCGGGCTATTCGCCCTTGTAATCGGATTTTTTCTTTTTCAGGAACCGGGAGAACCAGCTGCCCTGCTGCGGCTTGGGCGCCTCGGCTTGCCTGGGCGCCGCCGGTCTGGGGCCATGCGCCGAAGGGCTGCGGCCGTAGGACGGCCTGCTGTGCCGGGGCGCCTCGTTGTCAAAATACGGCGAGGGGCTCACTATCGAAGGGCGGGAGTTGCCCTGGGGGCGCCGGCTATCCTGGCCGGGCCTTGCGCCATAGCGGCCGGCGCCTGTCCTGCCGGCTCCCGGTGCGCGGCCTGGCCGCGAACCGAAACGGGCGTGTCCTGTTCCCTGGCCTTGCGTCCCGGGACCGGAATTCCCGCGCTCAGCGCGCTGTTCATTTCTGCGCGGTGCGCCGTACTGCGGGCGCGAACCCCTGCCGCCGCGCGCTTCTCTGTAGCTTTCCCGGCCCTGGGGCCGCTGTTCGTCCCTGCGCTGGCCTTCCGGCGGCGCGGGGCGCGGGGCTTCGGGGGCCCGGCTGAAATTATCTTCCGCTGGCACGGCCTGCGCCGCTGTCGGCACTGAGCGCGGCTCCGGCCTGGGCCGCGGTTCGCCCTGGGCCCGGTGGGGCGCCGCGCCGGCGCCGGGGCGGCGTTTCTCTCCGGGCTGGTGCTGGCCGCCGCCGCTGAAGCCGAAACTGGCCGGCATTATGTCCGGGTGCACCGAGACGGGCAGGGGCATACGCATCAGCCGCTCGATATTGCGCACGTCCCGGCCCTGGTCGGGCGCGGCGAAGGTTATGGCGCGGCCCGGCTGTCCGGCGCGGCCGGTGCGGCCTATGCGGTGGATATAGTTCTCGTCCTCGTCGGGCAGGTCGTAGTTTATCACCAGCTCTATGCCGGTCACGTCTATGCCGCGGGCGGCGATGTCGGTGGCCACCAGGATGCGGTAGCGGCCGGCTTTGAACCCTTCCAGGGCTTCGCGGCGCTGGGCCAGCGAGCGGTTCGAATGGATCTCTGCGGCGCTGTGCTTCATGCCGCGCAGCTCTTTGGCGATCTTCCGGGCGTTATGTTTGGTGCGCACGAACAGCAGCACGCTGCCCCAGTATTTGTCCAGGATCTTGCCCAG
>Ga0116170_10002527_pt1 | contig 17554 bp, 10 predicted proteins | sample AD_JPNHW1_MetaG_FD_89797 | JGI IMG/M metagenome (GOLD analysis project Ga0116170, IMG submission 89797) | Active sludge microbial communities of municipal wastewater-treating anaerobic digesters from Japan - AD_JPNHW1_MetaG | ecosystem: Engineered > Bioreactor > Anaerobic > Digestate | place...
AAACCCGGTACCCTTTAACCCGGTGAATGTTGGCAGTTCAATAAATACAACAGATGATGAATACTGGCCATCTATTACTGCTGATGGACAGAAACTTATGTTTACAAGGCAGAATGTCCAGACTGGACATGGACAGTCACAGGAAGATTTCTGTATTAGTATATTCTCTGACAGTACATGGCAAAAAGCCTATAACATTGGTCCTCCTTTGAACACCCCGCAGAATGAAGGAGCACAGACCATCTCATCAAATGGAAATTATATGTTCTTTACAGCATGCAACAGACAGAATGGAAAAGGAAGCTGCGATATCTATTTTTCTGCATATAATGACGACCATTGGTCAGAACCGTTTAACCTGGGTTATCCCATAAATACTTCATACTGGGAATCACAGCCTTCAATAAATGCAGATGGGAGAATGCTCTTTTTCTCAAGCAGTCGTCCGGGCGGTTTTGGTGGAAAGGATTTGTGGTATTCAGTTTTGAATGAAAAGAATGATTTCACAGAGCCTGTCAATATGGGAAAAACCATTAATACCAGCGGTGACGAAATGTCACCGTTTATTCATTTTGATGGAAAAACACTGTATTTTGCCTCTGACGGAAGAGAGGGTATGGGCGGTTTTGATATTTATATGACCCGGATGAATAGTGACAGCACCTGGACTGAGCCACAAAATTTGGGGTACCCTATAAATACATACAATGACGAAATGGGACTGGTTGTTGAGTCAGGAGGGAATAAGGCTTACTTCTCATCGGTCCGTGATAAACAATTCGGTAAAGATATTTTCTGGTTCTGGCTGTACGAAACGGCACGGCCCGACCCTGTTTCTTATCTTAAAGGAAAGGTTTGCGATAAAGAAACAGGCGTATCATTGAAAGCAGAATATGAACTTATTAACCTTTCTTCAGGAACCGTGACCAGTAAGGGCACTACTGATAAATTTGGAAATTTTTTGGTTTGCATACCATCGGGATTTAATTATGGCATTAACGTCAATAAACAAGGATATCTTTTTTATTCAGAAAACTTTATGTTTGAAGGTAAGCACCCGGTTGCAAAACCATTTGTGAAAAAGATCAATCTGAATCCAATTAAAGTTGGAGAGAAGATACTGCTAGCCAATGTGTTTTATGAGTTTGATTCATGGCTGCTTAAAAAAGAGTCAATATCGGAATTAAATAATCTGGCAAGTCTTATTTCTGAAAACAAGAGTCTTGTCGTCGAAATTGGAGGTTACACCGATTCAATAGGATCGGCCGAATATAATATGTCCTTATCTGAAAAAAGAGCTCAGTCAGTTGTAAATTACCTGATATCTAAAGGCATTTCAACTGACAGGCTGAAATTCAAAGGTTATGGTAATGCTTTTCCAATAGGAGACAATGTGACTGAAGAAGGGAGAAAACTTAACCGGAGAACTGAAGCAAAGATTGTCGAGCGAAGAAAATAAAAAAAAAGATTTCGTAACTAATTCTATTTTGGCATATTCGAAAAATCTGCCTGTTTTTACCCTGTACCCTGAAGGAAACAGGCAGATCAAGTTTCGCACTTGTATATGGCCTGTTGGAATTCCTGCATAATCAAATCATGCAGATGCAAAACTGTTAATGACAGTGTTTTGTAAGTATTTAGGGTATGCCTTTTGAGATTCTTCACTTCACTAATCCCTTGCCGGGGCTCCGGATTAGTTCCGTTCAGAATGACAGACATATATAGAGATATGGAGGTAATGAAGCGGCGAGTTTTAAATGAAGCATAATATAAAAAAATATTAGTGCAAAACTCGCCGCTTCATTACCCCGGTTACTCCCCTTGCAGCCCTGTCATTCTGAACGCAGCGTCAGCGGAGTGAAGAATCTCAAGGGATCAGCAGGAATTGAATAAATGAACTTCTGATTATTTCACACCATATTATTCATTAATCAATTGGCATTTTGAACAAAGCGAAGAAACTCTTATTTCATAACTTATCAATCAATGTCGTTTAATTAAGGATTTCATTGCTACACCCTCTTTTACCTCTCTTCCGCAGTGTGAGGAGGCATAGTCGCATTTGTCTTCTCAAAGATGTCTATAGACAAAAATGTCAGCTGTTTTCTGACATTAAATATATTAAGGTATTATGGAATCGATATGTCTTTTAAAATCCGTATTTGAAAGATCAACTATTTTTGCAGGAATGGAAAAATAGATACCAGCTCCTGCAAGACCATTACGCTCTATCCAGATTTTTCCTTTCATTATCTCAACAAGCTTTCTGGCCAGCGATATATTTATAGCTATAAACGTCTCACTGTATCTGACAAACGATTTATTAATATCATCGGAGTTAATATATGCCTTACACTTATAATAATTCTGCCCTGAATCGATAACGTAAAATGTGAGATTATCACCATTTTGAAAATACCCGATTTTAATGTATCCTGATATTATGCTATTTATTGAATTATGTAAGAGACAACGGATTACCCTTAAAACTTTATTTTTATCAATGTAAACCTCAGCAGAATAAGGAATATTAAATTCAGTTATAATATCAATCTTGCTCTCTTTTCTTCTTCCTGCCTTTTCAAATAATTCCGAAAGAAGAGTCTCCATAATATTATTCAGGTTACATGAATCTATGTTGATATCTGAATTACCTATATCTATTATTGCCGAATCAAGAAACCCATCGAACAATTCTGTAAACTGGTTACATGAATTTAAAATCTGGTTTGAAAATTCTTCACTTACCTGATTTTTAGAACAATTTTCTTTCAGGAGAAAGCTAAAAGCGACAATTGAGTTCATATAACTCTGCATCTCATTAGACATTCCTTCCAGAATTAAAGGGCAGTTTAATATGTTGTTTTTTAAAATATTTTTTGGTTTTTCAGAATTCACTACGACCTTTTTAAACCATTGTTTCACACTATCGTTAATTTACCCTGAAATGTACTCATTTTAATAATATGAGTGATCAATTGTTTTCTTTTTTGTGTAATTTATAGATTGAATATGTATAACGTCACAGAGGTAATAAACAAAATCAACGTATTTATATACATGATTGCAGGTACTCATTAAAATTTAGATAAGTTGATCACGTATTTTATGTTTGAAGTAAACACTCATTATTAAAATATAGATATCTTTACTAGACAAATATTATACCTTCTTTAACGAAAATGTCTTTTCCTTTTGTAAAACAACCTGATGCAATGGATTGCGGACCTGCATGCCTTAAAATGGTAGCAGGGTTTTACAAAATGAATTTTTCACTCGAGAGACTTAGAAAAAAATGTTACATAACAAGAGAAGGAGTTTCGTTTCTCGGACTTTCTGAAGCTGCTGATTCTCTTGGATTCAGAACTTTAGGGGCAAAGGTTCCCTTTGAAATAATTGATGAGAATGTCCCGCTGCCATGCATTGTTCACTGGAAACAAAAACATTTTGTTGTTGTTTACAAAATAAAAAATGACAAGATATGGGTTGCCGATCCTGCAATAGGGTTGTTGAAATATGCCCGTGAGGAATTTGTAAGAAACTGGGCATCAACAACAAGTGAGGGAAAACCTGTTGGTCTTGTCCTGATAATTGAACCCACTCCTGCACTTTACGAAAATGAAAATGAACCTGAAAAATCAAACGGATTCAGGTTTCTTCTCAAGTATTTTCGTTTGTACAAAAAATATTCTTTTCAGCTTGTTTTGGGTTTAATCCTTGTAAGTTGTATTCAACTCATTATTCCTTTTCTCACACAATCAATAATAGATGTTGGTCTTAATAATAATGATATAGGTTTTATTTATCTTATTCTCTTTGCCCAACTTGCTCTTGTTTGCGGAAGAATGTTCGTGGAATTTATAAGGGGCTGGTTGTTGCTTCATATTGGGTCAAGAGTTAATGTTGCAGTTATTTCAGGCTTTCTTCAGAAGCTAATGTCGTTACCGGTTGCATTCTTTGATACTAAACTTACAGGAGATATTCTTCAACGCATAGAGGACAATAACAGAATTGAAGAATTTCTTACTTCAGCCAGTCTTAATATCCTGTTTTCATTTTTCAATCTGGTTGTTTTTGGTATTGTACTTGCGATTTTTAATGTCAAGGTTCTGCTGATTTTTCTCGCCGGTTCAATTTTGTATATATCATGGGTCTCTCTTTTTATGAAATCAAGGGCCAGGCTTGATCATCAGCGTTTTAAACAGATGTCGGCATCGAGCAGTAAACTGATCAACATTGTAAACGGAATGCAGGAAATTAAGCTCACCCAGAGCGAGTTAAACATGAGATGGGATTGGGAGAAGCTGCAGGCAAAGTTGTTCAGATTAAAGGTTAAAGGGCTTGGCATAGTGCAATACCAGTCGGCCGGAGCTACATTTATTAATGAAGTAACAAATATCTTAATAACCGTTGTGTCGGCTACTTCTGTTTTAAAAGGTGATATGACTCTTGGTATGATGCTGGCAGTTCAGTTCATTACCGGACAACTTAATGTGCCTGTAAGTCAGATTATTGGATTTTTCAGAATGTCCCAGGATGCAAAAATGAGTCTTGACAGGCTTGCCGAAGTTCATAATATGGAAGATGAGGAATCAAATCAGGAAATGAAAGTCAGAAAACTTCCTGAGAAAAAAGATATATACATTAATAATCTTTCCTTTCAATATGAAGGACCACGTTCTCCCTTTGCTTTAAAAGATATTGATCTTTTCATAGAAGAGAACAAAATAACTGCAATTGTCGGCACAAGCGGCAGTGGAAAGACAACCTTGCTTAAAATGTTAATGGGATTCTATGCTCCTGTCAGCGGTGAAATACTGATAGGTGATACGGTTCTTTCAAATCTCAGCCTTAAAATATGGAGAAAGAAAGTCGGAGCTGTCATGCAGGATGGATTCCTGTTCCCCGATACAATTGCAGCAAACATAGCCCCCGGATCGGAGGAGATTGATGAAAACAGACTTATTAAGGCAGTCACTATAGCCAATATTAAAGGATTTATTGAGTCGCTTCCCCTTGGTTACAATACTAAAATTGGGGCAAACGGTCATGGTCTAAGTGAAGGTCAGAAACAACGGCTTCTCATTGCCAGGGTAATATATAAAAATCCTGATATCATAATTTTTGATGAAGCCACCAATTCGCTTGATGCAAATAATGAGAAAGTAATCGTTGAAAATCTTTCTGAATTCTTTACCGGGAAAACAGTTGTTATTGTTGCTCACCGGCTCAGCACAGTGAAAAATGCCGATAAAATTGTTGTTCTTGATGGTGGACGAATATGCGAATCCGGAACTCACGAATCGCTTATTGAAAAACATGGGGCTTATTTTAATCTTGTTAAAAACCAACTTGAGCTGGGTAACTGATGAAAGACCGAAAACCTGAAATATTGTATTCTGAGCCTGTAATGGAGATTATTTCAGATCCTCCGCGTACGATAATTAGGTGGGGGACAACTATAATATTTGCTGTCTTTGTGATACTTGTTCTTTTTGCATGGATAATACGATATCCCGATATTGTTCCTGCCGCTGTTGAAATAACAACTGTTAACCCTCCGGTGACAATGTCTACAAAAATAACAGGTCGTATTAATAATTTGTATGTAACAGATGGTGAAATGGTTACGACGGGACAGCTGCTTGCAATAATGGAGACAACTGCTTCAATAAACGATATTAACGCACTTAATACTATTATCGACACAATTGATATCTCGAAGGATCTGCTTCCGGTTTCACTACCCTCTTTCCCCGGCCTTGGTGAACTTCAGCCCCATTACGCTGCCTTTATAAAAAATCTCTCTGATTATAATACCTATATGAAGAATGATTTTTATGGGAGCAAAATAAATTCAGCTCTTGCAGAGATCAGGGAAATACAGGACTATCTTGATAAGATACGATTTCAGGAAAAACTGTACAGCGAAAATCGCCGTATTGAAGAAAAAAAATACAAAAGAGATTCTTCTCTTTTCTCAAATAATGTCTATTCTGAAAGCGATATTGAAAAATCGAGACAAAATCTGATCTCAATAAATATTGAGCTTCAACAAGTACGCCTTGACCGTTCTGAAAAAACACTTGAACTGGCTGAAAAGAATCAGCTTCTGCAGGATTACAGGATTACACGCCAGGAAGAAAAAGAGAAGCTTAAATCAATCCTTAATGAATCATTCCAGAATCTTAAGGCCCAGCTGAAAATCTGGAAAAACAATTATTTGCTTGTTTCTCCGGTTGAAGGAACTGTGACCTTTACAAGGTTCTGGAGTAAAAACCAGTCAGTTGTCAGGGATGAACCTGTTCTTAACATAGTACCTCAGAATCCGGGCGATTATGTAGGAAGGATTAATCTTAAAATGCAGCGTTCCGGAAAAGTAAAGCCGGGGCAAATAGTAAATATAAAGCTAAGCGGCTATCCATATCTTGAATATGGAATTATAAGAGGAATCGTAAAGACAAAATCACTTGTGCCAACCGGAGATGCCTACATAATTGAAATAACTCTACCGCAGGGGTTGACTTCACTTTATGGGAAAAAATTAGATTTTACACAAAACATGCAGGGGACGGCAGAGATAATTACAGAAGACTTGCGATTGCTTCAAAAAATATTTAATCCCTTGCGTTACCTGGTAACGAAAAACAAACGATAACACTATTTCTTATATGGTTCATAATCATCATCTTTTGATGATGTGACTGATGTTGAAGATTCCTTGGATTTTCCCGGTTTATTCATACCTCCTTTTGAATACTTCATATATAGTCGCAAACCAACAAAAGCTAATACGAGTGCAAAAATTATGATATCCTTCTTTTCCATATAAATTAAAATTAAATCACTGCAACAGAAACATACTTTCAAATATATAATATTCCTTTAATAATAAATACATGGTATTCCTGAATATTATTCAGAAGCAGCTGTCAGATATTTTTTTCCAGACCCTGGTCTGGCTACATTCTTATTTATTTATCCCAAATCTTTGAGTATTAACAAATATTTCAATATTTTCGTACTCTGAAAATTTTTAGAATTTCCAGAATTCTGATTATTTGTAAAGAGCTGAAACATAAATGGATTGAATATGACTAAGAAAAATCCGGATGACTCTGTTCGTGAAGAACAATTTGGGGTAAACGATGATGCCACCAAAACTGAGGATACCACACATGCAGAAAATGCGCAGGAAACAGAATCGCTGGTCGCTGCAGAAGAACCAGAAGAAAAACAGGGTGAAGTAATTGAGATACACGAAACTGTAATTCAAGATAACATCCAGTCTCAGTCTGAAAAAGAAGAAATGACCTCAATAGAAGATACAACCTTTGACAATATTGAGCTTCCTCCCGTTGACTATTCGGGTTACTCAAAACATGATCTGATTGAGACACTGGCTCTTATTGTAGAAAACAGACCCCCTTCAGAAATAAGAGATGATGTTGACAGGATTAAGGTATTCATTTACAGGAAATTCAAACTCGAAGCTGATGAGAGAAAGAAAAAGTTTCTTGAAGAGGGTGGAAAGATTGAAGATTACAGACCGTGGGTTGATCCTGATGATGCCCGTGTAAAACATCTTCTTGAAAAATATAAAGAAAGGAAATCCGATTATAATAAGGTTCAGGAAGCTGAAAAATATGATAATCTAAAGAAGAAGTACGAGATCATTGATAAAATCAAAGATCTCGTGAACAAAGAAGAATCAATAAATAAAACTTTCCATGACTTCAGGGCCCTGCAGAATGAATGGCATGCAGTGGGAGTGGTTCCGCAGTCATCTTTGAAAGACATCTGGGAGAATTATCATCATTATGTTGAGATATTTTACGATTACATCAAAATAAATAAGGAATTAAAGGATCTTGATCTGAAAAAGAACCTCGAATCAAAAGTAAAATTGTGCGAAAAAGCAGAGGAACTTCTTCTTGAACCTAATCCGGTAAATGCTTTCAGATCGCTTCAGGATTTCCATAATCAATGGCGTGAAATAGGACCTGTACCACAGGAATCAAAAAATGATATCTGGGAAAGATTTAAGGAAGCAACATCACAGATCAATAAACGCCATCATGAATACTTTGAAAAACAAAAAGATGACCAGCGTAAAAACCTTGAGGCAAAGATTGCAATATGTGAAGAGGTTGAAGCCATCAATCTGCTTGAGATAAAGAATTTTAAAGATTTTGATGATAAAGTCGGCAAGATTGTTGAACTACAGAAAATGTGGCGTTCAATCGGCTTTGCTCCTAAAAAACAAAACAACAAAATCTATATAAGATTCAGAGAAGCATGTGATGCTTTCTTTGAAAAGAAAAGAGGATTCTATTCTGACAATAAAGAGATACAGCTTAACAACCTTCAGCTAAAGACCGAATTATGCATGCAAGCTGAAGCACTTCAGGAAAGTACTGACTGGAAAGCTACTTCAGACGCATTAATCAAACTTCAGAAAGAGTGGAAAGAAATTGGACCTGTTCCGCGCAAGCAATCTGAAAGATGCTGGAAGAGATTCAGAAAAGCCTGCGACCATTTTTTTAACAGGAAAACTGAATTCTTCAATGATCTTGACACATCTTATGAAGATAATCTGAAAGCAAAATTTGCTATTATTGAAGAATTGGAGAAATTTGAACCGGGCTCTGATATACAGGGTGCATTTGAACGCCTTAAAGAACTTCAGAGGAAATGGACTGAAATAGGATTTGTTCCATTCAATATGAAAGATGAAGTAACCAACAGGTATCGCATTGCCCTTAATAAGGAATTCGACAAACTGAAGATCGGTGATGATGATAAGAGTATTCTTAAATACAGAACAAAACTCGATAATCTTAAGACAAATCCTAAAGCCTCAAGAAAGGTTCGCAATGAAAGGGACAAGTTCTTTACCAAGATCAAACAGCTCGAAGGCGACATTGTATTATGGGAAAATAATATAGGCTTTTTTGCAAAATCGCCAAATGCTGACGCCATGATCAATGAAGTCAAAGAGAAGATTGAAAATGCCAAGAAGCTGATTAAAACCCTTGAAGAAAAGGTTAAGATGATAGACCAATCAGGTCTTGATGATTAATTAAAGAGAAAACGATTATCTAAACTAAATTTATTTGTTTTGGCAGACGTTAAGTATGTATTCATTACAGGTGGTGTAACTTCTTCTTTGGGAAAAGGCATTATTTCTGCTTCTCTTGCAAAACTATTGCAGGCCAGAGGCTATTCTGTTACTATTCAAAAACTTGATCCTTATATTAATGTTGATCCGGGAACACTTAATCCTTATGAACACGGTGAATGCTATGTAACACTCGACGGTGCTGAAACAGATCTTGATCTGGGGCATTACGAGAGATTTTTAAATGTTCCTACCAGTCAGGCAAATAACGTCACAACAGGCCGGATTTATCAGGCAGTAATAAACAAGGAAAGAAAAGGTGATTATCTGGGGAAAACAGTTCAGGTGATTCCTCATATAACTGATGAGATCAAACGGAGAATAAAGCTGGTAAGTGCAGGAAATAAATATGATATAGTTTTGACTGAAATAGGAGGGACCGTAGGCGATATAGAATCATTACCCTACATTGAATCGGTTCGTCAGTTGAAATGGGAGCTTGGTCCGCAAAACTGTATAGTTATTCATCTCACTCTTGTTCCATATCTTTCTGCCTCAGGAGAATCTAAAACAAAACCCACACAGCATTCTGTTAAGGAACTACAGGAGGCAGGAATACAACCTGACGCCCTCGTTTTAAGAACTGAGAAGACCCTGAGCGCAGATATTAAAAAGAAAGTTGCTACATTTTGTAATGTTGCCGAGAATGCTGTTATTGAATCAGTTGATGTCTCGACAATTTACGAAGTCCCAATAATGATCCTGCGACAGAAACTTGATCAGACAATCTTGAAAAAAATGGGACTTCCATTTGATAAGGAACCACCACTTACACAATGGAGGCAATTTCTGACAAAACTTAATAATCCAAAACATTCAATTACAGTAGGCCTGGTAGGAAAATATGTCGAACTTCCTGACGCTTATAAGTCAATAACTGAATCATTCATTCATGGTGGTGCTGCGAATGAATGTCATGTTGAAGTTAAATTTGTCCATTCGGAGGAAATTACTGATACTAATGTGGAAGAGAAACTTGGCGGGTTACAGGGCATTCTTGTTGCTCCGGGTTTTGGGCCCAGAGGCATAGACGGGAAAATCTTCGCTGTAAGATATGCCAGGGAAAAAAATATTCCTTTTCTGGGAATTTGCCTTGGAATGCAATGCGCTGTTATTGAATTTGCGAGAGATGTACTGAAGCTTGAAGGGGCAAACTCTACCGAGATGGATCATAAAACAAAATATCCTGTTATTGATCTTATGGAGGAACAAAAAAGTGTTACTGATAAAGGTGGAACAATGCGGCTGGGTGGATATAAATGCATGATTGAAAAACAGTCAAAAGTGTTTGAAATCTACGGAAAAACTGAAATTGTTGAAAGACACAGGCATAGGTATGAATTCAATAATGAGTTTTATGATGCTTTCAAGGATAGCGGAATGGTTCCTGTAGGAATTAATCCGGAATCAAACCTTGTCGAAATAATCGAAATACCAAATCATAAATGGTTTATCGGAGTTCAATTCCATCCTGAGTATAGCAGTACAGTCATTAATCCGCACCCTCTGTTTGTTGGTTTTATTAAAGCCTGTATCGGATAAAATGAATTATAATATATTGTGATTCATTTTATTGACAATTATAATTATAAACAAATAAATTAAACTCACCATAAAGAATGGATAGAAATACAATTACAGGTCTTATTCTGATTTTTGCAATCTTCATAGGATTTAGTGTTTATAATAACAACCGTTTGAATAAAGAATATAAGAAGGTTGTCGAAGTTGCAGAATCTAATTACGCAAATGGGAATCTGGAAGCAGCAAAAAATGAATATGTTAATGCTCTTAGGTATAAACCGAACCAACCTGAGATTATTGCAAAAATCAATGAGATAAACCTTAAATTAGGTGTTGTACCCGAACCGGAAAAAAAAGACACAGTTGCCGTACAGAAAGGACAGACTGAAACACCAGTTGCCCCAATAACCCGCGATTCATCAGCAATAGTTGCACAATATGGTGCTTTTGCTAATGCTGTTACAGGAGAGAACGATTTTATTACTCTTGAAAACAATAAGATTGAACTTAAAATATCATTAAAAGGAGGAAGGGTTTATTCTGCACGTTTGAAAGACTATAAAACATACAATTCCCTCCCTCTGGTTTTGTTTTCCGGAGACTCAACCATTTTTGGTTTTAAATTTTTTAGCTCGGATAACAGACCGATAAAAACAAATGATCTTTATTTCACACCGGTTTCTGATCAGAAATCATATCTTGTAAAATCTAACCCTGAAAGTGTCATCTTGCGGTTAAAGGCAGATGAAGATAAATATATTGAATATAAATACACTCTTTCTCCTGATAAGTACATGGTCAACTTTGATGTTTCCTTCAAATCTATGGAAAACATTATTGCATCAAATCAAAACAGCCTGACTATTGACTGGAGAGTATATCTTCCCCAACAGGAAAAAGGTCGGCAAAATGAGGATAGTTATTCAACAATCAACTACAAATATTATCAGGGTGATGTAGAGGGTCTGAGGTTAAGGACAAACAAAGAAGTAGATAAATCGGAAATAACTACAAAACTGAGTTGGATCTCGTTCCAGGATCAGTTTTTTTCATCAATTATACTGACAAACGATTTTTTTCTTAATGGCTCAGTCTCATCAACGAAATTACCAACTTCGGAGAAATATTTACGATGCTATGAATCAGAGATGGGGGTTCCGTTCAATCCAACCTCTGCCAGTCCAATCAGTCTGAAATTTTATTTTGGACCAAACCATATTCTTACGCTAAAAAAAGAAGGACTTCAGCTTGAAAAAGTAGTTTTCCTCGGCAAGAATATTATAAGCTGGATAAACAGATTTGTAATAATTCCAATCTTCAACTGGCTCGAGAAATACATTGCAAGTTATGGTCTTATTATTCTGATTCTGACCATATTAATTAAAATTATATTAATTCCTCTGACATACAAATCATATAAGTCACAGGCAAAAATGCAGGTACTTAAACCAATGGTAGATGAACTTAGCAAGAAATTCCCAAAAAAGGAAGACGCTATGAAAAAGCAACAGGCTACCATGGACCTCTACAAGAGGGCAGGGATTAACCCTATGGGTGGTTGTCTCCCTATGCTTTTGCAGATGCCTATATTATTTGCGATGTTCCGATTCTTCCCTGTTTCAATTGAGTTAAGACAGGAATCATTCCTTTGGGCAACCGACTTGTCAACGTATGATTCAATTTTACATCTTCCGTTTAACATTCCCATGTATGGTGATCATGTCAGCCTCTTTACAATACTAATGACTGTTTCCACAATTCTTACAATGAAAATGAGCGGATCAACAAATACTGATCAGCCTGGAATGAAGGTAATGATGTATATGATGCCGGTGATGTTCATGTTTATGCTCAATAATTTCTCATCAGGACTTACATACTATTATTTTCTTGCCAACATTCTTTCATACGGGCAAAATCTCCTTATGAAAAATTTTATTAATGCAGACGCTGTTTTGGCAACTCTTGAGGAAAATAAAAAGAAACCTATAAAAAAGTCGAAATGGCAAAAACGTCTTGAAGAGGCAGCAAAACAACAAGGGATGAATACTCCTAAAAGAAGATAACAAACTGTTCTATTTAGTATAAGAGGCTGTCTCAAAAGCCCTGTATTACCCCCAGCCCCCTAAAGGGGGCTTTGTAAGAGATTGGTATTCAACAAGTCCCCTTTAGGCCAGCACTAACCGAAGCGTCAGTGGGATTTAGGGGTAAACAAGGATAAAATCTTTTGAGACAGCCTCTTTTTTTTCAAAGCCCATATGCCAAGGCAAACATATTATCCCTCACTGACGGAATCATTTAAAATAAATTAAATTCTGATTAAACAGATAATTTCAATAAATCATTACACCTATTAAAAAAAATCATTAAATTTAATTCTACTTTGACATATTCGAAGAGTCTGCCTGTTTTTACCATGTACCCTGAAGGAAACAGACGGATTTTTTTCCTGACTCCCTTCTGGGAAGGGGTAAAGCAGGAGAAAAATTATGGGTTAGGCTAATTTGTTAAAGTAGAATTAATTATTCCAATTATTTAGGGTGATGGGTAAAAAAATCAAGAATAAGGATTTAGCTGTCAGGCTGGGTGTATCCGGAACGTTAGTTTCTCTGGTACTAAACAATAAAGCCGATCAACAGGGAATACGAAAAGATACCCAGGAAAAAGTTCTGGCTCTTGCCAGACAGATGGGATATTTCGAATCCCTTCATGAAAAAGATGGGACTTCTCCTGTTGAAGAAAAACCAGGGGTAATCGGAATGATTGTACCATCACTTGATAATAATTTTGTCTGCCAGATTGCACCATTCCTTCAGAAAGCATTTTCCGATATTGGTGTTGGGTTCTCTATTGTTACAAAGGATCCTGACGATCAACGATATGACAGGCTTTCAGCTGCTTTCAAAAAATTCTTCAGTGGAATCATCCTTTTTGGAGAAGCTGCAGATGAGAACACCGTCAGATCACTCAGGAGCATTGATTATCCATTTATGCTGCTTGAAAAGTCTGTAAAGAACTTGCGGCTTAATACAGTAAATACAGATATATCAGCAGGGGCCATGTCTGTTGTTAATCATATTGAAAAGCTGGGTTATAAAAACATTATTATCGTAAAAGAAAAATACCCCTCTTTTGAAGATTCTTTATCTGTTCAGAACATTATTACTGCCATTGAACATAAAACAGGGATTAGCAAGCCTGTTTTCGTGGAACTTGATAATTTGGTTACCGGTAAGGAGATGGATACTATCCAGTTTGAAAAACTTATTCGTCCGCCATTCAGGGCAGATGTAATGATTGTTATGAATGCCGGACTTGTATACCCTGTAATGACTTTCCTCAGAAAGAGAAACATACGCATTCCTCAGGACATAGCAATAATATCTATGGAAGAAGGAATAGGCTTTGACCTAATGTTTTCTCCGGTAACCTGTCTCAGAAAACCGCTTCCGGGTATATCGGCAAAAGTTGCAAATATGATTTGGTCGGAAGTGAAAAATTCAGGTAAGGGAAAATTTAAAAGACAGGTAACAGTCCAACCTGAATTGATCATAAGAAATTCATGTGGGACTATTTAGATCTTTTCAACAAATGAAAAAGAATTCTTCTCTCTTATTTGTACTGACAATAATTCTGGTAACCGGATGTACAGGCAAACATCTCATAAGTAATAAAGAATACCGGGTTGTCATCGAAAAATCATTTATTGAAAGGAAACAGCTTGCAGGTAACAGGAGTGAAGCACTTTTCTCAGTCTTTGACGAAAACCTTTCAGAACAACAAAAAGAAGCACTTAAGTTTCTTTATGCATTCATGCCTTTAAGCGATCTGGCGGATTACAACGGAGATTTTTTCCTTGCTAATGTAAATATGTCGTTAAGAGCAAAAGAAGAGACCTCCTGTGGAAAAAAGATTCCGGAAGACATTTTTCTTCACTATGTTCTGCCTTACAGGGTAAATAATGAAAATCTCGATTCGTTCCGTATCATATTTTATGATGAGATTGCTGAAAGAATAAAAAATAAAGATATAAGAGAGGCAGCTCTTGAGATAAATCATTGGTGCCATGAGAAAGTCAGTTACCAGCCTGCTGATATAAGAACGTCAGCACCTGTGAGCACAATTCTGTCAGCAAGAGGAAGATGTGGTGAAGAGTCTACTTTCACTGTGTCTGCTCTCAGGACAGCTGGAATCCCTGCCCGGCAGGTCTATGTCCCACGCTGGGCCCATTGCGATGATAATCATGCATGGGTTGAAATATGGATAAACGGAGAATGGTTTTATATGGGGGCCTGTGAACCGGAGCCTGTACTTGACAGGGGATGGTTTTCTGAACCTTCAAGAAGAGCAATGCTTATAAATACAAAATCGTTCGGTGCGCCCTATGGGAATGAAAATGTGATTAACAGGCATAAAGAATACTCCGAAGTAAATAGCTTATCTAAATATGCTGTCACAAAGAAATTACTGGTAAAGGTTATTGACAAAAATGAGATTCCTGTAAACAACGCTGAAGTAGAATACCAGCTTTATAATTATGCGGAATTCTATCCTCTTGCTACTGTCTCAACAGACAAAGAAGGAATGAGCAGCCTGGAGACAGGGTTAGGAGATCTTTTGATCTGGGCCTATAAAGATGATGACTTTAACTACAAAAAAATCTCTGTCGCCGAAACAGATACTCTGGTTTTGAAACTTGACAGGAATGACAATGAGAGTTATACTGCTGATTTTGACTTTATTGCTCCGGTAACACGAACTCCGCTTCCGGGACCTTCTAAGGAACTGACCGATCAGAATTCAAAGCGAATAAATGAAGAAAATACCCTGCGCGAAAAATATATTGCTTCATGGATCAATACCAAAGAAGTAAAGGATTTTGCTATTAGGCTTAGAATTGATACTTCAAAAATGATTTCAGTGTTTAAAAGAAGCATGGGTAATTAAGAAGAAATAAAATCGTTCCTCTCATCAACACCCGATTCTTTATTGCCTACGGCCATGTCAATGCTGGAGATACTTGCTGATAAAGATCTGCGTGATACAAAAGGGTCTATCCTGTCTGATCACCTGATAAATTGCAATATGTCAGATTATCATTCAGATAATAAACAACATGACCTGTTTTTGAATTATGTTCTGAACCCAAGGATTGAAAATGAAATAATTGTCGCATGGCGCAGCTATTTCAGGGAAAGACTTGCTTCACAGCTTAAGGAAAAGGCATTATCTGATCCTTCCTTAATCATTAAGTATCTGGATGATAATATATTGATTGCCGATAACGAAAATTATTATAAAACACCTCTTACCCCAAAAGGTGTGAATGAACTGAGAGTATCCGACACTCCATCACGATCTGTCTGTTTTGTTGCAATATGCAGAAGCCTGGGAATTCCGTCACGACTTGAGCCGGGCAGTAAAGTTCCTCAATATTTTTTTGACAACACATGGAATGATGTCTGGTTTGCTGATCAGAAAAGACCATCAACCGAAAAAGGATACATTAAGCTTATATCATCTGAAAAGAATCCTGTACCGGAGTACTATGTACACTTTACCCTGGCAAAGTTTGAAAACGGCCGGTATAAAACTCTTGAGTATGATGAGAATAAAAAGGTGACAGACTTTGATGAAGAACTTCAGCTTGCTCCGGGGCATTATATGCTTGTTACAGGCAACAGGTTAAATGATAGTAAGGTTCTGTCGGGTGTAACCTTCTTTAATCTGAATGAAGGTGAACATAAAGAAATTGAGATAAAGCTCAGAAAAGAGAACCAAAACAAAATAATCCTTGGAAAAATTGATCTTGGGAATATTGAAACACGTTTTGATATAAAAAAGGATGTTTTTGAAAAAGGAGCTGTGATAATGTGGATTGAACCTGAAAAGGAACCCACAAAACATATTTTCAACGACTTGCCTCTTTTAAAAAGTGAGATCGATTCCTGGGGAGGAGGCTTTTTGTTCCTGTCGGGTGATTCGGAAAATGGTTTTAACCCTGAAGAGGTTAAAGGACTTCCTGAAAATTCTTTCTTTTATACGGATGATCGGCTGAGTATTTTAAAAGGATATCTGATAAATAACAGGTTATCTGATGTTAATTTGCCATATGTTATAATGACTGACAAAAACGGCAACATCATTTTCAGGTCAGAAGGTTACAGAATAGGAATAGGGGAGCAGATCCTGAAAAGTGTCAGGTAAATGAGACATCTATTACCCCTCCGTGATTAATACTGACATCAAAAATCTTTGTTGGATCGATATTTTCAAGGCATACAAGAATTGATCGTATGGGACCTCCATGCGAAACAATAAGTACCTCAGAATTACCCGGAAGCTTTTTTAAGTCGTCCAGAAACGATCTGATTCTTTCCAGCAAATCAGCATACGATTCTCCTCCCGGACAAACAGTATTGATGTAATCGTTATACCATAACCTGCCTTGTGGTGTCTGGCATAGTTCGCTCCATTGTTTTCCTTCCCATTGTCCAAAATTTAATTCTTTCAGACGATCATCGTACCTGATTATTAATGAGTTTTTTATAATGGTATTGGCCAAGATACGGCAACGTGTAAGCGGACTTGAAAAACAGTGTGTAAAATGGATTCCGTCAAGTTTAGATATAACTTCGCCAGCGTCTTCCTGAAAAGAATCTCTGACATCCACATCTGTCTCACCGTAACATATCCCGGCTGGAACATTTACTCTGGTATGCCTGACTAAGTACAGATTCATATGAAGTGAAGAGAAACAATAAAAAACAAATAGAAAACCAGTTCAGAAATCTGTTGAATTGCTCCCAACACATCACCTGTATAACCACCCAATATTTTATGAATATA
>Ga0116170_10002528_pt1 | contig 17553 bp, 9 predicted proteins | sample AD_JPNHW1_MetaG_FD_89797 | JGI IMG/M metagenome (GOLD analysis project Ga0116170, IMG submission 89797) | Active sludge microbial communities of municipal wastewater-treating anaerobic digesters from Japan - AD_JPNHW1_MetaG | ecosystem: Engineered > Bioreactor > Anaerobic > Digestate | place...
ATGACAATTCCGCTCTGGGTGGTACCACCTGTGTCCCGTACAAGATGATCAATGACCACGAGAACCGGGTGACCAGCGATTACTTCATGTGGTACGATGTCACGAGCATGATCAGCAGCCAGACGGTCAATGTCAATGTTGACACAACCGGCTCAAATGACGGCAGAATTAAAGTGATCACTCTCGTTGTCGCATACGATGACCCGGCTTCGGCAACCCAGACCACCTACTGGGTGAACCAGGGGCATGACGCCACCTCCTACTACCCGGAGGATAATCTTGGAGAAGCTGCCGTCGGGACAACCACATTCGGCACCACCGGCCTCTCCGGCATTACGTCTGCCACCCTGACCGCCGACTATATGGCGAGCAACAACGGGAACTACGGATTCCCCACCGCTGCCAATGATTTTGTTGCGCTTGGAAGCGCCTTTTCCCCGCCGGTGACTGGAACCTTCACCAACCTCGCGCTCGACAATGTCCCTGACGTGCAGGGCACCTATTCCGGCGTTGACTCGTGGGACGTGACCTCCTCGGTCACCGGCGCAAGCGATGTCACGCTGGGTTACTCGCGGTACTTCCCGGGCACCGGCACCGCAGCATTTTATAAGATCCCGCTCGCGGTCCTCGTAGTGAAGAAGCCCCTGCCGGTGACAGCACCGGTTGCCGGGTTTGCCGCTGATGTGGTCTCCGGCACCGTGCCGCTGACCGTTACGTTCACCGACCAGTCAACCAATACCCCGACCTCATGGGCATGGACGTTCGGCGACAGCGCTACCAGCACTGACCGGAACCCGGTCCACCAGTACACCACAGCCGGGACTTACACCGTTACGCTGACCGCCACCAATGCCGGCGGTAGTGATGACGAGACCAAGACCGGGTACATTACGGTAACCGCAGCAGCTCTGCCCAACCTGACCTTCACCGGCGCCAATGGTGCAGCGACCGTCAACCCGTATCCTGCCTATGTCTTTGCCCGGGAAGCGAACAATGTTCAGGTCAAGACCATCAAGAACACCGGGACCGCCGCGGTAACGAATATCGTGGTCGCGCTCTATGCAAGCGATGTCAGCAGCACGGTACCGGTTGCGACCGCGACTATCGCATCCCTTGCGGCCGGAGCAACGGCACCCACGCAGACGATAACCGATCCGACTATCCGCGACAACGCAGGCTCATCGGTTACATATACCGCAGTCCTCGACCCGGACAATCTTATCGCCGAGACAAACGAAGCCGATAACACCCGGACCAGCACAGCAAAGACCGTTTTAAACAACGGGTACAAGGGCAAGGGCATCTACTGGGCGGGTGGCAGCAACATGACCACGAAGATGACGTACGACCTGAACGGCGACATCGTCTACTACACCCAGCCGGACAGTGCATACCAGGGCGTAGGCTGGACCGGCAGGACCGAGACCTGGACCGCAGCGAACCTGCCCGTCCCGGCGGGTGCCACCGTTGAGAAGGCCCTGCTCTTTTTCTCCTACAACTGGGACCAGACATCCGGCGGGTACCCGAACCTCGTGACGACGTTCAACGGGAACGCCATCTCGCTCGGGACCCCCTACCGTGACTGGAGCAACTTCGGCGCTTATGCCGATTACGAATACGGCCTTTACCCGGCCTATGACGTGACATCCATGTTCAGTGTGAACAGCGACAACACGCTGGTCACGACACCGGGTAACTCAGGTGCGGATAACCTGGTGGCCCTGTACCCGAGCACGCTCGTGATCATCTATCGCGACGCCTCCGACACCAGGAAGCAGATCTTCATCAACGAAGAGTTTGATTACCTCGGTGTTTCTGCCGCATCGTACGCCACGACTCCGGCTGAAGCTACGGCGTATGCACCCTTCACCGGCATGACCATCGACACGGCAAACGTCCAGAGCGCCACATTGCACAGTTTTGCAACAAATGCCGGGCCCGCGGAAGGCAATGTTTTCTTTAACGGCGCAACCATCGCGACCAATGCCTTTACCGGGACCACATTCTCCTCCTTTGCAGTGCCCTTCGATGTGAAGAGCCACCTCACCGCAACCGGCAACGAGGCCGGAATACAGGGGACTGAGAGCGGGGGCATGGGTGCGATTCAGCAGATCCTCGTAGTTGAGTATGCTGCTTCAAAACCGAATCTCGTAGTAACAGCGATCAGTCCGAACGTGGGAACAGGCGCGGCCATGTTCGCCAATGAGCCCAACGTTCTTTCCGTGACCATCCAGAATACGGGTGCGGGAGATGCCGCAGCGTCTACCGTGTCGGTTACTGACGGCAGTTCAACCGCGACAGCAGCAGTCAGCGCCCTTGCCGCAGGTGCGAGTGAAACGGTGACCGTAACCGATACGGCGCTTAACACTGCCGGGACCATATCCGTCACGGCGACAGCCGACACCACAGGTGCGATCGCCGAGTCCAGTGAGACGGACAACTCCCTCACGATACCCCTGGTTGTCTACAACAACGGGTACAAGGGCAAGCGGTTTACCGGCGGTTCTGATATCAACACGCAGGCTGCGTTCAATGGAAAGTATGATGTCATCTACTCTGCCGGTGACTCTGCATACAAATCCGCAAAATGGTTAACGGCTACCGACACCTGGACATCAACGGATCTGCCGATCCCCACCGGCGCGAGCGTAGTGAGTGCCCGGCTCTACCAGCCTTACTCCTATAACAAGATGGCCGCAGACCCGTCGTTCACCGCTGTTTTCAACAGCAACACGGTAACACCCGTTGCAACTTACAAGGATGTCAAGGGCTTTGGCACCTACAGTTACCCGTACGGTCTTTATGTCTACGATGTCACCAGCCAGTTCAGCACGGCAGGGAACACGCTGGTCCTGACTCCGGAAGGGACCGCCGGAACGACCAATGACTACGCGCTCTATGGTGCATACTTTGTCGTGACCTACAGCGATCCGGCAACGACCGAGAAACAGATTTTCATCAACGACGAATTCGATATGGTACAATCCCAGACTCAGTATTCTGTAACAACGGATGAAGCAACGGCGTATGCAACCTTTGCCGGCATTGACAGCTCCGATGTCGACACTGCAAAGGTTATTGCAGTCCTTGCCAGTGCAGGTGACTCCGGCAAGAGCAGGTTCTTCTTCAACAGCAACGAGTTCACCGGTTTCTGGGCAGATTACTTAACAAGCCCGCAGATTGGATTCTCGACCTATGATGTCAAAGCAGCTCTTGCCAGCGGCGCGAACGAAGCCCGGCTCCAGAGTGTCGACTCCGGATCCAAAGGCGACAACATGTACGCCATGAACACCATCCTCGTGATCACCAAAAATACCGAACCAACCCTTTCCTTCGTCCCGGCAAGCCAGTCATTCAATCCTGCCGAAACCCGTACGTACGACATTGTCATGAACAAGGCTCCCAACGGTCTTGCCGGGTACGACATGGTCGTCTCGCTCTCGAACGCAGCACCCGCTGACATCGTCAGCGTGACCTATCCCGATTGGGCAGGAATGACCCTTGCCCCTGTCTACCCGTCCGATTCGGTCCGGATCGGCGCTGTGGACACCCAGCAGAAAATCTATCCCGGCACCACCGGCCCCTATACGCTCGCTACCCTCACGGTCCGCGGTAATGCTGCAGGATCGACCGCAATCCAGATCAGCAGCGTGAATATGGATGATGACAGCGGCGCTGTAATCACGTCGACCCTGACGCCAGGTACCGCCATCATCGGCTCCTATACCGGGCCGACTGCAGGATTTACCGGTACCCCGGTTGATGGGGACGCACCGCTGACCGTTGTCTTCGATTCATCGACATCAACCGGCGACATCACCACTTACCAGTGGGACTTTGACAACGACGGAACCATTGACAGCACAGCGGCAAACCCCAGCCACATCTACACCGGCATCGGTACCTACTCCGTGAAACTCGTTGTATCCGGCCCGGCCGGCAGCAACACGATGCTTATGGAAAATTATATTGCCGTCACTGACGGGACCGCCCCGACAGCCGCGATCGTCACCAATCCATCCCCTGCCACCGGGAACTACCCGCTGACCGTTGCATTCTCTGCATCGACCACGGGCGATGTGTCCTCCTATGCATGGAACTTCGGCGACGGTACTTTAAGCACGCTCGCTGCCCCCACGCACACTTACACCTACCCGGCAGACTTTACCGCAACACTGGTCGTGACCGGCACGGGAGGTTCATCAGCGCCGGCAACCGTGACCATCCATGCCACGCAGAATGCACCGGTAGCAGGTATTATCGCGAACCCGACAACGGGGACCTCCCCGCTGACAGTTAGGTTCACGGATGCATCTACCGGTTCCTTCAACTCGTATGACTGGGACTTCGGCGATGGATCCCCCCATGATACGACCGCGAACCCAAGCCACGAATTCACATCCGCCGGTGTGTATACCGTATCGCACACGGTCAACGGAGCAGCAGGTATCTCCAACACGGCAACAACAACCATCACGGTCACCGGCCTGTCGATTAATTTCGCAGCCGACTACACCGCCGGTGTCGCTTCCGCAGAACACGGATTTGCAGTCCAGTTCACTTCAACACCAAACCCCGGCGCCACTTCTTATCTCTGGGACTTCGGCGACGGGAGCACCTCGACTGACGCGAACCCGAGCCACACCTACTATGGCCGGCATAACGCGTTCACGGTTACCCTGACCGTCCATAACGGATCTGATGTAGCATCGGTAACCAAGACCAACTTCATCCACACAACCCCGTACCTTGAGGCATTCCCCAAGTATGACAGTCTCGGTCAAATCACCACCTACTACTCGCAGATCCCGGCCGATCTGAATGGCGACTACGTGTACGAGGACATCAATCACAACGGAAGGGTTGACTATGACGATGTCGTGGCCTTTTACGGTGCCTATACCTACGGCTGGATTGCTTCCAACACTGACGTTGACCAGATCAACTTCGATTACAGCGGCAATGGAGCCCTTGGATACCAGGACGTGGTCGCACTCAATGACCTTGTCCTCTACTGAGGCAGAATAACGGGTGGAACATTCACCCGGACATTTTTTTCTTACAATATGCGAACATTATGGAAACCCATAATACCTTTTACAAGAGTATTTCTTGTACAGAAAGCGTGAAATATCAACGGGGATACGAATGCATAAGTATATTCTCTCTCTTGGTATACTGGCAATCCTCATGAGCGGCATTACAGGGATCGCAGCAGCAGCGCCCGCCATCTCTTTTGATCCGGCCACGGTCGCCCTTTCACCGGGCTCTGCGGCACAGGTGAAAGTCGTGCTGAGTGAGGCACCCCATGGACTTGCCGGATACAAGCTTACGGTGAGATACCCCTCCGGTACGGTCACCGTGACCGGAGCCACCTTCCCGTCATGGGGTTCCAGCATGAACCTGAAAAACCCTGTCAGCGGCGGGTACCTGATAAGTGCCGTGGATCCCAACAAGCAGGTCCAGAATGGTTCCATCAATGTTATTTTGGGAACCATTACGCTGAAAGCGGTCAGCGACGGCTCTGCGACCGTCACGATCTCAGACATTCAGATGAACGATGACACGGATGCCGTCATAACTCCTTCAACCGGCGTACTGCAGGCGACTGTTGAAGGAAACGCCGTCACCGCAACTGCCACAACAACGCCCGCCCCAACGGCAACCACTACCACGACAACAACAACGATAACAACAACCACGACATCGAAAACTGCGACAACGACTGCCGTGACGGCCACGTCCACAACCATTCCGGTGACCCCCGGCACAACAACCGCTGCCGTTACCTCAACAACCATAGTCCCGGCTGTCACGGTCACGGTTCCGCCGCCTCCCGTGGTCACCCCGGAGATTGCAGGATTTCCTACCTGCGTGTTCACCGTTAACAAGGCAGCCGGATATGCACCTCTGGAGGTACGGTTCCGGGACCTCTCCCCCGGCGAATCTCTCTCCGGCTGGGAGTGGGACTTTGGGGACGGGGGTTCTACCATGACCCAGAATCCGACCTACATCTATAGCACGCCCGGTACCTATACGGTCTCCCTGACCGTGACCAACAATCTTGGCAGTACCACCAGTACCCGGGCCGGCCTCATCAGGGTCTTGGGACCCGGGGAAGTCATTCAAACGGTAGCCCAGGTGACACCGCAACAAACCACAGCTGGTGTCTCAACTGAACCGGTGCACACGCTCCCGGTCTGGACCTCCCCGGAGAAGACCAGTACTGCTCCTGCGAATAAGGCCGCATTCCCTCTGCCACTTGCCCTTGCCGGGATCGGTGTTGCTGCAGCCGGGTGCCTCTTCCTGAAAAAGAAAGGGTCCTGATCATCTTTTTTAATTCAGGTACATTCAGGAATAACCGTCATGGAGCGGAGAAAAAAGGTCTGGTGCAGTGGAGTCTGTTATGACGAAAACCGTTATTATTTTTTCAGGTACGAAAACTCAGTTATGTACAGCATCCAGTAACCTTCCTTTAAAACCGGTTCTCTTTTCGTAATTTTTATTTTGTCCCTGAATATCGGGCCGTCGGTGACAAGGGTATGGAACTCCCCGTTCTCACCGCAGGGGTCGATGGATGGGTTCAGTGCCCGCAGATCGCTCGTGAATTCCTCATCAATCCTGCGGCACAGCCATTCCTTCCCCATCAGACCGTCTTTGATACTGACAATAACCATCTCAAATCCGGCATCGATCATTTCCCTTAAAAGTTCCCCTGAGTCCTGTTTCCAGAGGGGCAGCAACAGTTCGATATCCAGATCGCGGCATATCCTTGTGACCAGGTTGCCGTGGGTTTCAATGTGCCCGAATACTGCGCCCTCAATCCCCACTCCCTGGGCCCGGAGATCCAGAACGACTTTTTTAAACTCCTCCTCGTACGAAAAGAAGTTTCTCTGGATGAGTGGGATTTCCATGGCTTTGGATTGCGCCCGGATGATCTTCGGATTGACCTCGTGCGATCCCTGTTTCCCGATGTTCCTGAAGTTCAGGAGATGGGTGACCCGGTACCCTTCTGCCATCGTTTTGTAGCAGGAATAGCACCCGTCTTTTCCTCCCGTCCAGGAGATTATAACGTTTCCCTTATCGTTCCTGTTTAACAACATGGCATGCCTCATCCTGCTGACCAGTTTCTCCGAGTATCCGGCCTCCCGTTTACATCGGTCATCAGAATTACCTGAGTATCATCACATTCCTGCTTGATCCGGGTGTATCCATTGAACAAAATATTCCGATCGATGGTATGATGAACATTGGCCCCTGCCTGACCTGGCTGAACCGGTTCCCTCCCGATCACCAGAACAACCAATACACGGGGGATCATAGGTTCTCACTCCCCGGCCGCCCGGTGCGTCCGGAACGGAAGGATGAACTTCCCGTGCTCGTTCTCAACAACAAATGAATCCACCCCGTACACCTTCCGGATGCAGTCCGGCGTCAGCACCGCGTGCGGCTCGCCGTACCCGGCCGTCAGCCCATGGTCGAGCACCAGCACGGTATCCGCGTACCGGTACGCGAGGTTCAGGTCGTGGACCGCGATTACCATCGACGCCCCCTGCTTGCGGGTGATCCGGCGCATCGTCTCCATCACTTCGATCTGGTACCGGATGTCAAGGGCGCTCGTGGGCTCGTCGAAGAGGTAAAGGGCGGGGTCCTGGGCAAGGGCCCGGGCAATGAAGACCTTCTGCCGTTCCCCGCCCGAGAGCTGGTCCATGTACGCTCCCGCCAGGTTCCCCATCCCGAGGGCATCCAGCGCTGCCTGCACCCGGGACAGTTCCTCATCGGATACCGACCACCGGATGAACCGCCGCCTTCCGAGAAGCACGGTCTCGAAGACCGTGGAGTACAGGGTATAGGTGAAGTGCTGGGGCACATACCCGACCTTCATGGCAAGGTCAACGGGGTTTATGGTCCGGATATCGGCCCCGTCAAGAGAGATCGTACCGTTCGAGGGGTCGTGGATCCGGGTGATGGCCTTGATCAGCGTGGATTTCCCGGAACCGTTCGGGCCTACGAGTGCAAGGATCTTACCGCCCTTCAGCAGGAATGAGATCCCGTCCAGCACCCGGTGCGAGCCGAAGAGCTTGTCCACGCAGTAAACAACCAGTTCCATCCTAGTACAACCCCCGCCCGCTGCCCCGGAGGATCAAGAAGAGGAAGAAGATCCCCCCGATGATGTACATGATGATGCCGACCGGTATCTCCACCGGGCTCATGATCGTCCGTGCCGCGGTATCGGAGATCAGGAGGATGGATGCGCCCATCAAGGCCGAGCAGGGGATCAGGTACCGGTGGTCGTTCCCGATAAACATCCGGCAGATGTGCGGCGCCATGAGCCCGATAAAGCCGATGATGCCCGTGAAGGCAAGGCAGCAGGAAGCGGCAAATGTCGAGATCATCAGTCCGGTGAGCCGGAAACGGCCCACATTGATACCGAGGTTCTTTGCCACGTCGTCGCCGGCAGCAAGGACGTTCAAGTCCCATGCCATTCGTTCCAGAAGGATAAAGGTAACAAGGCAGAGCGGCAGCAGGATGAGGACGGCATTCCAGCTCGCACCCCACATCCCGCCCATCAGCCAGACCACGATGTCGCGGAGCTTGTCGTTGTTGGTCAGGTACTTGAGTGCCATCACGCCAGCCTGGAAGAGGTAGCCGATGACCACCCCGGCAAGGATCAGGGTCGACTGGCTGGTGCCCCGGGCACGGGAGATCCCGTAGACAAGGAGCATAGAGAGCCAGCCGAACAGGAATGCCATGACGATGATGAAGGCGTTGTCTTCGATCCCGATCGCCAGCGTGCCAAGGATGGCCGGCCCGATCACGATCGCAATGGCAGCCCCGAACGAGGCTGCCGATGACAGCCCGAGGGTAAACGGGCTGACCAGCGGGTTGCGCAGCAGCCCCTGCATCACCACACCTGCCACGGCAAGGCTTGCCCCCGTGAGAATGGCAAGGAAGATGCGGGGCAGGCGGAATCCCATAACGATCAGTTCCGCCTGAGCATCTGCCGGTGTCGGGATGGCGACGAGCATATCGGAAACCATTGGTGCCCCTAGCGGGAGATTGCGCATGAGGAACTCATTCAGCGCACCGGCAGAGGGGTGGATGATCGCCAGAACCGTATCCCCGGGCGTTATGGCGACCGTCCCGATACCGGCAGATAGGACGGCGGTCAGGATGACGACAGCAGTCAGTACTACGATCAGTGCGATGCGTTGTGAACTGCCGGCACGGTACAGGGAATGCACGGTGACTGTTTTGGGAACTGATGCCGGGGTGTCCTGTGCCATGATTATCCCTTGCCATTGTCGTCTGGAAGTCCTGTGGTTTTCGGGTGACCGGTATCGTCCGGCACCTGCCTACATCCCGAACCCTTTCACCAGTCCCGCCAGCTGCGAAGATTCCAGATCATCGAGCCGGACGTACCGGCCACCCAGGTCATCGGAGAGGGAACGGGCAAGGCCAAGGGAGATGAAGTTATTCTCGGAATCAATAACGAGCGAGGGGATGTGGGCATCGCGGATCTGATATGCCACCGCTCTCGCATCGACAACGGGAGAACCCGAGCCCATACCCACGTTTGCCCGGCCATCGGAGATCACAATCATCCGCGGGATCGTCTGGCGATTGGTGATAAGTTCCCGGTTTATGACATCCAGCCCTTTGGAAAGACCGTGGGCAAGCGGGGTCCTGCCGCCCACGGGAAGCGTCTGCATGTACTTACGGGCAAGTTCCACGCTCGATGTCGGTGGGAGAAGGACCTCGGCCCCGCTTCCCCGGAACGCCACGAGCCCGACACGGTCCCGCTTCTGGTAAGCATCGATCAGGAGCGACAGGATTGCCCCCTTGACGGCAGTCATCCGCTGTTGTGCGCCCATGCTCCCGCTCGCATCGACCACGAAAAGGATCGTGTTCCCCATCCTGCGCTCGCGGACTTTTTCGCGGATATCGTTTTTTTCGATTTTCACTGCCAGATTACCGGACCGCCCCTTCTGGTATGGCGCTGCTGCCCGGATCGTGGCATCCAGCGCAATGTCCGGCCCGATGGTTTTCGGGATCCGGCTGCGGACATACCTCCCGCTTATGGATTCGGTTACGCTCCGCCTCCCGTTCCCCTCGCGTTTCAGGGCATCGGTACGGCGGGGCGGTGCGATCATGTTCGGGTCCGCCCGGAAGGGAGAACCTTCCGGTACCTGCAGGATCCCGCTGCCGTCCGGCCGGGAATCTTCCTGCGGCAACGGGTTCTCCGGTGAATTATCCTCCTGTTCCTGCCTGCTCTCATCCTTGTGCGATCTATGGATAGACTCCTCCAGCTTCTTTTCATCCATCTGCCTGTCAGAGAATGGCTGGCGCCGCATACGGTGGGAGAGGACAAGGGGCGCCGCCTCGCGGACATCCTCCTCGCTCACCTCGATCCGTCCTCTGAAGGCAGCAATGGTTGCTGCCGTCTTTACAAGGGTAATATCGGCCCGGTGGCCGTCAACTGCCATATCAATGCAGATCTGCGCAATCATCGCAAGTATTGCATCCGGTATCGTAACTGCCGGCAGGATTTTCTGCGCCTGGATAATTCGTTCCCGCAGATCCTCCTCCTGCCCCTGCCAGTCAGCGATGAACGAGCGGGGGTCACGCTCGTACTGTATCCGCCTGCGGGTAACATCGACACGGCTGCCGGCATCCACGATCCCTTCGATATCGGCGCAGAGCCCGAAGCGGTCGAGGAGCTGGGGGCGGAGATCGCCCTCCTCGGGGTTCATCGTCCCGATCAGGATAAAGGATGACGGATGGACACAGGAGACCCCTTCCCGCTCGATAAAATTCATTCCCATCGCCGCTGTATCCAGGAGGACATCGACAATGTGATCGTTCAGGAGGTTGACCTCGTCAACATAGAGGATGTTCCGGTGGGCCTGGGCGAGGATGCCCGGCTCGAACTTCTTCTCGCCGCTTTTGAGCGCATGCGAAATATCAAGGCTGCCCACGACCTTGTCCTCGGTAGCGCTGATCGGAAGCTCGACGACCCGCATCTTTGCCATGGTCGTGGTAATGTGCGGGATCTTCTTTTGGCAGTCGGTGCAGAGACCATTCTCATCAGAGGGATCGCATCCGAAGGTGCATCCGGCAACGACCTTACGGTCGGGCAGGAGCCGGGCAAGCGCCCGGGCTGCGGTTGATTTTGCCGTTCCTTTCTCTCCCTTGATGAGTACGCCCCCGATCCGGGGATTGATCGCGTTTAACAGGAGGGCAAGTTTCATCCGGTCCTGGCCAACGATCGCCGAGAATGGGTAAATGTCATCGAAGTGGTGCATGGCTGTACTCCGGGAGGTACCGGGCGGGTTATTCTGGTACAATCTCCTGAAAATTCCTTACAGGTTATCTTTGTTAGATATTTTATTAGCAGTAGGTATTACCTTTTTCTATGTGGTATAAACTGATGTTACAATTACAAAAATTATTAACAACATAAGGAGAACAGTTCCGGGAATGATACCGGCCTGCCGGGTATTTTAAAAACACTGTCCCGGCAGGGGGATAACCCGATGAAACTTACCTCGATCATGTGGGGGTCCTATGCCCCGGTACTGAAACGGGCAGCACCGGCTGCCGGCATCGAATGCTCCATCTACCCTGCCCGTGTACTGGAAGAATCGGCAGATAGGATCGAAGAAGCTCTTGCTGCCATGCGGGTATCCGATGTGATCCTGGTCTACCATACCTCGGACCTGTTCTGGGAGCGGGTGGATAAGGAACTTGCCGTTCTCAAGAAAACCATTCCGGTCATCTCGCTCGGGCCGGATCCCTCGTACTGGGCACATTCCACCGTAAGCCCGGAGCTCGTGACCACCTGCCACCGGTATATCACCAACAACGGTGATGAGAATTTCAAAAACATGCTTCTCTGCATCAGGAAGGAAATCTTCGGCGACAACGTGGCGGTTGCCCCCCCGGCGTTCCTGCCCTGGGAAGGGCTTTACCATCCCGATGCCCCTACCGCGTTCAGCAGCGTGAACGAGTACCGGGAATGGTATGCCAACCGTGTACCCGGAGGTCCCCGGGTTGCGCTCATCTTCTCCCGCACATCGTGGGCTGCCGGTAACGTCGGGCTTGAGGACATGCTGATCCGGCACCTTGAAGCGGAAGGGATGAACGAGCTGCCGGTTTTCACGTATGCCATCGCGGACGACTCGCTGGGTGCAAAGGGGATGGCGCAGGTAGTGAACGAGTACCTGCTGGAGGACGGTGTCCCCCTCGTGGACGCGATGGTAAAACTGATCCCGTTCCTGTTCGGTTCCGTGAGGGACAATGCATCGAAGAGCACTGCCGCGGCAAACGGGGTGGAGGTGTTAAAGGCCTTTGATATCCCGGTCTTCTCCCCCGTAGTCACGATGTACATGACCCTGGACCAGTGGAGGGCGTCAGAGGGACTCTCCCTGGACGTCGGCTGGTCGGTTGCACTCCCGGAGTTCGAAGGTGTCATCGAACCGGTCTTTGTCGGCACCAGCCGGAGCGAACCGGATGGCGAAAAGACCCGGGAGGCCGTCCCCGACCGGTGCAGGAAGATCGCCACCCGTATCAGGAAGTGGATTGCCCTTGCGAAAAAACCGGCAGGCGAACGCAGGATCGCGTTCGTCCTCAACAACAACCCGTGCGCCGGCACCGAGGCAAATATCGGGGGGGGCTCGAACCTCGACACGCTCGAAAGCCTTGCCCGCATCCTGCAGCGGATGGCCCTGGCAGGTTACCGCGTACCGCCACCGGCTTCCGGCAGGGAGCTCGTGGAGACCATCCAGCAGAAGAAGGCGATCTCCGAGTTCCGGTGGACTACGGTGCAGGACATTGTTGCCCGCGGGGGTGCCCTTGCGCTTATGGACCGGGAGACATACCTGCCGTATTTCTCCTCGCTGCCTCTCATAGTGCAGGACCGGGTGAACGACACGTGGGGCGAACCCCCGGGCACCGGCATGGTCCTCGATAACCGGATGCTGATCACCGGCATCACGCTCGGCAACGTGACCGTCCACGTCCAGCCGAAACGCGGGTGCGCCGGGGCACGGTGCGACGGGGAGGTCTGCAAAATCCTCCACGACCCGAAGTGCCCGCCAACCCACCAGTACCTTGCCACCTACTACTGGATCGAGCACGTGCAGAAAGCCGACGCGATCGTCCACGTGGGCACCCATGGCAGCCTCGAGTTCCTGCCGGGCAAGGGGACCGGTCTCTCGGAGGAATGCTTCCCCGACATTGCCATCGGGACCATCCCCTTCCTGTATATCTACAATGCCGACAACCCGCCCGAGGGCACGATCGCAAAACGGCGCGGCTACGCCACCCTCGTCGACCACATGCAGACCGTGATGACCGAGAGCGGGCTGTACGAGGGGCTGGAGGAGGTCGACACCATCCTCACCGAGTACGAGACCACGAAGCATGACCCTGCCCGGGCCCATGCCCTCCGGCATATGCTGTATGAGGCCGTAATCCGGGCAAACCTTGACAAGGACATGCACATCGGGCAGGACATGCCGCTCCCAGAGATGGTTGCAAAGGCCCACGAAGTCCTCTCGAAGATCCGCAACTCGCGGATCCCGGCCGGGATGCACATCTTCGGTAAGCTGCCGGAAGGGGAACGCAGGGTCCGTTTCATCGGTTCCATCCTCCGCTTCGACAACGGGGGATCCTCCCCGCGCCGCATCATTGCCGGCATCCTCGGATTCGAACTCTCGGACCTGCTTGCCGGCCAGGACCGGTATTCCGACGAACATGGCATGTCGTACGGGGCCATCCTCGAACTGGTGGACCGGGAGCTGGAGCGGTTTGCCGCAACCGTGCTCGGGCAGCCGGATACTCCCGTTGCCCTCATCTTCGCAAAACGGATCTCCGAGGAACAGATCCAGGCACTCAACGGGATACGGGAACGGATCCTGGACATCAGCAGGCGGATAGATGATTCACGCGAGATCGAAGCACTCCTCCATGGCATGGGCGGAAAGTACATCCCGGCCGGTCCCTCCGGCCAGATCACCCGGGGGCACGAGGATGTACTCCCGACCGGCCGGAACTTCTATTCCCTTGACCCGTACCGCGTCCCGACCCGGGCCGCATGGCGTGTCGGCCAGCGTCTTGCCGATGCCCTGGTCGACAAGTACTCGCGGGAGGAGGGATCCGTTCCCGAGAATGTCGCCTTCTACTGGATGGCGGGGGACATCATGGCATCCGACGGCGAGATGTTTGCCGAGATGCTCTGGCTCATCGGCGTGCGGCCGGTCTGGCAGAAGAACGGGCAGGTGCGCTCCTTTGAGATCATCCCGCTTCCCAAGCTCGGCCACCCCCGGATCGACATCACGGTCCGCACTACCGGCATCCTCCGGGACAATTTTGCCAACTGCTACGAGCTGCTCGACGATGCAGTCCAGGCCGTCGCAGCTCTTGACGAACCCGCGGACCGGAACTTCGTACGGCGGCATGTCCAGAAGAGCATGGCCGAAGAGGGAGCGGTCTTCCGCAACGCCACCCTGCGTATATTCTCTTCCCGGCCCGGCAGCTATGCAAGCGGCGTGAACCTTGCCGTGCTCGCGAGTGCGTGGAGGACGCAGGGCGACCTTGCCGACATCTTTGTTGCCTACAACGGGTATGCCTACGGCAGGGACGTGGCGGGGAAAGACGCCCACGAACAACTGGCCGCAAACCTCTCCACGGTCTCGGTCACGTTCAACAAGATCCAGTCCGACGAACACGACCTGCTCGGCTGCTGCTGCTATTTCGGCACGCACGGGGGGTTCACGGCAGCAGCCCGCCATTACTCGGGGAACGTGGTGAAACCCTACTATGGCGACACCCGCGAGCCGGAGAACGTGGAAGTGCGGGAACTATCCGATGAGATCCGCCGCGTGGTCCGGACAAAACTGCTCAACCCGAAGTGGATCGACGGCATGAAGGAGCACGGGTACAAAGGTGCGTCCGATATCATGAAGCGAGTCACACGCGTGTACGGCTGGTCGGCCTCCACGCAGGAAGTGGACGACTGGATCTTCAATGACATTGCCGACACGTTCGTCAACAACCGGGAGATGCGGCAGTTCTTTGAGGAGAACAACCCCCATGCCCTCGAGGAGATCTCCCGCCGTCTTCTCGAGGCAAACCAGCGCAGCCTCTGGGACGCCGATCCCCGGGTGCTGGACGAGCTGAAGAAAAATTACCTTGAGATTGAGTCCTGGATGGAAGACCAGACAGGTTCCGGCGATTACCAGGGCGGCAATGTGGATGTCATTGCACCGGACGACAATTTCCTCTGGGGAAGCGAGATGAAGGACCTGCTGGAGAAGGTGCATGCAAAACATTCACGGTGATGCCCCTGCCATACCGGGATACAGGGAGGAAGAGAAATGAACGCAATCGAGACCCATGACCTCACCCGGTATTACGACGACCTCTGTGCGGTCGGTCACCTCACGCTCTCGGTCAATAACGAGATCTTCGGGCTCCTGGGACCCAACGGCTCCGGCAAGACCACGACCGTCCTCATGCTCACGACACTCCTGCGCCCGTCATCAGGAACCGCGAGTGTCTGCGGCCATGATATTGCAAAGGACGGGGAGAATGTCCGCCGCCAGCTCAGCTATGTACCGCAGGACATGGCCGTCGACATCAAGCTCACCGGCCGGGAGAACGTCCTCTTCTTTGCCCGCCTCTACGGTATCCCCCGCCCGAAGGACAAGACCGACGAGGTCCTTGCGGTCATGGAACTCGCGGACCGGGCAGACGACCTGATCCGGACCTACTCCGGCGGGATGCGGCGCCGGCTCGAACTGGCACAGGCGCTGGTGCACGAGCCGGCAGTCCTTTTCCTTGATGAGCCCACGATAGGTCTTGACGTTGCAGCGCGGAAAAAGATCTGGGAACATATCCGGGGCCTGCGGAAGAACGGGATGACCGTCTTTGTCACCACGCACTACATGGACGAGGCCGACCAGTACTGCGACCGGGTCGGCATCATCAGCAAAGGGCAGGTGGTTGCACTCGGGAGGCCATCAGACCTGAAATCCGGACTGATGACCGATGTCATTACTGCCCGGGTCTCGGGCCTGGCGGGCATCCCCGCCATCGAGGGGGTCACCTGGATCGGGCAGGCTGATGATGAAATTTCCTTTACTGCGGAGAACGGGAAAGAGGCGCTGCCGCTCATTGCACAGGCACTTGCAGCAACCGGTGCAAAGGTCCGCACGCTCTCGCTCCGCGAACCGACGCTGGACGATGTCTTCCTCCATGCGGTCGGGAACCAGGAAGAGCCCCGGCATTTCAACGACCACCAGTTCCGGACCATGCTGCGGAGGCGGAAATGAACGGCATCTGGTATTACATGGAACGGGACATGGTCAAATGGCTCCGCAGCAGGATCGGGGTCATATCCCTGCTCGTCATGCCCGCCGCATGGCTGATCTTCGTGGGCCTTGCCCTGCCGGTCACCTTCACCGGGAATTACCTTGATTTCATCACGCCGGGCATCCTCGTGATGACCATGCTGGCATCCTCCATGCAGGGCGGGGCGCTTTTGATGTTCGACCGGATCCTTGGTTTCCTCAACAAGTTCCTTGCCCTGCCAACACCCCGCGAGGACATCCTCTTTGGCAAGATTCTCTTCATCACCATCCGCGGGGTTCTCCAGTCGACTGTAATTCTCATTGTCGCCACCCTGATCGGGGCTTCGATCCTTTCCCTTTTCCAGTACGCGATGATCTACCTGATCCTGATCCTTTTCGGGATCGTTCTCTCGGGACTTGCCACCACGGTTGCCCTGTATGTCGGGGACCATGATTCCTATGCAGCGGTCAACACCATGATCTCCATGCCGCTGTTCTTCACATCGAGTGCACTCATGCCCTACAGCGTGATGCCGGTCTGGCTCCGGGCAATTGCCACGGTCAATCCCCTGAGCTTTGCCATCGATGCGATCCGTTCCGTGGGAGCTGGCACGGTCCCGCTCCTGCAGATCGGGATACTTGCGGGACTGGGCATCATCGTGCTCGCGATCTGCATGCAGGTCTTCCGGAAGATGACCATATAATTTTGTTGAGGAACATCCTTATGAAAAAAAGCAACCTGAAAATAACCGGCATTGTCCTTGTACTGGTCGTGGTTCTTGCAGCCATCGCCGGATGTACCGGTACACAAGCCCGGAACAGCCTGACGACAACACAATCTACTGCTCCAGCAGTATCGCCCGCGCTTACGCAGCCGGCATCACCTGCGGTATCCGCCAGTACAGTTCCTGCCGGATCAGCTGCCTGTTCGCCGGTCACGATCTCACAGACCGACGGGAAGGTCGTGACCCTGCCCTGCGAACCAAAGCGCATCATCGCGGCAAACTCCGATGCTGCCGAGATGCTGATCGCGCTCGGGGCTGCCGACAGCATCGTCGGTATCGTGGAGACAACCAGAAACGTCTCGTATATCATGGAGAAGATCCCGCAGGCGCAGAGCATCGGCGACTGGCAGACGCCCAACATCGAGCAGATGCTTGCGTTAAAACCGGATGCCGTGATCTCGTATGCAAGCTCG
>Ga0116170_10002529_pt1 | contig 17550 bp, 13 predicted proteins | sample AD_JPNHW1_MetaG_FD_89797 | JGI IMG/M metagenome (GOLD analysis project Ga0116170, IMG submission 89797) | Active sludge microbial communities of municipal wastewater-treating anaerobic digesters from Japan - AD_JPNHW1_MetaG | ecosystem: Engineered > Bioreactor > Anaerobic > Digestate | place...
AAACTTGAGTCGTAGTATTTATCGTATGGACTTAGCAGTTTTTTTAGTTCTTCGACTGTGTTTGAATTTAGGATTCGTATTAACTGGTCAATACTCTTATAAAAATAATCGGCAGCGGATTCTCTGGCTTTTTTTAACACATCCCGTTCATTCAGTTTCAGTATATCAATGGTCTTTTCTGCTTTATTTTGTTCCATCTTTGATAAACCTGGCTTAAGTCTGAACATAAATGACTGGGTATTTAGGATCATAAACCGATTCGGATCTTCGATACGCGGGTTTATAAATGCTAGTTCCTTGAAGGGTGGTTCGTTTTTTCGGGGAACAGAAACCGTATTTCCTGAATTGTCAAGAACGAAACACTGGTCGAGTTTGTATCCACTGTTACAGGTTTTACAAGCCAGCAAGTAGTTATCCCATACAAAAGTCTTCTCCGGGAAAAACGATTTGGGCGCAATGTGCTCAATGTCGCCACCTTCATTGTGTTCACAGTAGTTGCAAATGCCAACCGATACACTCATTTTAGTTAACTTGTGCTTCACTTCGGCAAAGGCTTTTCGCTTTTCAATGGTACTTTCCTTATCACTCCAAAGGTTCTTTGCTTTTTCTGCCTTTTGAGGGAATAACTTTATACTATCAATTTCCTGTTGAAGTGTCTCAAGTGTATTTTCAGTAGCCTTTGATAATATGGCGTTAAAACCCGGTCGGATCATCTGTTGAAAGGATTTGTTGGAGCTTTAGTCGTTCTTCAGTTTCTTCATCGGTAATCTGGCTCAAAACCGATTTAATATTTAATTCCCCTAAGCGGTTGCGTAATTCATTCGATTTTGCTGATCGTACCACCTCGCTGCCAAACACTTCCGTCCCATACGCATCCAGAATGTTGCCGTTGATTAGTTTTTGTTTATCGGTTCCGGTTATTTCTTTCGATTTCATATCGCTGCCCGGTGCGGCTAGCCGCCAGATACTCCCTTTTTCGCAAGCACGACAGACTAAGGGGCTGTGGGTGGTTACAATAAATTGAATGTTGGGGAAGTATTTTGTAAACCAATCGCCAATACGGGTTTGCCAGCTGGGGTGGAGGTGAGCGTCGACTTCGTCAATCAATACCACGCCCGGAACATCAATGGTTTTGGTCGATTCGAATGTTTTGAATACTTCGGTTTGACCATAAATGCGAATAAGCTGCCGGATCAGCTCAAATACTAAACCCAAAATTGATTTAAAGCCGTCGCTGAGCTGGTAAATTTTTAATTGAATTCCGTTGCTGTCGGTAAAAACCAGATCCCCATCAATGTCGATGCTTTCAAACTGGGTATTGTTAGGGAGCAGATTCGATAAATTGATGAATTCCCGGATGTGTTGTAATAGGATTTCACTTTTCGAATTGTACTGAGCCGAGCCTTCGTTAACTCCATTTAGAGTATTGGATTCTTTCTCTTTTAACCGTATTCTATCTAATTCCTTTAGCCAAATTAGCACGTTTGCGAAAACAACATCTTCCCGAAAAAGGCTCAGGTGGGCACCTGCTATGGGACTTGAACTACTTACATCAGTGGCAAGTTTTGAGTCTCCTCCGATTAAACGCCGGAATGGGCCAAAGCCAGAAGAGAACCATCCTTTAGTTTTTCCCCAAATTCCTCCGTCATTGGGATAGTCAAAACTTGTGTGCGTAAAAGTGGGAATATCTCTCCCCTTCAAAAATGATGTTTTGTGAATAGAAGCTTTGTGTTCATTTTCTTGTTCAATTCCATCACATTTGCCTCTGAGTACTTCTAAAGAGATGTATCCTTGAAAGCTTCCCTCCGAAAGCCATTCATTCCAATTTTGCCATGTCGCGGCAATCTGATCCGATCCAATAAGCACTACAGCAATTGCCCTTAAAATGCTCGATTTCCCCGAACCATTATCCCCAATCAGCACATGCCAACCAGCTGGCTGAGAGAATTCCATTTCAAAATGGTCAATCGAACGGATGTTTTCTATGGTAACTCTTTGGATATACATGGCATTCTTGTTTCTGTTGTTCAAAGATAACGAATATTTGCGCTTATTAAAAAATAAGGAATGAATTCGCTTTTGAACCTGCTTCGAAAGTTTATTAGGGAGATAAGGTTCTCGGTACCTGCAAAGCCGTGGATGATTACTTGCGGTACAAAACCTTATCTCCTTTACCAACCTTAGTAGGATGAGATTTCCCGCACAATTGATAAACCTTATTATCCTGATTTCCCCCTTCCGAACGGGTCACATACCCCTGATTTACCCGGGATGTATCCCTCCGGAAGGGGTATGGTTGCCCTGAATTACCCCGATAGTCCCCGTCCCAAAGGGGTGTGGTCACCCTGATTTATCCCGATCGTGCCCGTTCCGAAGGGGTGTGATTGCCCTGAATTATCCCGGTGTTATCCGTTCCGAAGGGGTAGCGTGGGTATAAAAAAGACCACATCGTGTGATTGATGCAGCCTTTTTTGAGATCACCCAATGGTTGTTAGGTTGTCGAAGTGGTTTTCTTCACCGAATGGCCGGGGAATTGGGCCGATAGGTCGTCGTAAATGGCCTTGGCTCCGGGCACGTTTTTCTCGGCCAGCATCTTGATGTTTTTGTAGTACGACAGGGCACTCTGGTAGAGGTCGAACCCCAGAATGAGCAGCGTGTCGTCGATCATGTTGTGGATCGCTTCCACCTGGTTATACCTGGGGGCAAGTACCGTGTGGGCGGCATTATCCTTGTCGAACTCCGCTTTGTCGAGAAAGACCGGGTTGAACGACGGCTGACCGGTTGAATAGTTCACCGTTTTCAACACCCAGTTGGCATTGCCGTTGCCCAGCCTGCCATACTCTTTCCGCTGCTCGGGGGTAAGGGTTACACACTTGCCTTCGAGAAGGCTTTTTATAGCAGCAAGATGCTCATCGACCTGCTGCAACTCTTCGTTTGTAAACGAAATCGAAATCAAATTTTCTAAAGCCATAATTTCAATGTTTTAAGATGATATTTGTTTTATGGTTGAAGCCTTTGGTGTAAAAGCTCGTTTTTCCGGGACTTGTATGGGGGGCGCCATATTCGGAGTTGTTGTGGGCATGGGGTACTCTTGTTCTTCGCCGAGCTCTTTTTCGGTATAGCTGTTGGCTACTTCATGCCAGTCGGGGGTATCGGATTCCGTGTTGAGATATTGGTTTAGCAAGGTGGCTACGTGAAAATTGGTTTCAGTCCAGCAATAGATAGAATCGGCGAATTGATAGATGCCGCTCAATCCGGCTTCGTCGAAAATGGATTTCAACCGCTCATTTTTCGAAATGTCGGAACCAATGAAGGTGCTTAGTTTGGTGATTTTTAAATACTCGATGTCGTCGCGGGTGAGTCCGGTCAGTCTCTTGAATTTTTGAGCTTCGGGGCTTCCTTCCTGGGTGAGCAGCAAAAAGGTGCGGATCACCAGTTTGTTTTTGATAAAATCGGCTGCGAAATATCCAATTTTGAAATTCTCGTAGCGGTAGCTGATCAGGAACGAATAGGGTGCTGTTTTCCGGACATCTGCTTTGATGAGCGAGTCGCACGCAAAAGTTTGAATGAAGTATGCTGGAAGTTTATCCATTCGTTCGTACAACCGGTACAAGGCGTGGCTTTGAATGAAAACTGGCACATTGATATTGGAGGGGTAGGTTGGCCCCAGCTTTAGCTTCGCAATGGGGATGTGGATGTGCCGGAACTGTAATTCATGAGTATATCCAACCTCAAATATGGGGCGATAAGTGTCGCCAATTTTTATTTCGATGGGTTTTGGGTGGTATATTTCTTCGATTAAAAAAAAGAGGGAAGGCTTGAATACCCCGAAATAACTGGTCGTATCAACAATTTTGACCTGATAGATCCCGGTTGCAAAATTGGAACAGACCAATTCTATTCTTGAAAATAATTCAGCTAAAACATCGACCATTTTATCCATTTCGTAAGATCCATTCAGGGAACCTATTTTTTCGTTGATTATACGGTTCTCACATGATTGATCCGGATTCTTCGACACTCTTAGACTATTGAGATAGAACAGCAACCCAATCGTTGCATAATCGTAAAGGCTGATTTGCCGATCGGAATTTGGAATATTGAACATGAATAGCTGCATGTGTTTGTAAATAAATTGGGTTAGTTCTTTTTCGTTACGGAAGGCTGAAGGAATATGCCCTTTTATTTTAATAATCGGTGGATGAATCCGGTATTTGAAGAGTATTGCAAGTTCTTTTTCAGAAAGTTGCTTAAAGAGTTCCGGGTATCCGCACTGTTCAATATAGTTTTTTACCTTGAGGTAAAACTGTTTCCGGCTTTCGGCTTCCTGCTGTTTTAGCATTTGTGGCGAAGCTTTTTTGCTTTTTTGTTTCGACATGGCAACTCTTTTGTGTTTATAATAACACCATCGGTTGCCATTTCCATCTGCCTCAATCCTCCCTCTCGTGACTACGATGGTAAATATTGGCATCATCATAAAGAATGAATCCTTCTTTATGATTCTCTTTTTGACTAATTTAAGAAATAACTAATTGAATTGAAAGCCTATCGGAGAAAATTTGCAATGGAAAGAATGATTTTATCCCTGTCGGGAAAAAGAAAAAGGACTAACCCGATCAACGTGTTAGCCCTTTCGTTTATATAACAATGAATATTGGTCATTTTTCCCGGTACCAAGTCTGCGTGCGGAACAGAAAAGCGATGTAGCCCCTCACATTCAGTTTCGACGGGTTGGTTTCATCCACCCAAATCTTCACATCGTAATATTTTCCGTTGTCGGGATCAAGGATGCCACGGTCGCCAACCCATTTGCCATCCTCGTTCTTCAGTCCGTTGATGATTTGCATCCCCAGCATCTTTTTCCCTTTCAGATGATCTTTGCATTCGGTACATACCGGGTCGTAGTTCGGGTCGGGGTTAATCAGCTTCACAATGGTGCCATACAACTTTCCATCCTTCAGGGTGATTTCAACAACCGACTTGGCTTCACCTGTTTTGTCGTCAATGGTTTTCCACCGTCCAACAATATCGGCAGCATGGACCGCCGTCAGCGTAAAAACAAAAAGCAGCAAAAACAAAAATGTTACTTTCATAATCGTATTCGTTTAAAGATTAAGATAAATGCTTACGAACCCAAAGGAAAGGGATTCCTTTTGCATTTTGGTGTGCAGCAACCTTTCTTTCGGACGAAAAGAAAAAATAGTTCGTAGCAAACGGTTCTTAGCTTTGAAATACAATAAATTGTAAAACAGCCATCGTTTTCGAACAATGGAATGAGAAGTTCCTCAATTTTCAATCACACAGAAAATTATCCCGATACCGGCCACCGTTACTTCTGGTCGGTATTTAGCGACGAGTCAATCAGCTTCACCATTTCATTAAATTCTTCTTCAGTAAAGCCAACAGTCATCTTCACGATTTTCCCATTTACAATGAGGTAGCTACGAGGAATCTCCTGTGGGGCAAACAGTGAAAAAACTTCCCGCTTGGGGTCAGACACAATCGGAAAGGTAAAGTGGGTCTCTGCGACGAATTTATCGATCTCCCTGCGTGTATGTTCCCTTCCGAAGGCCAACAGTTTAAACCGGCTGTTGCTGCCATACTTCTCCCAAATCTCTTTTTGTATGTGCGGAAGTTCAGCCCTGCATGGCGGGCACCAGGTGGCAAAGAAAACCAACAGCATCGTTTGGTTGTTATAATCACCAATGGATACGGTTTTCCCTTTTTCGGGTTCAAAAGTGAATGCCGGAACCGGATCGCCTACTGCCGGATAAACCTTTTTGACCGGGTCGGCAGCAAAAAGTGTCTGTTGAATAACAAACATTGATAAAAGGAATGTGACAATTCGCATCGATTTTTTTTATTGTTTTGATGAATTTTACTGATCGATTGAAAGGAAGAAAAAATAATTCAATTGGAAAAGGATTTTAAACACAACATTTGAAATGACAATGGAACGGAAAATTAGTCAGTTATCCCCTGAAAGAATCTGGAAAAACTTTGAAGCAATATGCCAGGTGCCACGACCATCGAAGAAGGAAGAAAAGATGATTGCCTTCCTGGAGCGTTTTTCCCAGGAAAATCAGTTCGATTTCAAAAAAGATGAAGCAGGAAATGTGTTGATAAGCAAACCAGCCACACCGGGGTATGAGAACCGGAAAAAGGTGGTGTTGCAGTCGCATCTCGATATGGTTTGCGAAAAGGATAACCACGTGGTCCACAATTTCGATACCGATCCAATCAAACCAACCATCGACGGAGAGTGGGTAAGGGCAGAGGGCACCACACTCGGCGCCGACTGCGGGATAGGCATTGCAGCTGAAATGGCCGTACTAACCGATCCGTCCATCAAGCATGGGCCAATCGAATGTATCTTTACCGTGGATGAAGAGACCGGACTTACCGGCGCTTTTTCGCTAAAGAAAGGTTTTATCTCGGGTGATATATTGATTAACCTCGACTCGGAAGACGAGGGCGAACTCTTTATCGGTTGTGCCGGCGGTATCGATACCATCGCCAGATTCAATTATAAAGAGTGCGAAATCCCTTCGGGTTATTTTCCGCTTGAGATAAAGGTTTCGGGGTTGCTGGGCGGTCACTCCGGCGACGATATCCATAAAGGACGGGCAAACGCCATTAAACTGCTTATTCGTTTTCTCTGGAAAGCATTCCACGACTATGGAATCAAATTGTGCCACATCGATGGGGGAAACCTGCACAACGCCATTCCCCGCGAGGCAAAAGCGGTGTTCCTGATCAAGAACTTTTACAAGGAAAACCTGGTTGCCAATTTTAATGTTTATGCGCACGAATTAAAAGAAGAGATCTCATTGACCGAACCCAACCTGAAGATGGAAATCTCGTCGACCGACATGCCCGCTTTTACGCTCGACGACAAACTGACCGAACGATTGATCAACACCTTGTATATATGCCCTCACGGTGTACAGGCCATGAGTTTCCGTATGCCCGGACTGGTTGAAACATCCACCAATCTGGCATCTGTTAAGTTCCGTGAGAAAGGGATTATTGAAGTCTCAACCAGCCAGCGCAGCGATCAGGAGAGCTGCAAAAAAGATATTGCATCGGTTGTTGAGACCGCGTTTATCATGGGCGGGGCTACCGTATCGCATAGCGAAGGTTATCCCGGTTGGACGCCCAACCCAAAATCTAAGATCCTCGGCATCACTGCGCAGCAATATGAAAAATTGTTCGGGAATAAACCAATCATCCGTTCCATTCATGCAGGTTTGGAATGCGGGCTTTTCCTGAAGAAATATCCCACACTCGACATGGTTTCCTTTGGTCCAACCCTTCGCGATGTTCATTCGCCCAACGAGAGGATCAACATCGAAACCGTCGATAAATTCTGGAAATTGTTGGTTGCTGTACTCGAAAATATACCTGAGATGTTATAGATCAAAAGATCGGCGTTCGGAAATCCGAGTATCCAGGTATCGGACATCGAGCTTCCAGTGTCTCAAACATTTTGATGGAACACGTAATTCTAAACGATTGTCGTAACTTTATAATTCAATTTCTTTATTTTTGCCACTCAAAGTAAATTTATGGAGGAAGAAAAATTTAACCATATTGTCTATTCAAAAAATGTCATTGAATTTGCTACCGTTGCAAATGAATATTGTGCCTTTCTTGAAAAGTCAAATTCTCTTGGAAGAAGATTATTCCTCGAAAAAATACAGAAACTATTACCACTTCTCTATCTAAAAGCAAGTTTGCTTCCGAATATTGATGCGGAAGAAACCGAAACCCCTGAAAAGTTTCTGAAAGAAATTGATTATAACCGGCTATTGAACCGTTTAAGCGACAAATTGGGTTCTTACGACAGTTACCTTGAAGTATTCGATCAGGGAATGCAGTTTAGTGAAACACCGGTAGATTCGAATATTTCTGAAAATTTGTGTGATATATACCAGGATCTGAAAGATTTTATCTTTGCTTTCCGTTTGGGAACCGTCGAAATCATGACCGATGCCGTATGGGAATGCAGGAAAAACTTTTGTGAATATTGGGGACAAAAATTGGTAAACGTATTAAGAGCCATTCATTCGCTGGTTTATGGAGAAAACGATCTGGACGAGATGAATGACCGCATTGAAGGAGACGGGGCAAAAGAAAAAGCAGAAGAAGACAGCAGTTGGCTATCAAATCATTTCAATCAGGAAGAAGGAGACTCTTTCAGCAATGAATTATAAAGAGACAATTACCAAAGAAGAACTCGAAGAATTGCCGCTCCGTTCGTTTGAAGGCAATATTATGATTGTGGACAATAAGGATAAACTGCGTGAAGCAGTTGCCTATTTAACCCAGTTCCCGTTCATCGGTTTCGACACCGAGACCAAACCTTCTTTCAAAAAAGGACATATCAATACCGTTGCTTTGCTTCAACTTTCGACCAATGAAAGGGCTTTCCTTTTCCGGTTAAATTATCAGGATCTTCCCCGGAAAATCATCGCTCTACTATCGAACCCCAACATCATTAAAGCAGGCATTGCTATTCGCGACGACATAAAGACCCTTCAGCAAAAAAGGAGGTTTTCTCCAGCTGGCTTCTGCGAATTACAGGACGAGGCAAAGGAACGTGGAATTAACAGTTTCAGCCTCAAAAAACTGTCAGGGATCGTGCTTGGGGTCCGAGTATCCAAAGCACAGCAACTATCCAATTGGGAAGCCCCCAATTTATCCGAAGCACAACTGAGTTACGCCGCCACCGATGCCTGGATTTGTTACGAGATTTACAAACAGTTTAAAAACGAACAGGAATGAAACCAACCTTTCCACAGATTATTTTAAAACCGGGAAAAGAGCAGTCGATGAAACGGTTTCATCCATGGGTTTTTTCGGGAGCAATCAAACTGGTCAACGGAAAGGTGGACGAAGGCGATATCGTTACCGTCTATTCCGCTCAAAATGAGTTTTTGGGAATTGGCCATTACCAAATCGGATCAATCTCTGTCCGTATTTTCTCTTTTCAAAATATTGAACCCAATGAAGCTTTCTGGAAAGAAAAGCTTTTAAAAGCATACAACCTGCGGAAAGCGCTGGGATTGGTAAATAACGACGAAACCAATGTGTTCCGACTGGTACACGCCGAGGGGGATGAACTTCCCGGTTTGATCATCGATATTTATAACCAGACCGCCGTGATGCAGATCCATACGGTGGGTATGTATCTGATCAGAGAGTTACTGGCCAAGCTTCTGAAGGAGATCATGGGCGACCGCCTGGTGGCTGTTTACGACAAAAGCTCCAAATCGGTTCCTTTCAAGGCAAATATCAATGCCGTTGATTCTTATCTGATTGGAAATACCGGTTCTACGGTTGTTTGTGAAAACGGCATGTTGTTTAAGGTCGATTGGGAAGAAGGGCAGAAGACCGGCTTTTTCATCGATCAGCGTGAAAACCGTTACCTGCTCCAGAAATATGCTGCCGGGCGCGATGTGCTGAACATGTTTTGCTACACCGGCGGATTCTCCTTTTTCGCTATGAAAGGTGGTGCCCGGCTGGTCCATTCGGTCGACTCATCCGCAAAAGCCATCGATCTAACCCGCGAAAATGTGGAATTGAACTTCCCCAGTGACCCGCGCCACGAAGCGTTTGCCTCCGATGCATTCGAATATCTCAAGGATATCAAGGACAAATACGATTTAATTATACTCGATCCACCGGCATTTGCCAAGCATCGCGGAGCCATAAACCAGGCGTTGCAGGCCTATAAACGGATTAATGCAAAAGCATTTGAGCAAATTCGCCCCGGAGGGATTCTTTTCACGTTCAGTTGTTCGCAGGTTGTCGACAGGGAACGGTTCCGTGAAGCTGTTTTTTCAGCTGCTGCAATCTCTGGCCGATCGGTACGGATACTCCATCAACTGACACAACCCGCCGACCATCCCATTGGCATCTATCATCCTGAAGGAGAATACCTGAAAGGATTGGTGCTGTACGTGGAATAATCAGGCAATGATTGCTACAAAAATTGGAACAAGGCAGGCTATCAAAATGGATGATTCATACGTAATATGCATCTCGGCTATAATTGCGGCAATGAGTGAATCATCCGTTCGTTCGTCAAACGACAGGGAAGAATAATTCATCTTCTGTACACATTCGCCCAAAACGCCTTCGACTCCGGTAAGCGTGAAACGACTGCTCCAGGTGTTGGACCGAAGCGTATATTCCTTTCCTTCACGGGTGGTAATTAGTGAACGATTTTTAAAAGCAGAATTTCTAACCTCTGCCAATAATTGGTCTTCAACAAAGATGGAAAGATCGTCGCTGAAAAAATTCTTCTTTCGGACCAGATATTCGTTTTCTCCCAGAAGGATCTTATATTCTGTACCAAACATTCCATAATAAAAAGCGCCCACTTTTTGTTCGTTAGCATAAACAGACTGACTGGCAGAATACCATTTATCACATTTCAGCACATAATTTTTCATGGTCAGTTCTTTTTAAGTTTTCCTATTGGTAAGGTAAAAGTTGAAAACGTTACATTTTCTGTTTTCTATTTTTCTAAATTACAAAGTTTTGTTATTCACCGTTTGAAAACGGTAAGAAGCTTTCTAAAAAATTCTATCTTTGGGCTTCAATTTCAAAAATAGAGTATGAGTTTAAGTGAATTAACCGCTATTTCACCCATCGATGGGCGCTATCGCAGCAAAGTCAGCGAGTTGGAAGATTATTTCTCCGAATATGCCCTGATCAAATACCGGGTTTTTGTCGAAGTGGAATATTTTTTGGCATTGTGCGCCATCCCTCTGCCACAGTTGTCCGATTTCGACCGATCGAAATCTGAGGCATTACGTTCCATCTACAAGGATTTTACGACCGACGATGCCCAGCGTATCAAAGAGATTGAAAAAACCACCAATCACGATGTGAAAGCAGTTGAATATTTTCTGAAAGAAAAATTCGATTCACTGGATCTAAAGAAATTTAAAGAGTTCATCCATTTTGGATTGACTTCACAGGATATCAACAATACGGCTGTTCCTTGCTCCCTTCGCGATGCCCTTCGCGAAGTTTATTACCCGCAGTTGGAAAAGCTGATCGATAAACTGGAGGAACTGGCAAGCAGTTGGGACGAAATTCCCATGCTGGCCCATACTCACGGACAACCCGCTTCTCCTACACGATTAGGAAAAGAGATCCGGGTTTTTATCGAAAGGTTGAATGTGCAAATTGAACTCGTAAAGAGTATTCCGGTTTATGCCAAATTTGGTGGAGCAACCGGTAATTTGAATGCCCATGCCGTTTCCTTCCCCGATATCGACTGGGTAAAATTTGCCAACGATTTCTGCAATAATTCCCTGCAACTGGAGCGTTCGCAATATACCACCCAGATTGCCCATTACGACAATTATGGAGCGATTTTTGATAACCTGAAACGGATCAATACCATTCTGCTCGACCTTGACCGCGACTTCTGGACCTATATTTCGATGGAGTACTTCAAACAGAAGATCAAAAAAGGGGAAATTGGTTCATCGGCAATGCCGCACAAAGTAAATCCAATTGACTTCGAAAACTCGGAAGGGAATATTGGGCTGGCAAATGCCCTGTTCGAGCACCTTTCGTCGAAATTGCCGGTTTCAAGGTTGCAACGCGACCTGACCGATTCCACGGTGCTGCGAAACATTGGCATTCCCATTGCACATTCATTGATTTCAATCAGCTCAACCTTAAAAGGACTGGATAAGCTCCTGCTGAATATCGATGCCATCAACAACGACCTGGAAAGAAACTGGAGTGTGGTAGCCGAAGCAATTCAAACCATCTTGCGCTGCGAGAACTATCCCAATCCGTACGAAGCGCTGTTAAACCTGACCCGTACCAATACCCGGATTACGAAAGAATCGATCCATGAATTTATTGATTCATTGAATGTAAGCAGGGAATTAAAAACAAGGTTAAAGCAAATTACGCCTCATAATTATACCGGAATTTGATCAGCTGGGAAGCCAACGGGTTCCTGCATCAAAAAAGGCGAAAGTTTATACAATAAATCTACATTCCCAGAGTTCTGATTTCTGGTAAATAAATTAATGGATGAAACGACTTTCTATTTTGTTGAAACGATTTTTGCCACCGTATAAATGGTGGGTCGTTTCCAATATCGTTTTCAATATTTTAGGAGCAGTTTTTGGCGCTTTCTCTTTTCTTGCATTGAGCCCTATCTTAGGTATCTTATTCGGAACAGAGAAACCGGTTACCGAAGCGGTTCCTTTCTCATTTAGCATCGAAGGAATAAAGCATAACGTCTATTTCAAAATCAGTGAAATCATTACCAATCAAGGACATTTCAGAGCTTTATACCTGATCGGCATTTTCATGATTATCATGGTCTTTTTGAAAGTTGGCTTCACTTATCTGGCTAGTTTTTGCATGGTTCCCATCCGCAACGGAGTTGTCCGTGACCTGAGAAATAAAATCTACCGGAAATTACTCTCTTTACCACTGGGATACTTCTCGAATGAGCGAAGAGGAGATATCATGGCAAGATTGACCGGTGATGTAACCGAGGTCGAAAATTCGATCATGAACTCGTTGGAAATGCTCTTCAAGAACCCGATTTTGATTCTGATATCTCTGGTCGTAATGGTGTATATGAGCTGGTCTCTGACGCTGTTTGTGCTGGTCATGTTGCCTCTTGCCGGTGCAGTAACCGGACAAATTGGTAAAGGGTTAAAGAAACCTTCCCGCCGGGGACAGGACAAAATGGGGGAGATCCTGAGCACCATTGATGAATCGTTGGCTGGCTTAACCATTGTTAAAGCTTTCAATGCAGAGCCGAAAATGGAAAAGCGTTTCACCAAAGAAACCAACGATTATTACAAAATCATGAACCGATTGATGTGGCGAAATTATTTAGCCCATCCGGTCAGTGAATTTCTGGGAACAACCATAATAATCATTGTTCTTTGGTATGGTGGACGATTGATCCTGAAAAATGAAGGAGGTATGGCCCCTGAAGATTTCATCACCTATCTGGTTTTCTTTTATAGTATTATCAACCCCGCCAAAGCCTTTTCAACCGCATTCTACAGCATCGAAAAAGGAATGGCATCGGTCGATCGTATTGATCAGATTCTGGATGCGGAAAATCAGATTCACGACAAGCCGGAAGCTCTGACCAAGAAAACCTTTGAACATGAAATTGAATTCAGGAATGTAACCTTTGCTTACCATAAAGATATTATCCTGAAGAATATCAGCCTGAAAATTCCGAAAGGAAAAACGGTTGCCCTGGTTGGAAAATCAGGATCAGGAAAGACGACGTTCGTGAAATTGATCCCGCGGTTTTGGGATGTGACACAGGGCGAAATCCTGATTGACGGCATAAACATCAAAGACTTTAAGCTCACCGATCTGAGAGGAATTCTGGGGTATGTAAGCCAGGAACCTATCCTTTTCAACGATTCGTTTGAAAACAACATTTCGTTTGGTGTCGATCATACTACTTCTGATGATATCGTAGATGCTGCAAAAATTGCTTATGCCCACGAATTTATCAATGAATCGACCGATGGATATCAAACCAGTATTGGCGATTTGGGCGGTAAATTATCAGGAGGACAGCGGCAGCGGGTCTCCATTGCCAGAGCGGTTTTGAAAAATCCACCCATTCTGATCCTCGATGAAGCAACATCTTCGCTCGATACCGAATCGGAAAAACTGGTGCAGGATGCCATTGATAATTTGATGAAAAATCGCACCTCGGTTGTCATTGCTCACCGTCTTTCGACCATAAAGAATGCTGACATTATCTTCGTTTTCAAAAAGGGCGAAGTTGTTGAACAGGGCACACACGAAGAATTGCTGGAACAGAAAGGCGTCTATTTCAATTTACATAAGCTCCAAAATTTCTAGCTTAATTATAAATCAAATCGTTAGACACAAAATCAATCGGTTGGTCAACTAAAAGTTCAAGACTCTGGTACATTATTTGATCGAAAAGATTAAATCTAAAAAGTTAAATCATAAATTGCGATAACTTTGATTACTTTTGAACTTGGTTTTTTAGAATTAAGCAAAAATTCGTTTATTTTTGGTCGTTTCAATAGGTTTATGTCTATCTGATACTGGTTTTGAGTGTGGTTGAGATAGCATAAACAAAACGATTGCTTTAGCAAAAAAGTGTAACATTATGAAGAAAGTTTTATCAATCACAGGGTTACTTCTACTGTTCCTTTTTATTGGAGAAGTTGGCAATGGACAAAATGTTGTAAAAAATACCCCGGGGAAATATATGATGCCAATGGATAATGCCTCTGCGGCATTACCCGGAAAGGCAAAAGATGGTGATTTATGGGTTGTATTTTCCGACCGTCCCAACAATCCTCTTTTTTCCGATAAAGCCTGTGCGAATGCCAACGGGCAAAAACTGGACTTTATGAAGCCCATGTACGTGATCGAAGAATCCGAAACGGCTATCCGGGTCATTCATCTTGAAGATGCCGATGCACGGGGAAATTTAAAAGATGGCGCAACTTCACGGGCCGGATGGATCAAAAAAGAGAATATGCTCCTCTGGAAGACTTGTTTGAAAACACGCGACGTGAATCTTGCCGAATTCAAAGGCGGCATTTTCAATAAAAAAGCAATGGTTCTGAATATCCTGAGTAACAACCAACAGGTTACCAGAATCCCTGAGTTTTACTCAAATCCAAGGTGTAACCCTTCCGATTCCATCAATTCGGCGTTGGTTTATCAAATCAACTACGTATATAAAGAAACTCCTACTGCTTATCTTTTAGCCGATATACCTGAGATTGCCGACATCAACAACGACCCACAGCGGGTGAGGGGATGGGTGCTAAAATCCCAGACCACCGCATGGAACCATCGGTTAGCTTACGAAGTAAACTGGGATCCACAAGCTGTGGCTGAACGTAAAGCTGCTGGAAAAAAAGCAAAAATCTTTTCCGATAGAAGCGCTACCGGTGCAACTCTTTTTCAGGAAGACGGAAATTACTACAAAACCAGGGCCATTGGAGAAGTTGACCGTTTTCCGGTATTGGATGTTTACAATGGGGTATCCAAAGTGGGGGTAATTGGCGACCTTTATTCTGCCCAGGGCGATGTAATGCCCAATGCGGAATTCGCAAAAATCAAACACGTCATCGATTCCATGGCTAGTGCACTTCGCAACGTCAACGTCATGTTTGTTATCGATGCAACCAGTAGCATGATCCCATATTCAAAAACCATACAGGATGCCATCAAATCATCGATGCGCAGTTTGCTGAAAGGGCAAAACAACTACCGGTTTGGCGCCTTGCTCTATCGCGATGCCTCGGAAGGAAATGCCAACGCAATCCATTATACCCGCGATTTATCCTCCAACTATAATGGGATCATCAGCCTGTTGAGCCGCTATATGACCCCAACCTATAACAAATGCAACAACGATCCGGAAGAATGTGTCTTTTATGGAATGAAAAAAGCAATCGAACGGTTCGATCCGTCTCCGGATGAATCCAATTTCATCATCTTAATTGGTGATGCAGGAAATCATAACCGGACAAAATACAAAGATTGCTCCGGGGCTGAAGTGGAGGATTTTACCAATGTTCCCAAACAGGAACTGGAAGAATTAATGATTCGGAAAAACGTAAATCTTTTTGCTATTCAGGTTAACCACCAGGTAACAACCGATGCAAAGCCAGCATTCGATGCTTTTCGTAGCCAGGTTGAAGAAATTATGCAAGACGTAGCAATCGCCCGTACACCCGATGGGAATTCCATTTCAAAAGAATCGGTAATTAGCCGAAAAGCTAAAGACATTATCGAAATCAATGCGGAACTTGGAATACCCGGTTTTATGAAAATGGCTCCCGATGGTGGTAGTATAAATCCCGCACTGTTGGGAAAAGAAATCGAAAATGAATTTCAGATCGTCGATTCCAAAATTAACGATCACCTGGAATCCATTTCTAAATATTTGAATGGAAAACTTGACGGTGCTAATGCAAAACAGTTGAAGAGTTTTATCAATAAGCTGGAATCCAAAAATATCTCTCCGGAAAAACTGAACATTGTTTTCCAGAAAAATGGACAGCAGTACAATACCGGATATGCCGAACGATATGAACCCGGATTGAAAAATCCATCGTTTCAAAGCGTGCTCTTGATGTCGCAGGATGATCTGTTCCTGATTAAAAAATCACTGGAACGGCTTATTCCAACCGACGATATGTCTCAGTCTCAAAACGACTCCCGGTCGTTCATTATCTATGGTTGGCAAGAGATTCTGGTCGATATACTTGGGTATTTTCCCGAAGTAAATGAAGCAATCGATACATTAAGCTTATACACTCTTTCAGCCATTCTAACCGGTTGGGGAGGAAAAGAAAAATACAAGGACATCCGGTTACTGGATGTTTCTTCACCCGATCGCTTTCCCGACGAAATGTTGTATGAATACTTAATTGACTGGTGTATCACCAAAGGGCATATTCAAAGTATCTATGACGGACAAAACCTTTTGACCGGCGATTTTTTTGACGATCACATGTGGACAATCTTCTATGAATACCTCTACATCCTAACCAATGGAAGTGTTCAGCAGGATGACACCATGAAGCAAAAATTCATCAATTACTTCAAAAGCTACAACAAGGAATACAACAACTACAAAGCATCTTTCCGAATCCCAATGGGAACTGGAACCGGAATGAAACACTATTGGATCGATTCCAGAATATTTCCTCATAGCACAAAGGTATTGGGTGAACCCGATTTGATCGAAACCCTTTATAAAGCTTATTTACATTAAGACTGTTGCTGATGTCGGATAATTCATTTACAAGCGATATAGATAGAAAAGAGATCCTGTTCCAGATCGATAAATTGTCGTGTGCCTATAATAACGGCCAACCTGTTCTGGAAGCGGAAAATATCTATATTCCCAAGCGGAAAATTACTGTTCTTTTAGGGTCTTCAGGGTCGGGTAAAAGTACCCTTTTGGAAACACTGGGATTGATGACCAAAACCGTCGATCATGAAACCTCATCGATCCGGTTCTATCCCAACGATACCGAGGAATACGACTTGGCCAATATCTGGTCCGATGATCAGGAAGACGACCGCTACCGGATTCGTAAACTCTATTACAGCTTCATTTTCCAGAGCACAAACCTAATGGCCAATTTCTCTGCGCTGGAAAATGTTGGTTTAACCGAGTTGATTCAGAACAAACCGGAATCAGAAGCCTATTTTAATGCCATCGAATCGCTTGTAAAAAACCTGAGCGTAACCAGTTTGTCTTATACAAAAAAACCGTTTGAATTTTCAGGAGGTGAAAGGCAACGACTGGCATTCGCCCGTGCCATTAACCCAGAGTTTACGGTGCTGTTTGGCGATGAACCTACCGGTAACCTCGACCATTTCAACTCGGTCAAACTAATGCATTTTGTCCGCGAGTTCGTCACAAAACAGCGAGAAAATGTCAGTGTCATTATTGTTTCCCACAATATACCATTAACACTCGATTTTACCGATCGGATCATTGTCCTGACCAAAAAGGAA
>Ga0116170_10002530_pt1 | contig 17549 bp, 18 predicted proteins | sample AD_JPNHW1_MetaG_FD_89797 | JGI IMG/M metagenome (GOLD analysis project Ga0116170, IMG submission 89797) | Active sludge microbial communities of municipal wastewater-treating anaerobic digesters from Japan - AD_JPNHW1_MetaG | ecosystem: Engineered > Bioreactor > Anaerobic > Digestate | place...
AACAGGTTTACTATTTTTTCAAATACCGTAACCGGTGACGGAAATTTATCCGTTTCACATTCACAGTATAGTTCGGAACACCAGATGCTTTATACTATTTCGTACAACCGCGGCATTGTAAACAGGAACAGAATTGATGACAGGATACCGGAACTGGAATACCTTTCCAAAATCATGTCTTACGACTCTGATGATTCAATAAAAATTTTCGTAATTGAAGGGCGTAAATACTCACGCTTTTTCGTATTAAACGAGCGGGGATCGCTGATGATGTTCAGAAAGAAAAGTGAATACCATAATGAATATCTCGCGGGACTTATATCCTTTGCGGAAAACGCTGTCTCTCTGGCTGCCGCGGCAAATCCCGGTTCAAACCTTGCAGGGAGCAGCGTAAAAATTAAAACCTTTGCTGTTGAAATTGATTCCACATGGAAAAGCACAGTAACAGAATTTGATTATTCAAAGAATGTAGTAATCTCCCAATACCGCGAGAAAATTTTCCCGGTAACGCTCACGCTTCATCTTCTCGACTCGGGAGAAGTAGGATACCGCTTTACCCTGCCGGATGGGGGCAACTCTGAAATATTCAGCCGCGGCGATATCGAAAGCGTCAGCCGTGAAATATCGTCCCTGATGGAAAGTGTGGAAGGATACCGGTTCTTCCCTTCATCTGTCAATCTCGAGTATGCCGAGATAAAAATGTACAGCCAGTACACATCATTCGCGTTTTCAGAAAAAAACAGGTTTGAACTCCTGATAGAAAAGAATCTTGGAATGATCTAGAGTTTTACAGCCTGCCTGATCCTGGTTTATTCTGTATGTATGCAGATATAAAATCAATTCTGTCACTGAAGTAAAACCATAGCCCGGTTTTTTAAGTGGTTCAAAGCCAACATGAATTCAGGGAGAACCTTCAATACTGCTGCAAACCGCAGTTGACGTTAAGATGTTTACCTGTTATATTACACCTATGACTGTACAAAATCAGAAACTGATACAATGGGTAAACCACTGGAGTGAATTATGTACTCCCGATAATGTTCACTGGTGCGACGGTTCCGATTCTGAAAACCGGAAACTATTCGACGAAATGACTTCAACCGGTTTTGCCATAAAACTTAACGAAGCAAAACGGCCGGGCAGCTACTACTTCAGGACAGATCCTTCAGATGTCGCCCGCGTTGAGGAACGGACATTCATCTGCAGCGAAAAGCAGTCAGATGCGGGCCATACAAACAACTGGGTGGAACCATCAGAAATGCGTGCCGTACTCACCGAAAAATATAGAGGCTGCATGCAGGGCCGTACCATGTACATTATCCCGTTCAGTATGGGGCCGCTCGGTTCCCCTTTTTCACTGACAGGTGTTGAGATCACAGATTCACCATATGTTGTTGTCAACATGAGGATAATGACACGCATGGGAAAATCCGTTCCCGACATTCCCGGAAACGGCGATTTTGTCCGGTGCATCCATTCCGTGGGTGTACCTCTGCAGCCGGGCCAAAAAGATACAAGCTGGCCATGCACCCCTATAAATGAAAAATATATATCCCATTTCCCCGAAACCCGCGAAGTCTGGTCATTCGGTTCGGGATATGGAGGGAATGCTCTGCTGGGTAAAAAATGCTTTGCTCTCCGGATCGCTTCAAGCATGGCCCGTGACCAGGGCTGGATGGCTGAACATATGCTTATTATGGGCATCACCAGCCCGGAGGGTGAGAAAAAATACTTTGCTGCAGCTTTCCCCAGCGCCTGCGGAAAAACAAACCTTGCAATGCTTGTGCCTGCAATTCCCGGATGGAGTGTATCCTGTGTCGGTGATGACATTGCATGGCTGAGGTTCGGCAGTGACGGCCGTTTATACGCGGTAAATCCCGAAGCCGGTTTCTTCGGAGTTGCTCCCTTCACTTCAATGGAAACTAATCCCAACGCAATGTTTTCAATAAAATCAAACACAATTTTTACAAACGTCGGGCTTACACCCGATAAAGATATATGGTGGGAGGGTATAGGGTATGAAATGCCCGAGGGTACTCTCAACTGGAAAAATGAGATACACGATCCGGCATCAGGTGAACCGTGCGCTCATGCTAATTCGCGTTTTACCGCACCGGCATCGCAGTGCCCTGTTATAGATAACGGGTGGGAAAATCCTGAAGGCGTGCCCGTCTCGGCCATAATCTTCGGCGGACGCCGTTCAACCACGGTTCCGCTTGTTCACCAGTCCTTTGACTGGAAACATGGCGTGTTCATGGGCTCAATTATCGGCTCAGAGATTACCGCTGCTGTTATCAGTACCGGTATAGGGAATGTCCGGCGTGACCCTTTTGCCATGCTCCCTTTCTGCGGCTACAATATGGGCGACTACTTTGCGCACTGGCTCAAAATCGGGGAGGAGGCTCCTGACAAAACAAAGCTTCCGCTTATATTCGCAGTCGACTGGTTTCGTAAAAATAATGAAGGGGGATGGCTGTGGCCCGGTTATGGAGATAACATACGGGTTCTAAAATGGATTTTCGACCGCTGCGACGGAAAAGCTTCTGCTAAAGAAACTCCCATCGGATATCTCCCTGCTGAAAACTCCATAGACTGCAGCGGATTAAATGGTGTTGAAGAAGCGATAAAAGAACTTATTTCTGTAGATAAAGCACAGTGGTTAAAGGAAATTGAACTGATAAGAGGATACTTCGCACAATTCAATCCTCTTCCTGAAGAGATGGCCGAACAGCTTGCCGCACTTGCTGCAAAATTCAGTAAATATTAATTATTCTTCATCCAGAAATATAAGAGTTGTTCCATTATCATCGATAAGTTCCATCTGCCTGATTTTCACCTCTTTTTCATGTCTGCATTCCCCTTTTCCAGATCTGATTATTTCAGTGTAATTATTATCTGCAGGCTTTTCTGAAGGGATATAAGTAAGTAAAAAATCCTCTCTGGTCATGATATGAAAAAGCTTGTCAAAAGTAGCCATCCTGAAAATCTGATGGACATGATCATTCATATTTATCAGAATAAATTCTGTTCCTCCGGCAATCAGTACACGTGATATTTTTATTATTCTGCTTATTCCAAACGAATCAAGGTATGGTACTTCTTTTAAATCGAGCGCTATAACATCAAATTCAGAACTTATGTATTTTTTAAAAACAGATTCAAATTCCTCTACAAAGGTGAATGACAACTCGCCAATCAGGCTGACGATAACTACTTTCCCTTTTTCTTCAACATCAATTTTTAACATATACATATCCCTCACTATACATATATTACTCATTATGTTTCATTCGATGGCTAAACGAAATCCCTCTTCCGGTGTCCAATATCCCCTTATTATAAGAATATTAAATTCCCGGATTGCCGAAGGGCTGCTTTATTGTCTATTCATGAAAGTATAGTGAATATGTAAATTATATTGGGGAATTATTTTTTCTATTTCAACAAAAAAAAGCTCATACAGGCTAAAAATGTCGTAATTTGCTCAAAATAGCTGTTTTTTACCTTATACATTCCCAAAAAAGTCAGCTGTTTCTTTATTCAATAAATGCTAATGCCGCCTCAACCTCATTTTTCACCATATTGGAGCTGTCACCTGAAGATAACTTCAATGCCGAACGGGCGTCATCTCCTCCTATTCTTCCGAGGCTCCATGCAGCCATAGCCCGTACCCTTTCATCCTCCTCCTCTTTCATCGCACGGAGAAGATCCGGAATATACTTTTTATCAAGAGAATTACCCATCGCTCTCGCGGCATTCATCTTCCATTTCCAGATAGTCTTATATGACATGTAAAACATTTTAGGCCAGATGTATGTCTTAAAATATTCCTTATCCATATGAAGCAGTTTTTCCGGACTGAACTTTTCCGACATGTCCTTTAAGGTATCATCGTCCGGCATTTGGACCGACAGGCGCGGCTGGTTCCTGGGGCAGACATTCTGGCATCTGTCACAGCCGTAAATGTACATCCCCATGGGCTCGCGGAGTTCAGCGGGAGTAAGCTCCTCTCCATGATACGTAAGGTATGATATGCATTTCTGTGAATCTATCCTGCCGTTGCCGGAAAGGGCTTTTGTCGGACACGCAGCAATACAGGCATTTCTACACCACGAGGGACAGTCTGTCCTTATGCTCGGAGTATCCGGCTCGAACTCCGTATCAACAGCAACAACCAGCGGAAAGATAAAAGAACTTTTCGACGCACCCCTTGCCGCATACAGCAGACAATTCTTCCCGAATGTTCCCACACCGGACCTTGCCGCAGCAAGCTTGTCAGGCATACTCGTGGAAAGTTTTGACATAACACCGTTCTCTTTAAGATAATTTCTGAACTCCTTCACCTTCAGAGCAAGGCCGTCTTTTGTAACCCTGTCATCTTTCAGGTAGCACCTTCCGAAATTGCCTGTAAGCTGCGCAGGAACAGCACTCTGCAGATAACTGTGTATCAGAACAATTATACTTTTAGTCCCCTCCATCACAGCCGACGGATCTGTACACTTCTCCAGCGTGAGGCCGATCTTTTCAGTCCAGCCGTAATGCGCATCGGCGTTGCGGAGAAATTCAATCTGTGATATAAATGGTTCCGCCCCGGTAAATCCTATATCTTCGAATCCGAGTTCCATCGCTTTATCAATTATATTCTGTTTGGTAATCATATTCTCCTCTTTTTCGCGTTAGTTAATCTTTTAACCGCACATCTTTCAGATAATGCAGATCTTATAAAATCTGTACAGCTCACAAGGGGATCGCTCTTACCGTAAACTTTTGACAGCATAATGCCCCCTTCAATAGAAGCAATTATCATCCGTGCAAAAACAATTGAGCAAACCCCTACCTCTTCAATCCTTCAACAATTGAACTTATCGTCCAGTCCTGCCTGCACCTGATACTATCGCCGAGTCTCCTGTAAATGAAATCGGGACGGCCGAATACAAGCTCACTGATGATGCCGATATTATCCTGACCTTTGTCGAGGAGGCTGCTAACCTCGCCCACGGTTTCACTCATCCCGCTGATTCTCTCGCTTATAGTCCTCACCGGATCTTTAAGTATGCCGTGATGAGCTGAAACAAATAACGATCCATCCTCGGCAAACTTAAGCAGCCGCTTCAGTGACTCAATCTCCTCCATGTAATTCTCACCTGAGGTAATGTAGCGCTTCTTCACCGGCAGGGGAATAGCGTCGCCGGAATAGACAATATTATCTGGCATTACACGGAACGCAGTATGCGCCGGAGAATGGCCCGGTGTTGGAATGACTTCAATCGTTCTTCCATTATCAGTTTCATATACGGCATTATCAAGCATTGAATGGGTAAATACTTCGGGCCTACCCCATACCAGATCCATCATCCAGGAAACGAATGTAAAATCATCAACACGCTCCGGTGAGTAAATTTCCGCACCGAGAATTTTCTGAACAATTGTATTTTTACCGCAGTGGTCTTCATGAAGATGGGTGTTGAGAACTTTCCAGTCTCTCCCATGGTCAAGTGTCTTCAGAAACTTTATAAAAGTATTTCTGTCGGAGTTATGGTTCCCCGTATCAAGAAATATATTATCCGCAAGAAGAAAGTATCCGTTTATACCCCACAATCCGAAAAAAGTACCTCCATACTTCAGAAGGTACATTCCGTTTAAAATGTCCGGCCTTTCGTACCTGAATTTTCGCTCTTTAAATTTCAGACTCATAACAGCTCCCTTTACAACATTTTTCCTGCAGCAGACTGTAAAACACTGCACCGCTAGGCAGCTTCACATTTTCTTATTTTGCAAACATTAATTATTGCCCTTTCTAAAAAGTTTTCTTATAATCTTGTAATAAAATATCAGGATTAAAATTCAGAGCAATAGAAGCAGGCAATACGCGGCGGGAAACTGAACCTTGAGTGATGAGGCAACTATGATTCCGGGTATATTCTGTATAACTGTATAATATGAGAATAATATGCCGTTTCTGAAAAATTTTATTGCATTTATACAGCTTTTTAAAGAAATGTATCTCCTTAAAATCATCAATGAGAGGTTCCTGCATTCATAAATATTTTTATTTTTAAATATTTTAATTAATTTTAATTGATTAAAAATATATACTATATTAATAATACCTTATAAAAGTATGATATTCGTAGAAAACAAAAGCTTAGGGATATCTATTAAAAAATTAAAGTGTTAATAATTTATTTTGGAGGTTTTCAATGAAAAAAGTTTCAATATTATCTTTGTTCGTGTTCACAGCATTCATTCTAATATCAGGTGCTGCAATATCACAGGAGACTGTAGTAACAGACGATAAGGCTGCTGCAACTACCGAAGAAAAAGCTGCTGTGACAACAGACCATGTAACTACAGAAGATACAGCAACAGAACATGCAGAAAAAGTTTATGAAAAAGAGGACGTTCAGCTTCTTAAAGGACAGCCTAAAACTTTTACAGACGGTTATAACACTTATGTAAATGATAAAGTGCGTTTTGAACTTTTCGACATGGATAATGTAATGAAAGATTCAGTAATGTACAAAATCGACGCTGCAGAAGAAAAGAAGTACACAGAACCGTTCACACTGGCAGATGAGGGATCACACGTTATCTACTATTATAGTATTGATAAAATGGGCAACAAAGAGTCCATGAAAAGCATCAATGTAATTGTTGATAAAACTGCTCCTGAGACTCTGGTTACAATAACAGCTCCATTTTCAAAAACAGGTGAAAACATCTTTGCTTCTGAGACTTTCACATACAATTATACAATATCTTCCAAAGATAACATTTCAGGCGTAGCTGCTGTTACTTATGCCGCTAAAGGTGAAGAGCAGAAACAGTATGTTAAACCTTTCAGCATAAATTCAATCGCTCCCGTAGTGCTGGATGTATCATCTGAAGATAAAGTAGGAAACCTTACAAAAAAATATACAACAAAAGTTGTAGATGAAAACGGCACTGTTCTTGCAGAGAACATAGAAGCCATCAAAATCATTGTAGATAAAACTGCTCCGGTAGTTGAAATAAAAGCTGACAAAGCATTCTACATGAAAGAAAAAATGAATGTAGCTTCAAAAGATTACAAATACACCATCACTGCTGCAGATACTGAGTCAGGCGTAAAATCTATCTACTACAGAATGGATAACAAGAGTGAATTTATTCTCTATACAGGAGAACTTCAGTTCAACTCTAACGGTATGCATAAAATTGAAGCAATAGCAAGAGATGCTGTTGGCAATACAAGCAAAACTGTAACACTTGATGTTTTTGTTGATATAATCCCGGCTGATACAAATATTAAGTTAATAACTGAATAATCCGTTAAACAAAAGCGGCACATGATTATGCAGCCGCTTTTGTTTATTGATGAATAACAATTAAACAAAGCAGTTTGAATAATCAGCAGGATTAATCCTGTTAACAGGAGGTCATCGATGAAGAAAAAGGATTACATTATACTCTCCTTTGCCGCAATGACAGCATTGATCTTTGCTTCATGCGGAACAACAGAGAAGAAAGATACCCCGGTAGTTAAAGCATACGGTACAGGAACAAACTGTATTGAAGGGGATTGCCTTAATGGTAAAGGTAAAGTTAAATTTGCCCAGGGTGAAGAGTACACCGGAGATTTCAGCGCAAATAAAGTAAGCGGTACCGGAGTTATGGTATGGCCGAATGGCGCTAAATATGAAGGTACTTATGCCGAAAACAAACGTGACGGTAAAGGTACATACAAGTACAGTAACGGTGATACATATACCGGTGATTTTAAAAACAACATGAAAAACGGTACCGGCACATATACCTGGAAAGACGGCGATACATATACAGGTGACTGGAAAGATGGAAAACAGAACGGCACAGGTACATACAAATGGGCTAATGGAGTAATCTACACCGGAGAGTGGAAAGACGGAATGCTCGATGGAAAAGGAACACTCTCATGGCCGGATACATCTAAAGTTTCAGGACTCTTCGCAAAGAACAAACTCGTAAGTGAACAGTAATCAGATTTAATATAACAGACGCATAAAAAAACCCTCATCGCGAGGGTTTTTTTATTTTACCTGACCTGAATTTTTTTTTGATAAGATATTTTATACCATATAGAGGTTTTCTAAAAATAATCTTCGGCCCGGAGAATTTCATTACATCACGTATTTTCAGCCGGTATGCATCTTTATAACAGTGTATTTCACAGCTGGAACAGACCGGTTTATTTACGCCATGAGGACAGTTCATGTTTCTTTTAACCGCATAATTCAACAGATCATTGCATTCATTACATAATTCAGTACCTTTGTGATTACAGGTACAATAATAAGTTATCATCCACCGTATTACTTCACCCTCATCCTGATTTAAAAACTTCATTCCACCCGCCCTGCTTAGATATTATGAACTTATAACCATTTTTTCTTTTTAAAAAAAATAAACATAATTAGAACTACAAACACCATAAAACCGAGTATATAGTAGTAACCGTTATACCATTCTGTTTCAGGTATACGTTTAAAATTCATCCCGTAAACCCCCGCGATAAAAGTCAGAGGAATAAAAATAGTTGAGATGAGAGTGAGTACTTTCATTACTTCATTCATTCTATTGCTTATTCCCGAGAGGTAAATATCAAGAAGCCCTGACATAAAGTCCCTGTATGCTTCAACTGTATCAATCACTTCAATCGTATGGTCGTACGCGTCTCTAAGGTTAAAGACAATCGAATCCTGAATAAAGTCATTCTCCGGCCTGATCATTAAACCGAGTACGTCTCTAAGCGGCCAGACAGTTTTTTTAATCATGAGAGTGTCTCTTTTCAGCTCATGAATTTTTCTCAGAGTATGATCATCGGGAGATGAAAGGACTTCATCCTCAATTTTTTCTATCCTGTCACCGATCTTCTCAAGAACAATAAAATAATTATCAGTAACGTAATCTATTATTGAATACGTAAGATAGTCTGTCCCCATCTTTCTAATCTTACCTTTTTTTCGTATACGGTCGCGCAGAGGTTCAAAATCATCACCCTTCTTCTCCTGGAAAGAAAAAACTATTCTTGAATTAAAAACAATACTGATCTGTTCTGTCTCGATCTCGCCTGTTTTACTGCTGATCGTCAGCATTTTAAGGACGATATAAATATAGTCGCCATAATCTTCAATTTTTGCGCGCTGATTGGAGTTTACAATATCCTCAAGGATAAGAAAATCGATCCCGTAATGGGTACCGATCTGCTCGATCATTTTCACATCATGGATACCGTCAAAATTGACCCACTCAACCGCAAGGTCATTTTGGGCGGCAAAAAGTTTATCAAGGGTAACATTCCTCTCTTCGACATAATCTGTTTCATCATAACAGCATCTTGTGATTATAACATCTGAAGTTGCATCCCTGCCGATATGGATCAATGTTCCCGGAGGAGCACCGCTCTTTTTACTTCTCCTGCTGACGTGAATTTTCATGGCTGAACCTCAATAATTCATATGCGCACGCGCTGCGCTTTCGCCTTACCGGAGGGTGCGGGAGTTGTATTCCCACTTCCTCCTGCACTATGTTACATATAATTATGCAGGCCTATTTATGATAGGCAATTCCCTGACCGCTGGCAATAATTTTTTCGCCTTTTCCGCGGACTTCAATATTCCATACGCTTACTTTCTTTCCCACATTAACAGGAGTTGCTTCGGCAAAGATCTTTTCTCCGTCACGTACTGCCGATATGTAATTCACTGAAAAATTCACAGATACGGCAATATTACCGGTTGAATTTGATGCTACTGCGAACGCCTGATCCATCAGGGCATATATAATCGCGCCATGCGCCCTCTCCACCGCATTTAAAAATTCCGGTTTTATTGTTACGGAACACCTGGCATATCCCTGGCGCACTTCATCAGCTTCTATGCCGAGAAATGTTGCCATTGGATCTTTTGCTACAACGTCTTTTGCGTAACATACAGGATCATTTATATAATTTTCCATTTTATCCTCTGATTATTTTTTTAACGGCGGATTATAATATCCCAGCCTGAGTTTTGGATATTTTTCCCGGAGCATGTCTATGAGATTTACAATACCGATGGAATCCTCATCAGTAAATCCGGTTTTGTCAAAATAGTAATCCGGATCAATGTTCATATTTCGCGTCTGTATCATTGAAACAGGATACTTATCGAGAAACCGCACAAGGCTCTCAACTTCACTCATAGAGTCAGTAAATCCCGGCATAAAAAAAAGATTAATAGAAACGAATATCCCTTTTTCGAGAGCTGTTTCTATCGTTTTCATAACATCGTTATAACTATAGCTAACGGGCCTGTGATATGATGTATAATACTTCGGAGTTGGTGAATTCAGGCTTACCCTGATAGAATCAAGGCCTGAGCTTATAAGGTTTTTCACTATATCAGGCCTTGAACCGTTTGTATTAAGGTTTATTGTTCCCCTGTCTGTTTTCTCCCGAACCTTAATGATCGCATCTGCAAGATCATTGCCGCGGAGTAAAGGTTCACCTTCACAACCCTGTCCGAAACTTGCGACACCATACTCGACCCTCTCCATATGGTGAATGATCACCTGGGAGATTTCATCCGGAGTCGGCGCGAATTCAAGACGGAACTGCGACTGGCAGAAACCTGCTTCCTCCTCCTGATACGATAAACATCCTATGCAGTCGGCATTGCATGCCGGGCTTGTCGGCACAGGGCACTCATATCTCCCCATAAAAAAGTTTCTCGCGCATAAACAGTTATATTCAGTTGAACAGATGCTCAGCTGATTGACCAGCCGGTTTTCAGGGAACAACTCTTTAATCTTCTTTATCCCGCGGTTAAGTCCCTTATGATCTTCATGAAGATGCGGATCAGAACGCGGATCTTCATCAATCCTCATAGCCGGCACATAGAACTCATCATCCTTTAAAACTACACCGGAATACGCCCATAGCGGAAGGGTCACTGAACCGCTGTTTTTCTCATACGCGGGAAGCTTCGTACGGAGATACCCTGAAGCAAGAAAGGCTGAAACTGCATTTATCGGATCGCCATCGGGAGTCTCTTTTATGCAGGTAAAACCATCTCCGGTTGAAGAGACCGGAAATCTGTCCGGCAGGGTAAACATATAGCTCCCGTACGGAAGTTTTATCAGTTCACTCTCATCAACGTCCACAAATCTATAACCTGACCTGAACGCACCGGCAGCATCAGGGTAATCGTAAATATTTGCTTCTTTATCCGAGAAGAGCATAATGCATTTTGCTTTTTCACTATGATTCATTTTTGTTTGCTCTGCAGATTTTATTTTCAATATGCCTTATCATTTTAGATATATGTCTCTGTTCCTTTTTTAATTTTTTATATTCAGAGTTATTCCGGACTTCAGTGATGGATTTTTCCTTATTTAACAGAGAGCTTTTTATCTCCAGCCTCTTCATCCTCACATTATGCCATATGTTCCGGAGTTCATCTCTTTCACTTATCAGATTTTCGGGCTTCATCATATAACTCTGTATGATCTGATAATATCACCAAGCCGTTTTGTGTTTTCAGAGATTTTATTATCCTTATACAATGCTGATATTACAGAGAGTGACGAAACTCCGGCTTCCATGAGAATACCCGCATTTAATTCTGATATGCCTCCTATTGCAACAACAGGTTTATCCGTAATCCCGCAGACTTCTTTAACAGTTTCAATGCCGACACCATTGAGCATTGATCCGTCTTTGGAAGATGTGGGGAAAACCGGGCCTATGGCAATATAGTCAGCATCAGAACCCGACGAGGCTTCCGCGACACTGCATGCAGAAATCCCTGTAACAAGACTGTCTCCGGATAATGACCTCGCAGCTGCGACAGGAATATCATCCTGCCCCAGATGAAGGCCGTGAGCACCGGAAAGCAGAGCAATATCAACTCTGTCGTTTACAATAAACAGTACATTCGCCCTTGAGCAGATACCGGCAATTTTCTCGGACATGGAAAGATACTCTCTGTCGGAAACATCTTTCATCCGAAGCTGGATAATATCCGCGCCTGAATCTGCAAGTATCCTGGATGTCTCGGCCATTCTTTCTGCCGGAACAAATGCTGAATCAATAATAGCATATAGAGAAAACATGAACTTCTGCATCAGCATATTTTTTTCAAGCAGCATCCATCCCCTCTTTTCGAGGTCATACAGAGAGAATCGTATTTCCTGAAAACCTGAAGCTATATCAGGATGAATACTCTTTGAAAACTCTTCAATGACTCTTGCTGCCTCGATAGCTCTCCGAACGTTAGACCTGAAAATATCTTTAACGCTTTCACGTTTCATTTCAGAAAAAGTATTAACGAATTTCTGCTCATCGTGCAGCACATCCCTGCCGTTGAGCAGAGCGCCGGACGGAATGACTGAAATTATTTCCGTTATTCTATGACGGAGATTTTTAAACTCAGCTGACAATATATTCTTAACACTGAATCTGAAAATATCTTCACAGACACGTATCCCTTCAATTCCCCGGTTTATATTTGCGTCCAGTGCTGAATAAATCCCGGGATTCATCTCATCCCCTTTATGATTAGTATTGCATGCATTTTCAGCTCCATTGATAAATTAAAAGTGACGGAAGTATTATAGCCGCGGTCTCAGCCCTCAGATGAGTTGTCCCGAAGTTAACCGGTGCCCATCCATTTTCAGAGGCCGAGCTGATTTCAGTTTCACTGAATCCGCCTTCCGGACCGACGAGAAGACTTACCGATTCAGGTTTTTCAGAAGAAGAAAGATAATCACGCAGCTCAGTTACGGCTCCGGGATGAGCAATAAGCTTCATCATCGAATTGTCATTTTTAACCGTATCAGCAAATGATAACGGATATTCAATTGAAGGCATATTACTCCTGAAGCACTGCTTTGCCGCGCCTGAAATAATTTTACCCCATCTTGTGTGTTTCTCTTCAAGTTTCTTCGCAGGATCAGGAACGGTTCGTGATGAAATAACGGGTATTATGCGGTTAACTCCCACTTCCACAGCTTTCTGCAGAACAAATTCAAAATTGCCGCCTTTGATCAGGGCCATATAAAGCGATATATCCACAGGCACCTGGTTCGGGCCCGTTTCCTCAAGCATTGTTAAAAAAATCTCCGAGTTTCCGACTTCTGAAATCCGTGATATATAACCTTTTCCGTTTTCAGACCGTACCCTTAATAAATCGCCGGTTTTAACTCTCCTTACATTAATAAGATGATGGCAGTCTTCACCGCGTATTACAGCTTTTCCATCAGCCATATCTTCATTCTTAATAAAAAACTGCGGCACATTATTCTCCGAGTTTTTCGGGCCTGAATATCTCGCCCTGATACTTAATGTTCTCATCAAACTTCAGAAAGCTTAAAATTGTAACGGTTCCATCCTTTATATTCAGCATATCGTACCTGATCGGAATAATCCTGCCGTCCTTTTCCATTGTTTTCGAGAGAGAGAGAAACTTAAAAATAACCTTATCTCTGTCATGATAATCAATCCGCAAAGGAACATACTGATCAACGGTGACATATATTGTCACTGCTCCATATTCACTCCCGTCAAAAATCGGTTCAAGAGCAAGCCTGTAACACTCAACTCCCTTGACAAGGGTTTTGCCTGTAATTCTGGCATTATAGTTACTTTGAAAATCAGAGTTTGAAAAATCTATGAATGAAAAGTTTGTAAACATCAGGCTGTCGTATTTATCTATTCCCATTTTATGGAACATTTTAACCGCATGGATATTATAAACCCAGATATCTTCACCGCCCATATTGTAAAGGACTTTAAGGCTCTCCCCCCTCGAACTGCTGCTGAAGAAAAAAAGAAAATCATTCCTGGTAATGTTACCTTTAAAATCTATATCGAAAGATTTTCCGTCAGGAGTGATATGCTTCATTCTCCCCTGAATTTCACCTTCAGGGTACTGCATTATTCTATCAACCCGCGCAAGTATACCCTGCGCCGTTAATTCAACAGTGTCTTTCTTTTGCGAGAAAGCCGGCTCATACATTACTGCAACTGCAGTTAAAAAAATTAAAAGTTTTATCTTCATTGCCGCGATCAGTTATGCTTTTCTTCTCGTGAATACACCGGTAAAATATGGAAGAGTGATACTCCTTCCGTTAAGCTTATAAATCTCTGTTAAAGCCGCACTGTTTTCAGTGATAAATTTCTCGGCACCATCGGAATCTATCTCCCCGTAAAGGCCTTTTATGTGATTTTTTATTTCATCAATATTGTAATCAAAATGTTCAATTTTTCCTTTTACAAAGGTAAAATCTTTTAAATTCATAAAAGTTTTCAGGTCATCTTTAAGATAATAATCATTATGAAGCGGTGAAAGTATCCGCATAAAATCATCATATGTGCCGTCAATATCTTCATCATCAAGTACTATACCTGCAAAAAGAAAATGAGCATCGAACTGCAGCGCTCTTTTAAACTCATCAACAACCGGGGCTGTTTCCTGAAAATCAAGATTGTCGATAGAAATGATCAGATCTGCAGCATAATAATCTACAGGGAAAGAGCTGAAATCTCCATTTATAAAACCTATATCTTTAATCCCGGGATTGTCACTGTTCTGTTTTATAAATTCTTCAATTATTCTTAAAGACTGCTCGACCACAACCAGCGTAATACCCTTTTTACCGTTTATTAAATCGAGTACAATTTTGCCGGCTCCCAGGCCTGCTTTAACAACAACTTTCGGTTTATACGTATCAATGACATCATTGATTCTTTCCATAACCATTTCATGCCTGAATTCAGGTTCTATAAAAAAAACATTCCCGTATTCGTAAATACTCCATTCCTGCAACTTCTTCAATCTATCCATAAACCTGCCTTTATACTCAAATAATAAATTTTAATCCCATGCTTAACTTGTAATCTTCTGTTTATCCCTAAAGTTCAGGACGGGATATAATACACTCCATCCAACCTGTCTATCTTCAGTATAATAAAAATATCTTCAATTAAAATATTAACCAGGCTGAAAAAAGAGTAACACTTTACGAAATAGTATTTTTTTCATATAACAAATTTAATTTACAATAAAAAAATCAATAGTTTTAAGCATCGCAGAATATCCCGATTCCGGAAATAATCAAACTTTATAAAAAAATTCATACAACTTTTGACCGGCAGGCTGCCAGTAAATCAGTATAACTTCCCGCAAATCATCAGGTACAAAAACAGGGTGTTAAAGAATTATTATTGACACTCATAGATTAAGAATTTAAATACCCATATACTGTCCAATTATTATAAACATTAAAAATCCTCACTAACTAAGCCGGGCAGTTAAATTACAATAAATAGATCAGGTAAACATATTAAATGAATATTTTCGCTCAGGCAAAAAGAGGTTTAATTACAGAAGAAGTCAGAACTGTCGCATTGAATGAATCAATTCCTGTCGATGAAGTTATGGAAAACTTTTCCACCGGTAAATTGACCATCATGAAGAACAGTCTCCGTAATATAACTCCTGTAGCAGTAGGGAAAGGTTTACGGACCAAAGTTAATGCGAATATAGGAACGTCTCCCGACCTGTTTGATCTTAAAACGGAGCTGGAAAAACTTGACGCTGCCGTAAAAGCCGGAGCTGATGCAGTGATGGATCTGAGTACCGGCGGCGACCTGTCGTTCTTCAGAAAAAAAATACTAGAAAGCTCACCTATCCCTCTGGGAACAGTTCCGATTTACGAAACAGCAGTAAGAATGGTATCTCAAAAAAAATCCATGACCGAGATGACTATTGATGATTTTATGAACGTAATACGCCTGCAGGCCGAAGAGGGTGTTGACTTTATGACAATTCACTCGGGAGTTACCCTTGCATCCGTCAAGTCCCTTCATTCACAGAAAAGAATTACAGGAATAACAAGCAGGGGAGGAGCAATCCTTGCAGAGTGGATGAAATTCAACAAACGGGAAAATCCTCTTTTTGAACACTATGATGATATACTCGATATTCTTGCACAGTACAATGTTGTAATAAGCCTTGGAGACGGACTCCGCCCGGGATCAATTCACGATGCCAATGACAGGGGACAGCTCCACGAAATGATAATTCTCGGTGACCTGGCAAGAAGAGCAAGAGAAAAGAATGTACAGGTCATAATAGAAGGCCCGGGCCATATGCCGCTTGATATGGTAGCTGACAATATCCGCCTTGAGAAAAAACTTTGTGATGACGCGCCGTACTATGTACTGGGACCGCTTGTAACAGACATAGCTCCGGGGTATGACCATATAACAGGTGCTATCGGAGGAGCCATAGCAGCTTCTGCCGGAGCTGACTTTCTCTGTTATGTAACACCGGCGGAACACCTCAGGCTTCCTGATGTCAATGATGTTAAAGAAGGCGTAATGGCTTCTAAAATCGCGGCACACGCCGGAGACATTGTGAAATACGGTTCCAGAGCATCAAGCCGTGATGACGAAATGTCCCGCGCGAGAAAAGACAGAAACTGGAAAGCCATGTACAGCGTTGCGCTCGACAGAGAAAAAGCTGAAAGATACAGACAGGCAGTGCCGTCATGCGAGGAAGATCAATGTTCCATGTGCGGTGAATTCTGCTCGATGAAAAGAGACTATTGACAGGAGAAATTAAATGTCAGAAGATTCCCATTACTATAATTCATACAAGGAAGAAAGAGATATTATTCTTGAGTATAACCAGATATCTCTTGAAGACGCGTCAATTGTAAACATACTGAATGTAGGCATTGACAACGTTACCAGGCAGCAGGCAGTATACAGGGTAATAAAAATGATTGAGGATAAAGGTGTGCATCATGTAATCACACTTAACCCATATAAACTTTCCCGTATCAAATCCAATAATGACCTGAGACTGATTTCAGACAAGGCAGACATGCATCTTGCATCGGGGGCAGGGCTTCAATGGGCCGCCAGAATGCTGAAAAATCCCATAAAGGAACGGGTTGCAATTTTAAGCTTTATGATGGAAATTATCCGTCTTGCTGAAATTAAAGAATACAGCATATTCCTTGTAGGCGGTAAACCAGAGACAGCTGAAAGAGCATTTTTCAATATAAAAAAATCATTCCCTAATATACGTATTGTAGGGCGTCATGGCGGATACTTCAATTCCGACAGAGAAAAATCAGTTATTGAAGCAATTAGAAAATCTGAAGCAAATATTGTATTTGTAGGGCTCGGATTTCCCAAAGAAGATAAATGGATATATAGATTTAAAAGTGAATTTAAAAATACAGTATTTATAAGTGTAGGCGGAAGCATAGATACAATTTCAGGCGAAATAAAAAAAGCACCACCCTATTTCATGGAAAACGGCCTGGACTGGTTCTATCGTATTATTACAAAACCATGGAGAATCGGAAGGCTTTTCATTCTGGCATACTTTTTCACATGCGTCATTTTTAAAAGGTTATTCAAAACAAAGTAACTTCTCACCGAAGATAAAAGAGGCAGCAGCCTCTTTTATCTTTATATAAAAATAATTTTCTTCCTGTTTCAGAATTACACAAATAAATTATATTACGGGGTATGG
>Ga0116170_10002532_pt1 | contig 17538 bp, 11 predicted proteins | sample AD_JPNHW1_MetaG_FD_89797 | JGI IMG/M metagenome (GOLD analysis project Ga0116170, IMG submission 89797) | Active sludge microbial communities of municipal wastewater-treating anaerobic digesters from Japan - AD_JPNHW1_MetaG | ecosystem: Engineered > Bioreactor > Anaerobic > Digestate | place...
CGCAAAACCGCTATGCGGTTTATGCGTGGCTGCGTAAGCGCCGAGCCTGAGTGGGGAGGGGCGCGCACGGTGTGCGCGACCCCGTGCCCGCTGAGCCCAAACCCCGGCCGCCCCGAACCCTCCCGCACATCTGTTCTTTTCTCTCATAAAAAGAAGAAGCCGGGTGACACTTCACCCGGCCGCCGTAATTTTATTCAGGGCTTCCTCGTATTTTCCGAGGGTGCCCCGCACAACTTCGGGAGGCAGCCCGGGCGGGGCGGACAGTTTGTCCCACCCGCTCCCCCCCAGCCAATCGCGCACATACTGCTTGTCGTAGCTGTCCGGACCGGTCCCCACCTGATACCGCGCCGCGTCCCAGAAACGCGAAGAATCCGGCGTCAGCGCCTCGTCGATCAGCAGCAATTCTCCGTCCAGTACGCCGAACTCGAACTTGGTATCCGCCAGCAGTATGCCCCGCTCTTTAAGATAAGCCGCCGCGAATTTATACAGCGCCAGGCTTTTCTCCCTTATCTGCTCAGCCAAGCCCGGCGGCAGCGCCGCGGCCATCTGTTCGAAAGTGACGTTCTCGTCGTGCCCCCGGTCCGCCTTGCTGGTGGGCGTAAAGACCGGCTCCGGCAGCTGCTGCGCCTCCTTAAGCCCCGGCGGGAGCTTTAAGCCGCAAACGCTGCCATGCTTAAGATATTCCTTCCAGCCGGAACCCGTAATATAACCGCGCACGATGCATTCAAAATCCACCCGCCTGGTCCTGTGCACCAGCACGGCGCGGCCGGCCAGCTGCGCCCAGTCCAGCCCCGCCGAAGAATAGCCGGCAAGCTTAGCCTTTATTTCCCCGATCTCGGAAGCTATGAGGTGATTCTTTATTATATGCCCGGTGCGGGCGAACCAGAAGGAGCTGATCTGGTTAAGGATGGCGCCTTTGCCCGGGATGGGCGTAGGCAGTATAAAATCGAAGGCCGATATCCTGTCGGATGAAACTATAAGGAGATACTTTTCCCCCGCCGCGTACAAGTCCCGCACTTTACCCTTGTGTATCAATTTCAGTTCAGCCATTAAACCTCCGGCTTCGCCGCTAAGACAACGCGAGGTAAAAACTACTTCTTCATTTCTTCCAGGTACTTCTTGTACCCGAGCTTCTCCAGCCTGGCGCTCTTGGCCAGGACCTCCTTCTTCATCTTTTCCCTGTAAATTTTAAGTTTGGTCCTGAGCGAACGCTCGCGCAGCGCCAGCAGCTGCACGGCCAGCAGGCCGGCGTTCTTCGCGCCGTTCACGCCCACGGCCGCAACCGGGATGCCGGCCGGCATCTGCACAATGGACAGCAGGGCGTCCAGGCCGTTCAAAGAAGTAGCGTTCACGGGCACGCCGATCACGGGCAAAGCAGTGGCCGCGGCCAGCACGCCGGGCAGATGGGCGGCCCCGCCCGCTCCGGCGACGATGACGCCGAAGCCCTTCCGCTCAGCGGCGGCGGCAAAAGCCAGCGCGGCCGCGGTGGTGCGGTGGGCCGAAAGGATCTTGATCTCGAAAGGCACGGAGAAATGGCTGAAGACACCGGCGGCGGCGGACATTACTTCCAGGTCCGAATCGCTTCCCATGATGATGGCTGCTTTCAGCATACGCACCTCTTGAGCGGCTAATAGCGGCCGGCAGGACCGCGAAATGATTGTACGATTTTAAAACAGGCGGCACAAATTCGCGCCGGGCGCGCCTCAGCCCGGTTCCAGTTGCGCGTAATCCTCAGGGGTGTCGAAATCCCTGATTATCTCAGGGTCGGCCACTTCCAGGTCGGCTATTTTTACCGACGGGTGATGCGTAACCCAGTGCAGGCCCTTATCCAGGGGGCCTTCGAAGCAGAGGTTCTTGTGCGCGGCCGGAATTATTATCGGGTGGCCGCGCTTCAGCCGCGAATCCTCTGTCCTGAAAGTGCGGGGAATGATCACGGAATCCTTATTGGATTGCCAGAAATAGATCAGTTTTTGATAGGTCTCGGCGGAAACGGTGGGCTGGTCCGCCAGGCAGACCATAAAGGCTTCGGAGAACTGCGAAACCGCGGCCAGCCCGGCCCGCAGCGAAGACAACTGGCCGTTCTCCGGCTTAGGGTTCAGGGCTATTTTCTCTCCGACCGACGTCCAGCCGGCCAGTATTTCGGACGAAGACCGCCCCAGCACCACTATCCGGTCCTCCACGCCGGCCTTGCGCAGCGCGGCGCAGACATGCTCGATGAACGGCAAGCCCCGCCAGGAAAGCAGCGCCTTGGGGCGTTCCATCCGCGACGATTCCCCGGCGGCAAGAATGATGGCTGAAAGCATAAATATTAAGGCCTGAAGCGCGGCAGCCTAAAAGCTCATTTGACCGTCGCGTCTATCTGCGCCAGGACCGCCTTGGTGTCGATCCGCTTCGCCCAGGCTTCTACATCGGCGGCCGGCCCTTCCAGCTGTATCACTACGGAAGCCACGCTGGTCTTGGCGGGAACGGCGCCGCTCTTTATTTCCACCCGCGAAAGGTCTTTAGTGTCTTTCAGCACCACGGGCTGAAAGTAGACGGAGATGGTAATTTTGGGGTCGCCCTCTTCGCCCACCTGCGTCTTTATAGCGATGACGCCGGGCTTCTCAAATACGACCATGTCCGGGTCTATGGTCTGGTAGGCGGAATCATTCAAGCCCACCTGAACTTCGATGGGAAGTTTTTTATCTTCCTGGGCCTGCACGCCGGAGAGCGCGGTCTTGCCTACCTTCTGCTGCATTTCCTGGCTCAGCGCCATAATAGCCTGGTAATCGCCCTTGGCCTGCGCCTCCATCATTTTCTTCTGGTAATCCACGCCCAGCTGCTTATTGCCTTTCTCGGCGTCCTTGATGCCTTTTATAGCCAGGCGGCGCGTGGCGCTGGCATGGCTGCCATTAAGTTTCCCCTTCCCGTCCTTGTACCATTCGGTAGGCAGGTTAAAATCATCTTTTTCCTGCGCAAAGCCGGCAGGCGGCAGCCCCATGGCGTCCAGTACGGCCACCAGCTTTTTCTTGAAGACCGTGACCTCGCTGCGCGTTAGAAGTTTTTTATCGTCCCCGCCGCCGTCGTCGGCGCGGCAAACGGCTGGCGAGAACAGAACCAGCGCGAACAGAACAGGTATAAGTTTTTTCATAATCCTCCCTAATCCCCTTAATAGAAAAATAATAGGAAATAGCGCCGGAAGTCCGCAAGAACGATCTGAGCCCGGCCCGGGATGTCAATCCCCGAAGCAGATCCCCAGGTCGCGGGCGGTCCGCACGGTGTCGCAGTCCAGCGGCACCACTTTCATGCGCCTGGTAGCTTCCTTGAGCGGCACATAGCGCACCGTGGGCGGGTCCAGCGCCACCATCACTCCGGAATAACCCTCCGCCAGCGCCCGCACCGCCGCCGCGCCGAAGCGCAGCGAGATGAGCCTGTCGAACGTTGTCGGGGTGCCGCCGCGCAGCAGATGCCCCAGCACCACGGTGCGGCATTCGCGCCCTGTCAGCTCCTGCAGTTCTTTGGCCACCCGCTCGCCGGCGCCGCCCAGCTTTTCCTGGCGGCCCAGTTCCTTGCACACCACCGAAACGTCGCCGCCTTTGGGCCGGGCGCCTTCCGCCACCGCTATGATGGCGAAGAATTTTTTCCGGTGCTCCAGCGCTTTCATCGCCTCGGCCACTTTCTTTATATCGTAGGGGATCTCTGGTATCAGGATGGCGTCAGCCGTGCCGGAAACCCCGGTATTGAGGGCTATCCAGCCGGCGTAACGGCCCATCACTTCTATAACCATTATGCGGCGGTGCGCCTCGGCGGTGGAATGCAGCCGGTCCACGCATTCGGTGGCGAAAGAGACGGCCGTGTCGAAACCGAAAGTGGCCACAGTCTTTTCCAGGTCATTATCTATGGTCTTGGGCACGCCCACCACGCGCAGCCCTTTTTCCGCCAGCGCATTGGCGATACCCAGCGACCCGTCGCCGCCCAGCGCCACCAGGGCGTCTATCTTGTTCTTTTTGAAGGCCGCAATAAGTTCGTCGGTGCGGTCCTTCTCGTACATCTTCCCGTCCTTGCCCAGAGTGGGATATTTGGTCGGGTTGCCTTTATTGGTGGTGCCCAAAATGGTGCCGCCCAGGTGGGTTATCCCGCGCACGCGGCCGCGCGTCATGGGGATAAGGCCGCCCTCCGGATATTCTTCCGGCATCAGCAGGCCGTTATAGCCGTCGCGGATGCCTACCACTTCCCAGCCCTTGTTCAGCGCCGAGATGACCACAGCCCTGATGACCGCGTTGAGTCCCGGCGCATCGCCGCCGCCGGTATTTATCGCTATTTTTTTAATTGCCTTGCCGTTCATGCTTCCCCCTGTTCCCCGCAATTCAGCAACCCGCTTTCCTGTACAGCGCCGCGGCCGCCTTATTGGCCCTTTCCGTCAATTTAGTCTCGTCCACGTTCACCAGGCGGCCGTTCTTTACTACCACCTTGCCGTTCACCACCGTGTATTTTGTCCGGTGCGAAGCGCCGCAGAACAGCAGCGCAGCCAGCGGGTCCGAATGGGAACCCGCGAAATCCAGGCCGCTCACGTCGAAGATGGCCAGGTCGGCGGCTTTGCCGGGTTCGAGGGAGCCGATATCCGCGCGTCCCAGCACGGCGGCGCCGCCCCGGGTGGCTATCTTAAAGACGTCGCGCGCCGGCATGGAACCCACGCCGCTTTTTACGCGGTGTACCAGCATGCACTGGCGCGCCTCGCCCAGCATGTCGGATGCGTCGTTGGAGGCGGAGCCGTCCACGGCCAGGCCCACCGGCACCTCGTGGTCAAGGAACATCCGTATGGGAGCGATGCCGGAGCCCAGGCGCAAATTGGAACAGGGGCAATGCGCCACGCCTGTTTTGGTTTTACCCATCTTTTTAGCTTCGGCCTCATTTATATACACGCAGTGCGCGAACCAGGCATTCCCCTCGGAAACCCAGCCCACCGATTCCATATATTCCAGCGGGCGCATTTTAAAGAGCTTTTTGCAGAACGCTTCCTCGTCGATGGTCTCGGCCAGGTGGGTGTGCATGCGCACGCCCCATTTCTTCGCCATCACGGCGGTGAGCTTCAGCAGCTCCGTGGTCACGGAGAAAGGAGAGCAGGGCGCCAGCGCCACCTGCGTCATGGCGAATTTATCCGCGTCATGGTATTTGTGCACCAGGCGCTCACAATCCTTCATGATGAAGTCTTCGGTCTGCACCACGCTGTCGGGCGGCAGCCCGCCGTTGGAGCGGCCTCGGGACATGGAGCCGCGCGTGGGGTGGAAGCGGATGCCCAGCTCGCGGGCGGCCTCTATCTGCGTATCGATAAAGAAACCGCTGTTCTTCCGCGGGAAAAGGTAAAGGTGGTCGGTGCTGGTGGTGCAGCCGGTCAGCAGCAGTTCGCCCAGGCCGGTCTGCGTACTGGCGTAAACAGCCTCGGGGTTTATGTGCTTCCAGATATCGTAGAGATAGATCAGCCAGTCGAACAGCTTGGAATCCTGGGCCTTGGGCAGGTTGCGGGTGAGCGTCTGGTAAAGGTGGTGGTGGGTGTTCACGAAACCGGGCAGCACCACGCAGCCTTTGGCGTCTATGACGGTATCGGCTTTGACTTTGAGGCCTTTGCCGACCTTCTTTATTTCAGGACCTTCAATATATACGTCTCCGCCCTTTATCTCGCGGTTTTTTCCGTCCATCGTGGCCAGCACCAGCGCGTTCTTTACCAGGAGTGTTTTCATATGAGGTCCTTAAGATAGAGACTGAAGCATTATTATAGTAAAATAAATTTGCAGGTTTTCCAGGCACCGATGATAAAAAAAGGCGACAAAATAGGAGGCTATTCCATAACCGGGGAACTGGGCCGCGGCGGCATGGGCGTAGTCTACCGGGCGCACGACGCCGCGCTGGGCAGGGAGGCCGCCATAAAGATCATCCTGCCGGAACAGGCCACCGACACCAACAAAAAGCGCTTCATCCGCGAAGCCTCCGCCATAGCCCGGTGCGGCCATCCCGGCATCGTGAAGATCTATTCCTACGGCGAGCACGACGGGCTGCCTTACTTCGCGATGGAATTCGTCGACGGCCGGCCGCTGCTTTCTTTCCTCGAACTCTCCCGCACGATAAAGAACGCGGGCGACCTCGAAGAGCTGAAAAGGTACGGGTACATCCAGCCCCCCGTTCCCGGCGACGAGGACCTGCCTTATTTCCTGCGGCCGCTGGCCGCCTCCCCGCTGGCGGACGGCGACTACGAGAACCACGCGGCCGCCCTCATCGCCGGCGTGGCCGACGCGCTGTACGAGGCGCATTCGCTGGGCATCCTGCACCGGGACATAAAACCTTCCAATATCCTGCTAGGCAAGACCGGCCTGCCCAAGCTGGCGGACTTCGGCCTGGCCAAGCTGAGCGGTTCCGGCGACATCACCACGGGCCAGCCCAGGCTCGGGACCATGAAGTATATGGCGCCCGAGATCTTTTCCAACTCCGGCGGCGGCCGCGCCTCCGACATCTACGCGCTGGGAACCGTCTTCTACGAGTTGCTGACGCTGGCCCACCCTTTCGAGACCGACAGCACCGCGGCTTTCATACGCGCCGTCACGCAGGACCGCTGCCCGCCCCCGTCGAAGTTCAATCCGCAGCTCTCCCCGGCGCTGGGCCTGGTAGTGCTGCGCTGCCTGGAGAAGGACCCCGGGCGCCGCTTCGGCGACGCCCGCGAACTGGCCGACGCGATCCGGCTCGCCGCGCGCCCCAAGGGGCTGAAAACGCAGATCTTCGACGGAATAAAAGGCCTGCTGCGGCCCGCGGAGACCGGGCCCGGGCCCCGAAAAAGCGGGGACGCGCCGCCGGTAACGGAGGCAGCCCGCAAGGAAGCCGCCAGGCTGGCCGGCGAGGCCGCGCTGGCTTACTTTACGGACCTTTCCGTGGATCACGCGCAAGTGCTTATATCGGACGCGCTGAAGCTGGACCCATCCTCCGTGGACGCCACCGCCATGCTGATAGTGCTGGCGCCGCATATGGGCAGCGATTCCGCGCTGCGCAAGGCGGGCGCGCGGATGCGGCGGGCGGCCGCCACAGGCCCCGACGCGGCGTTGCGCCTTTACGCCGGCCTGCTGGCTGAATACCTGGACGGCGCCAAAGACTGGCTGAAGAAGATGGAACATTATCTGGGCGGCCAGGCGGACGACCCCGCGCTGCTCGCCATCTGCGCCCGGGCCAGGCTGAACATGAACGATCATAAGCTCGCCACCGCCTACGCCAGGCGCATCAACAGGGCGGTGCCGGGCTCCGGGCTGTTCACCTGGTTCGTCGAATCCTACCATTACGCCTGGCTGGGCCGGCGCGACCGGGCGCAGGAGATAACCGCCGAAGAGCTCAGGCATCACCCCGGCAACCACATGCTCCGGACCGCCTTCATAGAAAACCTGCTCTACGCCGGCAAGCTGGCCGAGGCCGAAAGCGCGCTGCGCGACGCCGAAAACCTGGCGCCCGGCAGCTACCTTTTCCTTTTCCTGCGGATGAGACTGGCCGTGCAGCAGAAGGATTACAAGACGGCCTGCGTTACCGTCCGCAAACTGATAGGCTCGGAGCGGGAAGACTCCCTGGCCTACTCCTATTACCTGCTCAACAAGCTCTATGCCCTGCGCGGCGACAGGAAAGAGGCGCTGCGGCACATCGAGATCGGCCGGAACCTGGCGCCCGAATACAATTTCAAGACCAACGAGGAACTGGCCGCGCTGGTGGACGGCGCCCTGGAATACCGGCCCGCGTTCGCAGAACTGCCCGCAGCCTGCCTGGAACTGAACCACCGCAAAGCCAGGCAGGCCCTGCTGGACAACCTGTTCTCGGCGAAATGGAACTACGCCGACACCACGTCCACCGTCTATATTTTCGGCAAGGATTCCGAGCCACTGGCGGTGCGCAACTGGCTGTTCTTCAACGAGAGCGATCTGAAAGCGCGCGAAACGGAAAAACTGTTCCTGCCGGCGCTGCCGCTGTCCTCCTTTATGGATTCCCGCGGCAGCGCGCTGAAGGCGGAATTCACGAGGGTCCAGACAGAATGCGGCAGATATATGGCGACGGTGGAGCATGCGGTGCCGCTGCGCCACCTGGCCCTGAACTCGGTAGAAGCCCGGCTGGATATGGAAGGGCCCTGCAAGGAACGGCAGGGCGGCGTGCTGGACCTGCGCCTCGACGAAAGCTTCCGGGGACAGGGCCAGCGCTGCCATATCCTGGCCCTGCCCGAGGACTCTGAAATGATAGAGCTTTCCGCCAGAGCGGACGAGGAGCTCAAGAGAGGAGGCTGGCGCTTCCTGGTCTGGCGCCGCTTTTTCTACGACGGCGAACATTTCCGCCTTGCCGCCAGATTGCGGCATAAACGGCCATAAAATTACTAGAATCTATTATATTGAAAAGAGGTGCTATGAAAAACAAAATTACTTTCCTGACCGACGCGCAGCTGCAGGCCGAGGCTAACCGCTGCCTCTACTGCGAAGAAAAACCCTGCAAGACAGCCTGCCCGGCCGACTGCTCTCCGGCGGACTTCATAATGGCCGTACGCCGTATGGCCAGATCGGATTTCAAGCGCTCGGCCGCCCTCATCATGGGCAACAACACTTTCGGCGGCGTCTGCGGCGCGGTCTGCCCCGACTGGTTCTGCGTCAAAGCCTGCTCGCGCAAGCTCTTCGACAATCCCATAAACATCCCGGCCGTACAGGCCGCGGTGGTGCAGCGGGCCAAGGAACTGGGCGTGATGCCCAAGTTCAGAAAGGCCAAACTCAACGGCAAAAAAGTGGCCGTCGTGGGCGCCGGACCCGCGGGCTTCGCCGCCGCCGGGACCCTGGCCCAGCTGGGCTACAAGGTGGACATTTTCGAGAAGAACAAGAAAGCCGGCGGCGCCTGCAACCTGATCCCCGACGCGCGCTTTCCCAAGGAAGTGCTGCGCACGGAGATAGAATTCATAAAGACGCTGGGCAGTATAGCGATAAAGACCGGGATCCCGGTAAAAGAGCCGGCATCCCTGCTCAACAAGTATGACGCGGTAATAGTGACCGCGGGCGTGGAAAAGCAGCTCAAGCTGAATATAGACAACGAGGCGGCCGGGATCGAAGGCCTGGAATACCTGCGCAACGCGGCCAGGCACAATGTAAAAGGTAAAAATGTGGCCGTCGTCGGCGGCGGAGCGGTGGCGGCGGACTGCGCCATGATAGCGCTGCAGCGCGGAGCCGCGCGCGCGGAGATCTTCACCCGCAAGAACATAGGCGACATACAGCTGCCCGAGCACGAAATGCGCGACCTCCTGGAAAAAGGCATAAACATAAACGGCCGCAGCCGCCTCACCGCCATACTCAAAAAGGGAATAAAGGTGGTGCGCCTGGACGACAAATCCAAGGACGTGCCCGGCACCGAGCAGGTCCGCTCCGATATAGACTTTACCGTGCTGGCCATAAAGAACCTGCCGGTCTTCGAAGACAAGAAACAGAAGGGCGTGTTCCTGGCCGGCGACTGCCGCTGCGGCGCGGCCACCGTGGTGCAAGGCTCGGCCTCCGGCAAGAACGCCGCCATGGAAGCCCACGCTTTCATGCAGGGCGCTAAAGCCCCCGTCATCCCCGACAACCAGAAGAGCGCCGTAACGCTGGCCGGCCTGGACCTGCTGCCCGTCTCCCTGGAAACCGACTTCTTCGGCCGCAAGCTGCGCTCGCCGTTCATCATCTCGGCCTCCCCCCACAGCGACGGCTACGACCAGGTGAAAGCCGCTTACGAGGCCGGCTGGCCCGGCGTGGTGATGAAGACCGCCTTCGACGGGCTGGACATCCATATCCCTTCGCAGTACATGGTGACCTTCACCAAGGACACATACGGCAATTCCGACAATGTTTCCGGCCACGCCCTGGACCGCGTCTGCAAAGAAGTGGCGCGGCTGGTCAAGGAATACCCCGACCGGCTGACCGCCGCCTCCACCGGCGGGCCCGTTACGGGCAATGACGCGGCCGACAAAAAGGCCTGGCAGTCCAACACCCTGAAGCTGGAAAAAGCGGGCGCCATGGCCGTGGAATACTCCCTCTCCTGCCCCCAGGGCGGCGACGGCACCAAGGGCGACATAGTCTCGCAGGACCCAGAACTGGCCGCCAAGATCATCGACTGGGTGATGGAAGTTTCCAACCCGGAGATCCCCAAACTGTTCAAGCTGACCGGCACGGTCACCGCCATCTGGCAGGTGGTCAACGCCATAAAACAGGTTTACGCCAAATACCCGCACAAGAAAGCCGGCATCACGCTGGCCAACTCCTTCCCGGCGCTGGCTTTCAGGGACCGCCTGTCAGGCAAAGGCAACTGGGAAGAGGGCATGATAGTAGGCATGAGCGGCGAAGGCGTGGCGCCCATCAGCAACCTCACCATCGCCAAGGCCGTGAACCTGGGCGTTCCCATCTCGGGCAACGGCGGGCCGATGGACTATAAAGCCGCGGCGCATTTCCTGGCGCTGGGCGCGCGGTCGGTGCAATTCTGCACCGTGGTGATGAAGTACGGCTTCGGCGTGATCAACGAACTGAACTGGGGCCTCAGCCATATGCTCGAGGAGAAGGGCTATAAGTCCGTGGCGGAGTTCACGGGCTGCGCGCTGCCCGCACCCGTCACCGGCTTCATGGAACTTACCCCGGTAAAGGATATACCCGGCGTGGACGCGGACCTGTGCCGCCACTGCGGCAACTGCGAACGCTGCGGCTACCTGGCCGTAAAACTGGACGCCGACAAAGTTCCGCAGTTCGACGCCTCCAAATGCATAGGCTGCTCGCTGTGCGTTAAGAAGTGCTTCTCGGGAGCCCTGAAAATGCGCCGGCGCACCGCCAAAGAAACTGCGGTCTGCCCGGAATAAAAAATATTCAAAAGATCAAGGATCGACCATGAAAAACATATTGATCAAGAACGGCACGATAGTGACTCTCGGCGAGAAGAACAAGGTCCTGACCGGCCACGCCCTGCTCATCGAAGGCGGGCTGATAAAGAAAATAGCGCCGCAGAAAAACTTCAAAGGCAAATACGCCAAAGTCATAGACGCGGCGGGAAAAGTGGTGCTGCCCGGCTTCATCAACGCCCACATGCATTTCTACAGCACTTTCGCCCGCGGGCTGGGCAAGGCCGACCCGTCGCGAAACTTCACCGATATCCTCAACAACCTCTGGTGGCGGCTGGACAAGAAGCTGACCAACGAGGATTCCTATTACAGCGCCGTCGTCCCCCTTATCGACGCCGTAAGAAAAGGCACCACCACCCTCATCGATCACCACGCCAGCCCCTTCGCCATCAAAGGCTCGCTGACGGCCATTGAAAAGGCGGTCCGGGAAACCGGCCTGCGCGCCAGCCTGTGCTACGAGGTTTCGGACCGGGACGGCACGGAAACCGCCAAAGCGGGGCTTGAGGAAAATTCAGAATTCATACGGCGGGCGGCCGCCGCGGACGACAACACGATAAAAGCGCTGTTCGGCCTGCACGCCTCCTTTACCCTTACGGACGGCACGCTGGAAGAGGCTGCTTACCGCGGCCACAAGCTGGGCGCCGGCTTCCATATCCATACCGCGGAGTCGCAGGCCGACCAGCTGCATTCCGAATCGCAGCACAAGCTGCGGGTGCTGGAGCGCCTGCGCGGCTTCCGCGTCCTGGGCAAGCAGTCTATAGCCGCCCACTGCGTGCATGTCAACGACGAGGAGATCAGGATCTTAAAGGAAACCGGCACCGCCGTGGTGCATAACCCCCAGTCCAACGCCAACAATTCCGTGGGCATCGCGGATATAGTAAAGATGATGGGGCAGGGCGTACTGGTAGGCCTGGGTACCGACGCCATGACGGTGAATATGTTCGAGGAATTGCGCGCGGCCCTCTGGCTGCAGCATCTCAAGCACGACCCGTCCCAGGGCTTCATGGAGGCGGTCAACGCCCTCACGGTGAACAACGCCGTCATAGCCAACCGCTATTTCAAAGGCCTGGGCGAGCTGAAAGAAGGCTTTGCCGCCGACGTCATCCTGCTGGACTATTTCCCCCCCACGCCGATGGACGCGTCCAACTTCGCCGGGCACCTGGTGTTCGGCCTCAGCCAGAGCGCCGTGGACACCACCATAGCCGCGGGCCGCGTGCTGATGGAAGGTAAAAAACTCAAGCTGGGAATAGACGAAGAAGAAGTGGCCAGGAAATCCGCGGAGCTGGCTAAAAAACTCTGGGCGCGGTTTTAACCTCTCCACCCTGCGCTGAAAAACCGCGGGCCTGCGGCAAGCCTAGCGGTTTTTAGCGCCTTTCAGCTTTTCAATAGCCTCTTTGGCCGCCAGGCGCACCTCTTTGGACTTATCCTTGAGCAGAGGTTTCAGCGCCTTCAAAGCCTTTGTATCCTTCAGCCCTGCCACTCCTTTGGCGGCGCAGGCCCTTACATAGGGGGAAGCGTCTTTCAGTTTTTCCAGCAGCGGGGCCAGGGCGCGGGCATCGCCTATGCGGCCCAGCGCCAGGGCAGCCACCCCGCGCACCTTGTCATTCTCGTCCGACAGCAGAGCCGTCAACTGCCGCGCGGCCGGCACGGATCTTATTTTCCCCAGTTCGAAAGCGCCGGCGCGGCGCTCCTCCCAGTCAGCGGAAGCCAGTTTTTTCAGCAGTTCTTTCTCCTGCGGGCTGATACTTTTTTCAACGTCAGCCAGTTCTTTCGACGTGAAGACAAAAGGGGAAAGGCTGAGGTCTTTTGCCTCGGCATCAGGGGCCTTGCCAGCCGCAGCCGGTTTAGCCTCCGCTTTCTCCGGCTTTTTCGCTTCCGCGTCGGCCTCGCGCCGGCTCCCGCCAAAGCGGTAATAGACGGCGGCGTTGACCACATATTCGACGCCGGCCACCGTCACGTCCGTGTAGACGGCGTGCCGCAGCATTATCAGCGTGGGAGCGAAATCCATCAGCAGATAAAAATCCCCGGTCAGGCGGTACTCTCCGCCGATAAACAAAGCCCCCTCATAGCCGGTGCCCCGCAGGCCCAGGGTGTTGAATTTTATATAGCCGCCCTCCACGCCGGCAAAACCCTTGAGCGCCTCCGTCCGGTGGAAATTCCAGTAGCCTCTCGCCGAATAAACCTGTATCCCGCTGCCGGTGACATAACGGCCCTCCGCCGCCAGCACGGGGAAATCGTATTTTATCGAGACATAGGGATACCCGAAACCGAGGCTGAGGTCCCCGGAATGGGCCGCCGCCGGCAAGAGCAGCAGCGCGAAAATTATAAACGACAATCTTTTCATATATCCCGCTTCGACCTTTAACTTGACCGCTAATTATCCGGCGAGTACTTCGTCACGAAGATATCAGAGAGGCCATTCTGTGAATTCCCGTCAATCTCTCCCATTGTTTTACCCGCAAGGAACGCGTTCCCGTCATGGTCCGCGCCTAAGCCGTAGGAAATATCCAAAGAGACCGCGCTCGAGCCGTATTGCTGGGGCTGCGCCCAAGCCTCAACGCCGCTGTTATTGTATTTAGCAAGGAATATATCCGCGTCTCCGGCATAGGTATTGCCGGGGAAGGCGGCGCCCACTTCTCCGGAAATATAAACATAGCCGGGATAGGCGGCTATCGCCCAGCCCCGGTCTTCCGCCGTGGTCCCCAGTTGTTTCAGCGTCAGCGTGGAACCGTTCGCATCGTACCTGGCCAGGAAGATATCGGTGCCGCCGTTGGTCGGCCCCGCAAGATTACCGTTGGTATACCCGGTAACCCATATTTTACCGTCGGAATCCACGGTAACACCGCGTGCGATATCAGCCGCAGATATGCCCAGCTGTACCGTCCACACCGGGTTCAGGGAGTTATCGAACTTAGAAAGGAACGAGTCCAGTCCCCCGTAATAAGTTGCCCCGGGAACAAGCCGCCCGCCGGTTCGCCCGGTTACATATACGTACCCGGAGGTATCAATCGCTACAGCGTAGGCCGAATCGTTGCCGGTGGTGCCGTACTGATATTTCTTGAGCAGCGCGCCCGCGGAACTATACTTCACCATAAAGATATCAGACGCACCGCCGGCATAAGGCTTAGTGAAGGCGCCGGCGGTCTCGCCGACCACATAGACGCTGCCTGCGGAATCTACGGCCACGCCATAAGCGGTGTCATCCGTATCGGTCCCGGTGGAGCGGAACCACACCATATTGCCGGCGGGATCATACTTCACAATAAAAGCGTCCTTCAGCAGCAGCGGCCTGTCGGAGTTGCCCGCTATAATTACATTGCCGTGAGTATCTACCGCGGCCGCGCGGCCCTGGTCGACATTAGCCGACCCGAGCTGCACCGACCACAAAACGCTGCCGTCTGTATCGTACTTAGAGAGGAACGCGTCGTTGGAGCCGTACCAAGTGGTGCCAAACTCGAGATGCTCATTTACCTCACCGGCTATATAGACATTCCCGGAAGTAGTATCCACCGCCACGGCATAACCTGCATCATTAGCGACAGAACCGGGCTGCCTGGTCCAGAGCCTGGAGAAGCGGGCTGTAATATTCACTGCCGCCACGGCGCTGCCGCCGCCCGACTGCGCCTCGCAGGTAACCGAGTAAGTGCCGCTGGAGGCGGGCGCCGTCCAGGCCGCGGATGAAACATAGGCCTTTAAGCTGCCGCCCGATGCGGACCAGTTATAGGTCAGCGGGTCATTGCTGTCCGGGTCATAAGCGCTGCAGGTTACGGTGGAGACGCCGCCGGCCAGCACGCTGGAAGGATCGGCTGTCAGCCCGGTTATAACGGGAGCCGTGCCGACCAGCACGTCCACGCTGCCGGTCACCACTCCGCCGATCTTGCCGTCGGACGCGGTGCAGGTTATAGTATAGGTCCCGGAAGAGGCCGGAGCTCTCCAGGCGACGGTAGAAGCATCGGCGGAGAGGGGCGAGGTGCTGCCGTCCTGCGCCTGCCAGGTGTAGGTCAGCGGATCGCTGTCCGCGTCTTCAACCGTGCAGGTGACGGTGGAAATGCCCAGCGGCGAAACCAGCGACGGCGCGGCCGACAACGGCGCTTTCTTATAGGGCGGGGTATTGACCAGGATATGCTTGTCAGCTTCCGCGAAGCCGCCGGCGCCGGTAGCCGTACACCGCACGGCATAAGTGCCGCTGGATACGGGCGCGGTCCAGGTGATCTGCTACAGGTGCCCCGATACCGCTTCCAGGCTGCCGTTATCCGCATGCCAGGTATAGCTGGGGATCTCTTTGTCCGGCCCTTTTGCGACGCAGGTCAGCATTACGCTGCTCCCCGGAGTTACCCAGTCGAGCGTCGCGGTCACCGTGCTGATGACCGGCATCGTGCTTACGGTTACCAGCCCCACATCGCTGTCGGTGCCGCCCTCGCCGTCCGAGACGGTGCAGCCGACCGTATAGGTGCCGATAACCAGCGGCGCGGTCCAGGTTATGGAAGAAACGCCGCCCGCTATGGTCCCGGTGCTGCCGCCGCTCGCATACCAGTCATAAGCGAGCGCCGAATTCTCCGGATCCACGGCCGTGCACGTTATGGTCGAAACAGCGCCCTTTGAAACCACCTCGGGATCCGCGGCCACCAGGCTGATGGTCGGCGCCAGGTTCAGGCGGACGGTCACGGTCACGGCTGCGCTGTCGTCGTCGAAGCCCCCGTCCTCGTCGGTAGCCTTGCAGCCGATATTATAGGTCCCGGCGGCGGCGGGAGCGGTCCACTCCACCCGCCAGGGATCAAGCAGATTAAAGGTTCCCGTCGATTTGGACCAGGCATAAGTTATAGGCCCGTCAGGATGTACGGCAACGCAGGTTATAGTGGAGACCGTCCCGCTCGATACCGTTGCGGGATCCGCGCTGACAGAAAGTATCCTTGGCGGATTATTGACCAGTATCGGCAGGCTCTGCTGCGCGAACCCCGCGCCGCCGCGGGCGGCGCACGTCACGCTATAGGTGCCGGTAGAAACCGGAGCCGTCCACAGCATGTTATGCCCATTGCCCGCCACGCTCTGCGTGCTGCCGCTGGACGCGTACCAGTCGTAAGCGACGGTTTCGCCGCCGGGGCCGCGCGCCGCGCAATCCAGCGTAGTCTGGGCGCCGGTCGACAGGCTCGGCGGCTGTATGGCGGTGTCCGCGGTCAGGCTGTCGATGACAGGAATACTGCTGACCTCTATATTTTCGTCCAGCTGGGCTTCGCCGCCCTGGGCGTCCAGCGCCTTGCAGGTTATCGCATAGGTGCCGCTGGACGCGGGCGAGGTCCATTCAACCTGGGAACCGTCCCCCGCCACGGCTTTGGTGCTGCCGGAAAGCGCGGTCCACTCGTAGCTCAGCGTATCGCCATCGGCGTCGGACGCCGAGCAGGTTATTGTCGAGACCGTCATGGTAGAAATGAAGTCCGGCTGGCCGGTCACCCAGTTCATTACCGGCGGAGTGTTGACCACTATCGCCCTGCTGTCAAAAACGCTCCCGTGCCCTGTCACCGCCACTTCGCAGCCGACGCTGTAAGTCCCGGTGGAGTCGGGGGCCTGCCAGGCCGCGGACGACGGGAAGATGTCCGTTATGGTACCGCCGCTCTTGGTCCAGGTATAGACCAGCGCGCCGGAGTCGGGGGCCGTTGCCTCGCAGATCACATAGCTGCTGCCAAGCTTTGGCACCCGGTCCGGGTTCACGTTCATCAGGGTTATCACCGGCCCCGTGGCCACGCGCACCGCTACGCTCAGCTGGGCCGTGCCGTCCGCTTTGCCGTCGGACACCGCGCAGGTTACCGAGTATGAACCCGTGGACACGGGCGCGGTCCAGGTAGCGGAATCCGCGCTGACGACCAGGGTGCTGCCCTCGACCGAGGTCCAGGTGTAGACCAGTTCGTCTCCGTCGGGGTCGGACGCCGCGCAGGTCAGCGCGGCAACGGACCCCGTGGAGACCAGGGAAGGCGCGGCCGTCAGCGCGCTAAGCGTAGGAGGGGTGTTAACTACCAGTTCCCCGTACGCAAAGGCGCTGTCACGCCCCGCCACGCGCACTTCGCAGCCGGCGACATAAGTACCCGTGGCGTCTGGGGCCGTCCACGCCGCGGAGGAGGCATAGGCGGCGGCGATAGTGCCGCTGCTGACGCTCCAGAAATACGCCATCGCGCCGTTATCCGGGGCCGTAGCCTCGCACACTATGTAGGTTTGGCCGAGCTTAGGCACCGTTCCCGGCGACACGCTCATATTCGTTATCAGCGGACCGGTAGCCACCTGCACCGACACGCTCTTCTCGGCCGTGCCTCCGGGCCTGTTGTCCGATACGGAGCAGGTGACAGAATACAGTCCCGTGGATACCGGCGCGGTCCAGGTAGCGGAATCAGCGCTGACGACCAGCGTGCTGCCTTCCACCGAAGACCAGCTGTAAGTCAGCGCGTCCAGGTCCGCATCGGAAGCCGCGCACGTTATCAGCGAAACGGAGCCGGTAGAAATTATTGACGGCGAGGCCGTTACAGCGTTGACCGCAGGCTTGGTGTTGACCAGGATATCCCTGCTCTCAAAGACGCTGCCGCGCCCCTCCACGCCCACTTCGCAAGTGACGCGGAACAGACCGGTAAGATCGGGCGCGGTCCAAGTTATAGATGACGGGTAGACCG
>Ga0116170_10002535_pt1 | contig 17534 bp, 17 predicted proteins | sample AD_JPNHW1_MetaG_FD_89797 | JGI IMG/M metagenome (GOLD analysis project Ga0116170, IMG submission 89797) | Active sludge microbial communities of municipal wastewater-treating anaerobic digesters from Japan - AD_JPNHW1_MetaG | ecosystem: Engineered > Bioreactor > Anaerobic > Digestate | place...
GTTTCAATGCCACAAATGCTCCGACAAGAAGTATCAGGACAACTGCGGAAATAATCAAAAGCCTTACTTTGGATTTCATTTTATCTGTGCTTCCTCCTTACCCAAATTACAATTCCGCAGATTAAAATCACAACAGGAACGATAATAATAGCCATCCACGCAATTGCGGCAGCATGAGAAGCTTTAACTTGAAGAGCCGTTGACGTGAGCGATTTTGAAGTTATGGTTATCCCTGCTTCTTTTCCCGTCATTGCATTTACTGCGCTTATAATATAATCAGAATTGTTGAGGTTTGCCTGTGACATCCATGCAGTGTTGAAAAGATCGGCAGAGCCTAAAACCATAACATTGCTTGTCAGCTTTTTATCGTTGTCATAAGCAAATTTTGTTCCGACAGCAAGAACGCTTTGTGACGACTGGGGAAGGGATGAAATATCAAGATTTTCGTCAGCGCCCTCGGGGATTAGGATACTTGTATCAGCCGTTTTTAAGAGGATTTTTGTTTCCCTTGAATCCTTTGATGCAAAAAGAACATTTATAGGTGCGGGAACTGGAGCATACACGGGGTTATTGGTATTCTGAACGTCCTTTGAATATTCGTCGGGAGTAATAGTCAGGAACATTCCGTATGCACCGTCGCTTGTCTGTACGATGTTATTGTAATCGGAATCAAAAATTCTTCCGCTTCCTGCTTCAAGTCCGTATTCGGCAATAAGCGCGTCGATATTCGGCGTATCCTTCTGAAGATATGACGAAATATAAAGCAGACTTCTGCCGAGCTTTCCGTCGTTATAAAGGAATTTAGCAATTCTGTCAACAGCACTTTCTGGCAGATCGCTCTGAGGGGTATTGAGAACAAGAAGTGTTGTTTCGGGATTTATCTCACCCGTCAGCGCATCTGTTTCATCAACCTCATAGCCATTGTTACCGAGAAGAGTTGTAAACGAGGAAATATCCGAAACGCTGTCCGTTGTGAGAATTGTTGCCCTCATCGGATTATCGTCTGTAACATACATTATTGCTGAAGTAACAGCTTGTTCTGTAGTTGACGAAACGTCATACTGCGTTTCACTAACCTGTGTATAGCTTAAAAGCTCGCTTTCAGACAGCGGCTTAATTTTATCCCCGCACTGAACAACAGCAATTGAGCTTGAAAGATCGCCCTTATAAATACTGTTGAACTGTGTGAGCGCTTCGGGGCTTTTATCGGGGTTAATATATTTAACTGTGATTTTATCTGAACTTTGCTCGTATTTTGAAAGAACCTGAGAAATATTCTGCCCCCGAATTCCCCAAGATTTAACTTTAGATTCGTCACCAAGAACGGTAATTTTTATATCGTCATCAAGAGTTTTAAGGAAATCCTTTGTCTGGTCGGTTATTTCAAAAACCTTGTCCTTTGTGAGGTCAATATCGCCCGAATATCTGTCGGAAACCATTCCGGCAATGATGTTTACGAGAACAACTGCGGCAATAAAAACAATTGTAATTACAGCAGCAAACGTTCCGTACTTAAAGCGCTTTTTGTTTATGTTAAATTTCTTCATAGCTTTAAATCCTTTCAATGCTTTCTGTAATTACGCCCAGCGGCGTCTTTCCAATGTTCTAATTGCGAGGAAGTTGAATATAACCGCAACGCTCACAAAGAACAGCATTCCGGTAATGCTGAATACTCCCGTTGTGAACTTTTCATATCTTGACTGGAATGAAATTGCTGTAATAATCTTCTTAATTAATGTATTATTAATCGAATCAACAAATAAATATGAGAAAAAAATAAGCATAAGCACAACAAAAGTTCCAATTACAGCCAATATCTGATTTTCGGTAAGACCAGAAATAAACAAGCCTATTGAGATAAATGCCGCACCGAGAAGGAATAATCCCACGATATTTCCCGCAATAACCGTCCAGTTAAGCGGAGCATAAGCGGAAATTACGAGTGCATATACCAAAAAAGTAATGAGCGAAATCGCGAAAACACAGAGCGCCGCAAAATATTTGCCTAAAACTATTCCGGTAAGACTAACAGGAGAGGTCAAAAGACACTGATCGGTTTTCTGCTTTCTTTCTTCACTTAAAAGCTTCATGGTAAGAACGGGAATAAGGAACAAAAGGATTGTGAACATATTAATAAAAATACCTGACATATCCGTTGTTCCGGCAGCTATACAATAGCTGAAAAAGAATATTCCTGCGAATACGTTGAATACCGCAAAATAAACATATGCAATCGGTGAAGTGAAAAATGCGTTCATTTCACGTCTGAAAATTGCTCCCATTATTCGTCACCCCCGTCAGTTTTTTCTTCATCGGCTGTTTCAGACTTTTGTTCTTCCATAACGTCTGCTTTTGTTTCATTATCATTAGCAGGAGCTTCAGGCGTTTCCTTCAAGGTCGGGATTTCTATTCCCTCGCCCATAGTGATTTTAAGGAAGATATCCTCAAGCGTAAGCTCAGTTGTGCCGAGAGAAAGAATTGCCCATTTTTTCTCTGAAAGACGGCGGAAAAGCTCACGTCTTATATCTGCCTTATCTTCAGTTTCAATTGTATATTCAAACACCTTAGGCTCTTTTTCAATGCCTGCTTCAACCGAAACTACGCCCTTTATGCCCTTTATACATTTTAAGATATCATCCTTAGGACCTTCAACTGACACAATAAGCTTATGGTCGGAAGAGATTGCCTTTGAAATGTTTTCAGCGGTGTCGTTTGCGGCAACCTTACCCTTGTTTATGATAATTACCTTGTCGCATACTGCCTGAATTTCAGAAAGGATATGTGACGAAAGGATTACCGTACGTTTCTGGCCAAGGTGCTTTATAAGGTTTTTGATTTCGACAATCTGCTTCGGGTCAAGTCCTACGGTCGGTTCGTCAAGAATAATTATCGGCGGATTGTTTATAAGCGCCTGTGCAATTCCGACACGCTGTTTATAGCCTTTGGAAAGGTTTTTGATTATTCTGTCGTAAACGTCTGTGATTTTTACAAGCTCGCATATTTTCCCGATATGCTGTTCTCTGACAAGCTTGCATTTTTTTAAATCAAAAATAAAGTCGAGATATTCCTTAACCGTCATATCCATATATAAAGGCGGCATTTCGGGGAGATAGCCTATCTGTGCTTTTGCCTTCTGAGGCTCTTCAAGAATATTTGCTCCGTTAATAAGAACTTCTCCGTCGGTTGCGGAAATATATCCGGTAAGAATGTTCATCGTTGTTGACTTTCCTGCTCCGTTAGGACCTAAAAAGCCGAGAATAATCCCGTCTTCAATGGTAAAGGAGATGTCGTCAACTGCCTTTTTTTCTCCGTAATGCTTGCTAAGGTTTTTAACCTCAATCATCGTGCAGTCATTCCCTTCTGAATTTATCAATCTTTAATCTATAACATTAAAGTGATAGTTTTGTGATAAAAACATAAAAAATTAATAATTATGCTTTTTTACTTTCAAGAATTTCAATTCCCTTTTTAATTCTCGAGATGCTGTCGGACTTTCCGATTATTTCTGCAATTTCAATTGCACCGCCCGGTGTGAACTGTTTTCCCGAAAGGGCAACTCTAACCGGCCAGAGAATATATCCGTTCTTTACACCGAGCTTTTCAACAAGTGCAAAAAGTGCTTCGTGAACTGTTTCGGTATTCCAGTTTTCAATACCCTCAAGAACGGGGAGAGCTTCTTTTAATGCAACAAGCGAAGTATCCTCGTCGGTCTTCATTTTTTTGTGACAGTAAAGTACAGTATCGTATTCGGGAAGAACGTCAATAAAATCAACCTGTTCGGGAATATCGGTAAAAAGCTCCGTACGCGGCTGTAAAACCTCGGCGATAACGTCAAAATCTACATCCTCACGCTTTACGGTTTGTTTGATATAGGGGAGAGCGTATTCCTTGAATTTTTCTTTTGAAAGACGTCTGATATATTCGGCGTTGATTGCCTTTAATTTTAGCGGATCAAAAATAGCGGGGGATTTCGAAAGACCGCTTATGTCGAACTCCTCAACAAGCTCGTCAAGGCTGAAAATTTCGTTTTCGCCCTTTGGTGCCCAGCCTAAAAGTGCAATATAATTCACAACCGCCTCAGTCATATAGCCTTTCTGGATTAAGTCCTCAAAGGAAGCGTCACCGTTTCGCTTTGAAAGCTTTTCCGTTGAGTTTTTCATTATATGCTCAACGTGAATATACATGGGTGGCTCCCAGCCGAATGCCTGATAAAGGAGATTGTATTTCGGAGTTGAGGAGAGGTATTCGTTCCCTCTAACAACGTGGGTAATGCTCATTGTGTGGTCGTCGACAACGTTTGCGAAGTTATATGTCGGCATGCCGTCGGTTTTAATAAGAATCTGGTCGTCAAGTGTGGTATTTTCAACGGTTATATCACCGTAAATTTCATCGTGGAAAGTGGTTGTTCCTTCTGTGGGAACCTTCTGTCGGATTACATATGGGATACCCGATTTAAGCTTTTCTTCAATTTCTTCTTTTGAAAGCTCACGGCAATGTCTGTCGTACATGGGTGAAATATGTGACGCCTCCTGAACCTTTCTTAGCTCCTCAAGCCTTTCCTTGTCGCAGAAGCAGTAATAAGCGTGTCCGCTGTCGATAAGCTTTTGCGCGTATTCTCTGAACATTCCCATACGCTCGGACTGAATATACGGTCCGCAGGGACCTCCTATATCCGGGCCCTCGTCCCAGTTAAGCCCCGTTTTTTTAAGGGTGCGGTAAATGAGGTCCGTTGCTCCCTCGACATATCTTTCGCGGTCGGTGTCTTCAATTCTCAGTATAAATTTGCCGTCATATTTCTTTGCGATAAGATAGGTATAGAGCGCTGTTCTTAAATTCCCGATATGCATATATCCCGTAGGACTTGGCGCAAATCGTGTTCTTATTGTGTTGTTCATAATATATTCCCCTTCTAGTTTTTAATATATTAACTTCGTCTTTAAGACTAAAGATTTTTTGCATATTCTATATCCGCCATAACGTGAGCTTTAAGCTCGTCAAGCGATGTGAATTTCTGTTCGGGGCGGATAAATCTTGATAATGATATTTCAACCGTCTGTCCGTATAAATCCCCGCTGTAGCCTAAAATGTTTGTTTCGGCAAGAGGCTCGGTTTCTTTCCCTATTGTCGGTTTTATTCCGATATTTGTGACCGAACGCATTGCTTTGCCGTCGATTATTGTTTTTGAGGCATATACACCGAATTTCGGAATAATCTGTCTTTGCGGTATGTACTGGTTAATTGTAGGGAAGTCAAGCGTTCTCCCTATCTGATTCCCGTAAACGACAGGCAGCTTCATTTTAAATTCATATCCTAAAAGTCGGTTTGCTTTTTCTATTTCGCCGAGCTTTATGTGATTTCTTATTCTCGTTGAGGATACTACATCGCCGTCAATTATAGTGGGGGGAACGACGACAATAGTTATTCCGTATTCTTTACAGAGTACCTCGAGTTCCTTTTTCCCGCATACCCCGCCTCGCCCGAAGCGGAAATCCTCGCCGCAAATGACATATTTCGCACGAAGCTTGTCCTTTAGTACCATTTTCACAAACTGAACAGCTGTAAGCTCTTTGAAATTCAGAAAATCCGGGGAATAGATGTACTCCACCCCGAGCCTTTCAAGAAGCTCAAATTTAAGGTCGCGTGAAAGAATTACGTCAACACCGCCCTTGCCTTTTGACGTTACGGTATCCGTTTCAAAGGTGAATACTGCGGGGGCTATTCCTTCTGGAATGAAATCAACGGCGGCGTGGATTACGTCCTGATGACCGCTATGAAGTCCGTCAAACAAGCCTAATGCAACCGCGGTTTTTGTTGAGGGAACGCGGTTTGAACCCGTTAAATCTTCCATCTGAAAACAGCTCTCCTTTCCGCTTTGTCAGACTTATCGCAGATAGAAATTCTTTTCTATTTTAAGCTCTTTCGCCGTTAAATCCACCGTTGCCGTTCCTAAAAATTCATCGGAAGAGAACACGGCATATCTTACGTTCCCGCCGTCAAATTTAATTCTGTCGGTGTCAAGCCTTCTCCCGTTTTTGTACATCTCAGTTTGTTTTTCCGACAGCATTATTTTGGGTAGAACTTCGAAAACCTTTTCAATAGGAAGAACGTACTTTGAAAAATCCTGCGTTCTCTGAAGCTCTTCAAATGTAACACATTCGCTTATATTAAAGCCCGCCGCCATTGTCCGTCTTAAAGATGTCATTATTCCGCCGCAGCCCAAAACCTCGCCGACATCGTTGATTAGGGTTCTGATATATGTTCCCTTTGAACAGGAAATGAGAAATTTACCTTCTCCCGTTTTTTCGTCATAGCCCAAAAGCTCAAATTTATAAACGGTTATCGGTCTTGGCTCTCTCTCAATTTCAATACCCTTGCGCGCAAGCTCATAAAGCCTGTGTCCGTTGACGGATACGGCCGAATACATCGGGGGGATCTGCATTATATCCCCTCTGAACGAATTAAGAACGTCCTCGATTTTTTCCTTGTCTATTCCTAGAAAAGACTTTTCCGAAAGGAATTTACCGGTAATATCCTGTGTATCCGAGGTTTTTCCGAGTAAAAATCCCGCCTCATAAATCTTGTCGCTTTCGGGGAGAATATCGCACGCTTTGGTTGCCGTGCCGACAAAAACGGGGAGAACACCCGTAGCCATAGGGTCTAATGTCCCCGCATGACCGAGCTTTCTCGTTTTTAAAATTCCCCGGAGCTTTGCAATAACATCAAACGATGTAAAATCCTGCGGCTTGTCGATACAGATAATGCCGTTTAAATTCATTTTTTCTCCTCAATCGCCTTTTGTATCGCATCTATCAGCTTTTCTCTGACTTCGTCAAGCGTTCCGTTCATAGAACAGCCCGCCGCCTTTATGTGTCCGCCGCCGCCGAACTGCTGACAAAGTGCCGAAACATCTATGTCATTCGCCGAACGCATTGAAATTTTATAAGTATTCTCGTCCTTTTCCTTTATGGTCATTCCGACCTCGACGCCCTCAGCCTGTAAGGTCATCGACGCAAGCCCCTCAAATTCCGATGATTCTATACCCGATTTGTCGACAATGTCCTGAGTTATCACGACAAATGCGCATTTATCGTCAAGGGCATATTCAATATTCGAGTAAAGATACTGTTCGACTTTTATTCTCGCCTTGCTCTTTACGTCGAACATTTTTCTGTTTATTCCCGCATAGTCAATGCCGTATTTCATGAGTACCGCGGCGGCAATATGCGTGTCAATCGCGGTGTTTTCGTACTTGAAACAGCCTGTATCGGTTGCCATACCGACATAAAGGCATTCCGCCGTTATCTTGTCGAGGGATATGTTCATAAATTTAAAAAGAGCGAAAAGAACCTCGCATGCTGCCGATGCATTGGAATTAAGGAGCGTTCTTTCGGCAAAATCCGTGTTCGAAATGTGATGGTCTATGCAAAGATTTATCCTGCCCTTATACTGCTCAAGGGCGCTCCCCAGAAGCTTTTCGTCGGCAACATCGACCGAAATTATTGTCTGAGGCTCAAAATCCTGTTCATAATAGCCTTCATAAAGAAAGTCATATCTTTTAGGGAAGCCGTCTGAGTTGTAAATGTTCGCCTTTTTCCCCATGGATTTCAGAACGTTCCAAAGCGCAAACGCGCTCCCCAACGTGTCACCGTCGGGGCTTTGATGTGAAAGAATATAAATATTGTCGGAATTTTTTATAAATTCAGCGGTTTCAGGAATACTTATCTGCATTTTAGTCACCTCAAAGCTGATTAATTCTCATCAGCGTCAGTTTTTATGTTAAGGTCGTGGAGCTTTTTGGTTATCTCCGCGCTGTGTTCAATTGAATCATCGGGAATAAATTTTAACTCGGGGCATTTTTTAAGGTGAAGCTTGTTGCCTATTTCGCGTCTTAAAAGACCTGAGGCGCTGGTAAGTCCCGCACACGCTTCCTTAGCTTTTCCGATTCCGTCAAAGCTTGACACAAAAACCTTACAGTGTGACATATCGCCCGAAACCTCTGTTCTGACTATCGTCAGCATTCCTGAAATTCTTGGGTCCTTTAGCTCTCTCAGCATTGCCGAAATTTCTCGCTTTATGTCCTCTGAAATTCTTCCGTTCTTAAAATTAGGCATAATAGCTGCCCCCTTTATTAAAATTTATTCAAGGCATTAAGCCTCTCTGTATTCTTCCATAATGAATGCTTCAAAAATGTCGCCCTCACGGACATCGCTGAATTTATCAAGAGTTATTCCGCATTCATAGCCCTGTGCAACTTCCTTCATGTCGTCCTTAAAGCGCTTTAGGGATGACATTTTATCCTCGGCGATTACAATTCCATCACGAACAACACGGATCTGACAGTTTCTTGTAACCTTTCCGTCAAGGACATATGATCCCGCAACAGCACCGACATTTGTGATCTTATAAACCTGTCTTACCTCGACTCTACCCATTATCACCTCACGGAATTTAGGTGCAAGCATTCCCTTCATAGCTGTCGAAATTTCTTCGATTGCATCATAAATGATACGATAGAAACGCATATCCACGCTGTCACGAGCAGCGTTTTGAGAAGCAATAGGATCGGGGCGGACATTAAATCCGATAATAATAGCGTTTGAAGCATTAGCGAGCATAACGTCGTTTTCAGATACCGCACCTACGCCGCCGTGAATAACCCTAACTCTGACTTCTTCGTTTGAAAGCTTTTCAAGCGACTGCTTTACCGCTTCGACAGAACCCTGAACGTCTGCCTTGACAATAATTGGAAGCTCTTTCATTTCGCCTTCGGCTATCTGGCTGAAAAGATTGTCGAGAGTAATCTTCTGATATGCCTTGAATTCCTCTTCCTTAGCCTGATGTTTTCTCTGTTCAACAAGCTCACGTGCAAGCTTTTCGTCCTCAACGGCGTTAAAAATGTCACCAGCCGCAGGAACCTCGGCAAGACCTGTGATTTCAACAGGAACGGACGGACCGGCTTCGGTTACTGTCTGTCCCTTGTCGTTCGTCATAACGCGTACTCTTCCCACTGCCGTTCCCGCAATAATAACGTCGCCCGTGTGAAGTGTTCCGTTCTGTACGAGAATTGTTGCGATAGGACCGCGTCCCTTATCAAGTCTTGCTTCGATAACCGTACCCTTTGCAAGACGATTAGGATTTGCTTTTAGCTCACGCACGTCGGAAACAAGGAGAATATTTTCAAGTAGATCGTCAATTCCTTCGCCTGTTTTTGCCGAAACGGGAACGCAGATAACGTCGCCGCCCCATTCTTCGATAAGAAGACCGTGTTCTGTAAGCTCCTGCTTTACCTTTTCAGGGTTTGCGTCCGGCTTATCCATTTTATTTATTGCGATAATTATTGAAACCTCTGCTGCCTTTGCGTGGTTGATTGCTTCGACAGTCTGAGGCATTATTCCGTCATCAGCGGCAACCACAAGAATTGCAATGTCGGTTACCTGTGCTCCTCTAGCGCGCATTGATGTGAATGCGGCGTGTCCCGGAGTATCAAGGAATGTGATCTCTCTGCCCTTAGCCTTTACGCGGTAAGCACCGATGTGCTGTGTAATTCCGCCGGCTTCGCCCTCAGTAACGTTAGCATTTCTGATTTTGTCGAGAAGTGAAGTCTTTCCGTGGTCAACGTGTCCCATAACAACAACAACAGGGGAGCGCTCAATAAGGTTTGTATCGTCGTCGTCGCTGTCGTCAATAAGTCTTTCTTCAACAGTAACGATAACTTCCTTTTCAACCTTTGCTCCGAATTCTTCGGCAACAAGTGCAGCCGTGTCAAAGTCAAGAACATCGTTAATACCCTTCATTTCGCCCAGCAGCATAAGCTTTTTGATAACATCGGAAGCCGTAACCTTTAAGCGGATAGCAAATTCGGAAACAATAATTTCATCAGGAATAAGGACTTTAAGCTGCTGTTTTCTAGCTCTTTCGAGCTCAAGACGGCGAAGCTTTTCGGTTTCCGTTTCCTTTTTGTTGGAATACTGCTGTTTGTTTCTCTGTACGGATTTCTGTGTTATCTTCTGCTTTTTGGCGAAATTATCCTTGCCTCTTGAACCTTGTTCGGAAGCCATATTTGTATATTTTTCATTGTATTTGTCAAGTTCAACATAATTTCCTCGTGTGTCAATTGTACGGATATTTGCTCCGTTATTTGACGAATCGGAAATATTGGTTTTAAGCTGTGTTTTTACGCCGTGGTTCTGAGGAGCCTGCGGCTTTTGCTGAACAGGAGCGGGCGGCTTTTGCTGAGGTCTTGCTGCCTGCTGCGTTTTGTTTGCCTGCTGATTGAATTTCTGAACCTGATTCTGCTGCTGAGGTTTATTTTCAGGTCTTGACTGAATTTCCGGCTTTTTCTTGAAATCAGGCTTTTGCTGAACTGTCTGATTTGGTCTCTGAGCATTGTTCTGGGTATGCTGATTTGGCCTCTGAGCATTGTTCTGAACCGACTGATTTGGTCTCTGAGCATTGTTCTGAACAGGTTTTTCAGTAGGTTTATTCTGCTGAAAAGGCTTAATTTCAGACTTTTCTTCTTTTTTAATTTCAGCAGGCTTTTCTGTCTTAACAGGAACTTCTTTTTTGACTTCCTTCTTCTGAGCAGCCGTTGCAAAATAATCGTTAAAGCTATCGACTTGATTTTTCTGCGAGTATGTTTCGATAAGCATGGTCATTTCGTCGGCATCAAGAACAGCCGTGGCTTTTTTGGTTATGTTTTTTTCGGAAAAGAAATCAATAATTTCTTGTCCCGAAATCCCTAAATCCTTTGCAATTTCGTTAAGCTTTGGTTTATTATTCATAGGCGATATTTTCCTCCCAATAATCTGTGTCGGTTTTTTATATAAAAAGCGTAAGCTTATAAATTCAATGAAAGGATTTTACCAAACTGATTTGAAAAACCCTCGTCGGTTATTCCGATTATCCCTGTTCTTCTCCCTATCGCTGTCCACAGTCCGTCCATATCCGTTTCAAGCTCCATAACGGGAACGTCATTCTGTCCGGCTGTAAAAAGAATTTCCTTTTTCGTTTTAGGTGAAATGTCAGCTGCAGTAAGAATGAGAAAAATTTCTCCGTTCATCATTTTGTCCTTAACGGAATCAAATCCCATTACAAGTCTTCCCGCACGGCGGCAGACGGTGAGAAGGTTAATCGCTTTCTCCGAGCTGTTTTTTGAGTTCATTCTCCATCACCTCGTAAATTTCATCTTCAATACGGCATTGAAAATCCTTTTCAAAGCGTCTGGATTTTCTCGCTTTTTTAAGGCAATCAAGAGATTTGCATACATAAACCCCTCTTCCGGATTTTTTTCCCGTAAGGTCTATAGAAATTTCACCCTCAGGGGATTTAACCACCCTTATCAGTTCCCTTTTCGGCTTCATTTCAGAACAGCCCTTGCACATTCTCATAGGGATCTTCTTTTGCGGCATTTTAAATTACCTCCCGATAAAGCCTTTACTGAACTTCGTTTTCCGGCTTTATATCAATCTTAAAGCCCGTCAGCTTAGCGGCAAGCTTTGCGTTCTGTCCCTTGTTTCCTATTGCGAGAGAAAGCTGATTGTTCGGAACAATTACCGTACAGGTTTTCGTTTCGGCTTCTTCATCTATCGTAACGCTTATAACCTCGGCGGGAGCAAGCGCTCTTGCAATAAATTCCTCTTGATTTTCACTGTAAGGAATAATGTCAATCTTTTCTCCGCAAAGCTCGTTCACAATTGTTGTTATTCTCTGACGCTTAGGACCTATGCAGGCACCGACCGCATCAACATTTGAATTCTTTGAATAAACCGCAATTTTTGTTCTTGAACCGGCTTCTCTCGAAATGGATTTAACCTCAACCGTTCCGTCATAAATCTCGGGGATTTCAAATTCAAAAAGTCTTTTTACAAGGTCTTTATGTGTTCTTGAAATTTTTATTGTAGGCTTTTTGTCGGGGTTAATAATTCCTACTACGTATACCTTTATCATGTCGCCCTCTTTTAATACTTCGCCGGGAATCTGCTCGGTTTTAAAGAGAAGAACTTCGTTTTTGTCAATCTGAACAGTGGCAATTCCTGACGCAGGCTCAACCTTTACAACCGTTGCGGATACCGCTTCATGCTCCTTGCTCTGATATTGTGCGATAAGTCTTGCGCGTTCAAAGTCCTTTATGTCATTACGGATTGACTGCTTTGCCGCTCCTGCAGCGCCTCTCCCGAATATTGACGGTGAAAGCTTAACTTCAACCGTTCCGCCTACTCTGGCACGCTTTGAAATCGTGAGAGCCTCGTCTATGTTTATTTCGTTTTCGTCCTCTGGTTCACCCTCAACAACGGTTTTAATTAATGCAAGATTGAATTTACCCTTTTCTACGTCAATATCAACAAGTATATTGTCACAGCCCGGATGTTCCTTTTTAACTGCCTTTAAAATACCCTGCTTGATTTTTTCAATAAGCACGTCGGGTGAAATGCCGTTTTCCTTTTCAAGGCTTTCCATCGCCTCAAACAACGCTTCGTTCATTTTGTTTAATTCCTCCAATTATTATCATAGTTGTCTGTTAGTATAGAATGTGATTATTCGTCAAAAATATTTTCGTCATCATAAAGCTTAACAAAAGCGACGTCAGAAAGTTTTATTTCCTTTTCATCGACAAGAATGCTTTCTTTATTATATTCCTTAAGCACCCCGGTAATTTCTTTAAGTCCGTCTGCCGCGCGGATTAATCTTGCCCTTACGGGAGAACCGATGTATTTGTTAAAGTGCTCAGGTCTTTTAAGTTCACGTCCCATTCCGGGTGAGCCTACTTCAAAAATATAGCTTTGGTCGATAAAATCCTTTTCATCAAGAATTTTGTTGAACGGACGGCTGAAAGCTTCGCAGTCGTCAATATTTATCCCATCGTCCTTGTCGATAAATATTCTTAAGTACCAGGATGCGCCTTCCTTTTCAAATACGACGTCCCAAAGGGAAACACCCAGACTTTCGGCAAGAGGCTTTGCAAGGTCATATGCTTTTTCAACGGTGTTTTTACTGTTCGCCATAAAATACCCCCATACATAAACGAAAGACCGGAGCTTTCCGGTCTTTGAATTAAACTATTGTGATTACAGTTATTATACTCCATAAAGCAAATAAAAGCAATACCTTTTTGAAAATAATTGTTATTGTTTTATCAGTCCTCAACCTGTTTACCCAAAAACTGAGAAGCCGCCTGAATAAGATTTTCCTGAATATCGTTAGCGGTAGACTCGTTTGACGGTGCAAGAAATGCAACAGCGCCCGTAACATCGCCTGATGAAAGAATAGGCGCACACGCAAGCGCAGGTCTGTCTATGCCCTCAACGGGAGCAAGCTTAGCGTCAGGGCCTTTGCGCAGATATGTTTTTCTGTTTTCGAGAAGGTCCTCAAGACCCTGTGAAATTCTTCTTTCGTTGAATTCCTTTTTCTGTGCCCCCGCAACAGCAACGACATGATCACGGTCGAAAACAACGACGGGACAGCCTGAAAGCTTTGTCATAATGTCGGCAACCTGTGTTGCATTTCCAGCCATTTCACCTATTGCGGAATATTTTTTAAAAATAACCTCGCCCTCGCTGCTTGTATAAATTTCAAGCGGGTCGCCCTCTCGTATCCTCATGGTTCGTCTGATTTCTTTAGGAATAACTACACGTCCAAGGTCGTCAATACGTCTTACAATTCCTGTGGCTTTCATATAAATTTCCTCCGATATTAATATTTTCGGGCAATGCCGTGAGATTAGCTCATTGCCTTGTTGTATTTTGTTATAATTGTAATTATAGTGTTTCTTTTTGTGGCAGAATTATTCACGGCTTTTTTCAAATCATTATGAAAAAAAATTTAGTATTCCATATTAATATTATTTAGCTTATCATCTGCATCGCTTTCTAACCGGCGGTATTACGCCAAATTCAATAGTTACCTTTTAGAACTTTAAAATAAGTGAACTAATAAAATAAACCTTTGAAGAACGCAGAAGTTTATATATAAATTTATTTAGAAATTAATTGAAAAAGATAAAATTTATGGTATAATTAATAATATTTGACATTTAAGGAGGAATTTTTATGTTATTCTCACAAGGCAACACCGATTGCAAACCAATTGAGGTTATGTATGACGAATCAAGATTTGAGATTTTGAATAATCATATTGACAGGATAATATCTGACGGAGAAATTTTATGTGCGTCATACTGCATTACACGCAAGGGTAAAGTTATTGCTCATAACGGTATAGGAAAGCAGTCATACCGTGAAGATGATAACAGAACTGTTCCTTTCAATGCGATACATTATATTGCTTCTATCACTAAAGTTTTCACAGCTGTGGCTATAATGAAGCTTGTTGAGGATGGTAAATTACGTCTTGACCAGCCGGTATGTGAATTTTTACAGCAGTTTAAAAATGCACCGTTTAATGCAATAACTGTATTCGACTTGCTTACACATACTTCCGGTATGCATCCCGACACAGCATGTTTTCCTAACGAGCCAACAATTAACGTCTGGGATTTAATCGAAACACAATACAAACAGCATAACAAGGATGATGGCGAGTTTGACTGGATTGCGGCGGCACTTACAAACGGAGTTCGCATGGAACCCGCTAAGGAATGGGCATATTGCAGCTTTGGATTTGTTATTCTTGGCGCTGTTATTGAAAAAATCACAGGAATAAAAGCTGAGAAGTATATTGAAGACTATATCACAAAACCACTAGGCATGAATGATACTACATTTAATCTTGATAAGACCGATAAGTCACGATGGATTGTTCAGCGTGAACACTGGTACGACAGGCTCAATGGTAAAGACGATGACGAAAATGCAGAGCTTTGGAGCAGAATTCCTGAAACAGGCGGCGGACTTTATTCTACTGCTTATGACCTTACTTTGTTTGGAAGATGTATGATGAATAAAGGCACTTTAAATGGCGTTCGCATTCTTGGCAAAAAAGCTGCCGAGAAAATGACTACTCTTGCTATACATAATGTTCCCGACTATTGCTGGGGTGCAAAAACAAAATCAAGGGGTTATGGCATTGGTTTTGATATGAGAAACGGTCCTGCATTTACATTTTCGGAGGGTACTTTCAATCATGAAGGTGCAGGGGCTTGCTCGCTTTATATTGACCCGCATGAAGAACTGGTTGCAGCATGGTTTGTACCATATAGAGATGATGGCTGGCATCCTAATGCTATGTGGAATGTTCAGAATATCATCTGGTCTGGAATTATTGAGTAAAATGAAACATTAACGAAAACTAATGTAGGAACGGAGTATGGTTGGTGTCCTAATGTAGTTTGTAATACGCAAATAATAATTTGGTCAGGATTGATGTAATGAGCATAATAAAAAAACAATTGGCGATTTTAAAATCCGTTGCATTTGTAACTTATAAAGAGTGGGCTGCATACCGCACCCACTCTATGGTTTCTATATTTGTAGGTCCTGTTTATTTTCTAGTACAATATTACATATGGACTGCTGTATATGGCGACGGCGGAACACTTGCAGGAATGGAACTTTCACAGACTATTCGGTATTTTGGCGTAACAGCATTAATCGGTTATCTTACAATGGATTTTGCCGACTGGAATTTGCAGATGCTTATACGAACAGGCAAATATTTGACATTTGCACTTCGTCCTTTAAATCATAGTTTTTTTGCATTATCACAAAAAGTCGGACATCGGTTTCTTGGGTTTTATATTGAATTTATTCCATGCTTTATAATTTTCACTTTACTGTTTCGAATAAATATGATACCTGAATCTATAGGATGGACGATTATTTCTGTCGCACTGGCATTCTTGATGAATTTTTATGTCAACTACACACTTGGTATGACAGCATTTTGGCTTGTTGATTCAAATGGTATTCGTCATATGTTTTCACTTGTATCGGCATTCTTTTCAGGGGGGTTAATTCCGCTTGTTTTCTTCCCTAACTGGCTGCAGAATATACAATTTTTTCTGCCGTTTCAATATGTATTATACGTTCCTGCGATGGTTTGGACGGGTAATTATTCTCTTGGCGGAATAACAATGTCAATACCTCATATCGTAGCTTTGCAGGCACTTGCTGTCATATCAATGATTATTATCAGCAAAGTGGTAAATCATTTTGCTATAAAAAGATTTACGGGGGTGGGTGCGTGAAAAAAGCAATCAGCATATATTTATCCTGTGTTAAGACGGCATTTTCAAAGGCAATTTCATATCGAAGCAGTTTTATATTCGGTACAATAATAACCTTACTTTCAAATATTCTTTTTCCGATTGTAACTATGTTGATATACAGTAACGGCGCAAGCTTTTTCAAATGGTCGATATGGGAAGTACTGCTGCTGCAATCAATATACACCATGTCACTTGGGGTATCATCACTTATTTTCAACGGAGTTGTATGGGAAACTATGAACCATATAAGAGAGGGCAGCTTTGAAATCGTTCTGCTGCGTCCGATGCCGCCGCTTTTCTATATGATTGCGAGCAACTTTAACCCCGAAAGTATCGGTTTATGTATCGGCGGCGTGGTCATGACAAGTGTTTCACTTGCTAATATTGGCGTTATGCCAGCCGCAATTCACTTAGTAAAGTTTTTGGCAATGTTCATATCAGGTATAGCTGTTATGGGTGGACTATATCTTATTATGGCTGCTATAAGTTTTAAGTGGGTAGGGAATTCACGCATACCAGAAATTTTTGACAGCGTAAAAACATTCGGTAAATACCCGCTTGAGATATTCCCAAAACAAATAAGATTTCTTACAAAATTTATAATACCGGTTGCAATGATAGGCTTTTTTCCATGTACAGCCTTGCTTGGCAATTCCAATAACAGCGAGCTTTTGCTTTGCATACCATGTTTGATTTTCTTGATTTTTGGAATATGGATTTATAACAAAATGATTAAGCTTTATGAGGGGGTTGGCGGATGATGCCTGTTATTAGTGTAAAAAACTTAACAAAAACATATTATACATACAAGAGAGGCAGCGGCTTAAAGGAAACTGTAAAAAGCTTTTTTCATCGAACAAAGGTTAAAATTAACGCAGTTGAGGATATAAGTTTTTCTGTTGAAGCTGGTGAAATTTGTGGCATTTTAGGCCCTAACGGTGCTGGAAAATCCACCACCATAAAAATGCTTTGCGGCGCTTTATTTCCTACTTTTGGAGATATTCTGGTAATGGGTTATATGCCTTCAAAAGAACGCAAAAAATATGTGAACTATATAGGTGCTGTTTTTGGGCAGAAATCTCAGCTAATATGGGATATCCCTCCGATTGACAGCTTTCACATGAACAAAGCTATATACGGAATACCCGATGATGACTTTAATGCACGTCTAAATGAGCTTGCCGGTATTTTTGAAGTAACCGAAATTATGCAAAAACCGACACGAGTTTTATCTCTTGGTGAACGTATGAAATGCGAATTTATTATGGCTATGCTTCATAATCCAAAGGTCGTCTTTCTTGATGAGCCTACTATCGGACTTGATGTTATTGCAAAAACAAAGATTCGTGAATTTATCAAAAGGATGAATGAA
>Ga0116170_10002539_pt1 | contig 17501 bp, 17 predicted proteins | sample AD_JPNHW1_MetaG_FD_89797 | JGI IMG/M metagenome (GOLD analysis project Ga0116170, IMG submission 89797) | Active sludge microbial communities of municipal wastewater-treating anaerobic digesters from Japan - AD_JPNHW1_MetaG | ecosystem: Engineered > Bioreactor > Anaerobic > Digestate | place...
AGAGGAGATCCTGATGACACTGCAAAAAAGAGATTGCATCATGATCGGACTGCTTTCGCAGAAAAAAACATCCCAGAAGTTGATTTTCACATCAATTCTGAGACGCAGACTGTAGAGCAGGTGGCTGACGAGATTAAAAAGATTTATGAGCGCGTGATTCAGTCGCGCGGCTTAAATAAATAAGCGTATTTAAACAGAGTTTTTGGATTCAAGTAGACGGAGCAATGATATCCGTCTTCTTTTTGTTCGTAGGAGATAACATAGTTATCAGTCATAAAGCGATAAAAATCATTCTCGAAAGGAAAGACAACATTTTTCTTTTCCCATTTATTTGCCAAGCTTAGAGCGATAAAGTTCAAAACTTCAGAAATATTGTTTTCATCGGGTAATAAAGTGCTGTAGAGCTCGTTTGATTTTGGCAGCGAAGTAGGAATGGATGTAATTTGATCATATTTATTGAATAAGTAAATAATAGGTATGTCTTCCACTCCAAGTTGAGCGAGGACTTCGGCAGTGGTTTTAATATGTTCCCGATAATAGGCATCGGAGAAATCAATCACTTCAACAATTAGATCAGCTTCTCCAATTTCCTCTAGAGTGGACCGGAAAGCATCGATAAGGTAGATGGGGAGATTTGAGATAAAGCCGACGGTGTCAGTAACATAAAAAGCTGGAAAGCCAAAGCAGTTGATTAGGCGTGTAGATGTCTCCAGAGTTGCGAACACATCATCTTTCACTAATACGCTCTTGCTAGGATGGCTATGCTGATAGTTAAGCAAACCATTGATCAACGATGATTTGCCAGCATTTGTGTAACCTACTACCGCCACTTTTGGAATAGGTGAATCGTTCCGCTTTTTTCTAGAGGTCCTTCTAGATAACTTAATTTCTTCTAACTGTTTGTTTTTGAAAAGAATTTTGTTTTCGATCTGTCGCTTGCTCAATTCGAGAGCCTTTTCTCCTTCGCCTTTGTTCTTTCCTTTTCCGGAAGTGACTTGGGAATAAGAAGCTAAGGCGTTGATGAGGCGGTTGCTGGTGTATCGAAGTGCAGCAATTTCCACTTGAAGCTTTGCTTCTTTGCTCTTGGCGTTCTGCTCAAATATTTGCAAGATAACTGATGTGCGATCCACGACTGGCAAGCCCAATATTTCTTCGATGGTTTTTTTCTGTAGAGGAGATAAATCATCATTCACTAAGATGTAATCAAATATTGTTGATTCATTTGGATTATGACGATTATTTTCAATTATTTCTTTGATTTCTAAAAGCTTTCCTGATCCAAAATAAGAGTGGGGAGAAGGCTTTTCAAGACTCTGATTAAAGATGGTTGCCGTCTGATATCCAGCATTGCGCGCCAAATCGATAAATTCTTTTAGGTAGTAATGATTTTCATCCGGCTTAGAAATGTAGAAAACCGCGGCTTTAAGCATATTATTCATGGCTGGCCTCCAAAATTACTAAACCATCGATAACGGGGCGGTAGTCAATGCTCTTTTTATTTAAATGGCTTTGGTGGGGATAGCCGCTGACAGTCAATAATCCTCTTGGGCGATAGTAATCTCCGTTCGCGACTTTTTGGCAGGTTAAATAGCAGGCTGATAGGGAAGCTTTAACATTATTATGTAGAAAAACAGAGAGGAATCCGCTGGCGATAATTTTAAACCACTTTTGATAATTTCGAATAATTTGAGTGTTGCTGATTCCAGGCTCCGCTAGCAAGTATTTAACATAAGGATTATTGTTGCTGGCGGAATAAAAGTAGAACATTTGAGCGACGCCGAGTTTAGATATATTGTATTGTTTCATTAAGCCCTTCTTGCCGTTGAGCAATGAGGCATTTTTATTGATGTAATGATTCAGGTGATAAGCTAATGAACCCTGGAAAATGATGCGCTTTTCATCTTTGGCTGAGCCGAGAAAATCTTGCAGCAAAGAAACCAGGCGCAATGGACCAAGAAAGTTCGTCCCGATTGTTAAGGGAGCTATATTTTCAAACTGAGATGTTTTATTTGGAAAAAATACTCCAGCATTGAGAATTAAAGCGTAGAAGTCCCGGTGCTCATTTCGCAGAACATCAGCAAAAGATGAAATTGAAGAAAGCGATGATTGGTCAAAGACCAAAATATCAACTTTTCCATTGGGATGCCTATCGAGCAGGACATCGCGGGCTTCTTGAGCTCTTTGAACATTGCGGCAAGCCATCACGATATGAGCGCCTTTAAATAGCAGGACATCGCAAATAGAAAATCCGATACCGCTATTCGCGCCAGTGACAATCACTTTTTTGCCGCGCACATCAAATAAATTATTTTTGATGTAACGATTAAGCTTTTTCATCAATTATGTCCCTGTTATTTTTTTCCTTTTCGACAATATCGTTATCGATAACCATGATTTTTCTCGCGATGTATTGATCCGCTTCGAGGACAATAAAAGTATAGTGGAAGAAATCGTATGTATCACCAACTTTAGCAAAGCGATCAAGAATATCTTGGCATAATCCGGAGACGGTCGAATAGTCAGTCTCATAATCTTCGCTGAAATCAATCAGGTCAAAAAAGTCATCGATATTCATCGCTCCATCGACAATATATTTGCCCTTCTCTTCAACGATATATTCTTCTTCAATGGGATCAGTCTCATCAAAAATATCTCCGACAATCTCTTCGAGAATGTCTTCCATTGTGACGATTCCTTCCGTGCCACCGTATTCATCTTTGATGACGGCGATATGAACCTTCGAGGTTTTAAACTCGCCTAATAAATCCATGACCTGGTGATTTCGGGGGATAAAAAGCGGCTGGTAGCACAATTTCCTTATTTCAATTGGAGTGCCCTTTAAATAAGCTTTGAGAAGCGATTTAATTGGTAAAATGCCAATGATGTTATCAATCGTATCTTGATAGACAGGGACGCGAGAATGCTTGAATATCTCTCCTTCTCTGAGAATTTCGCCGATATCATCTTCAACATTGATGGAAAAAACATCGACGCGAGGAGTCATTATTTCAAAAGCTTCAATATCGTTTAAATCAATCGCAGAGCGGACTAATTCCGCTTCTTCTTTCTCTAAGCCGCCGGACTCCTCAATCGTGTCCACCATTTCGGTCAGCACTTCTTCATCGATCACATCTTCTTCCTTGGCTTTTTTGCGGAATAATTTGCCAAAAAGAATGAAAAATTTGGAGATGGGCCACACAAAGATGAAAGTTGAATACATAAAAAACGAGAGGGGATAGGCGTAGAATAAAGCAAGTGAAAAGTTAAAGCGCTTGCCAATGGCTTTAGGCAAGAATTCGCAAAAGAGAATCATGAAAGCCGTGTAGACAATTGGCGCGATAGTCGCTCCCATGTCACTATTGGCAGGGCCAGCGAGGCTCACTCCAATTAAAGTGACAATTGAAGAAGCTAAAATGTTGACGATGTTATTGCCAAATAAAATAGAAGCGATAGTAAATTCATATCGAGAAGCCGTCTTCAAAGCGAGCTTTGCGGTCCTGACTCTAACGCCTTTATCAATCGTTCTTTGCAAGCGGTCTTTGTCGACCATTCCATAGACGATATCGGCGCTGGAAAAGAAGGCGCTGAATAAGCAGAGAATACCGACGATTAAATAATAGTACCACTGCATATTACTTCTTCTCCTTTGGAGCAGAAGGCTCGCTGATGTCGCTCACTAATTCTTCCAAGACGTCTTCCATCGTCACCATTCCCACCATCTTGTGATCTTTGTCTCTCACGATAGCGAGATGGCTGTGGTTCTTTTTAAATCCATTAAAAAGATCATCGATCATGATTGAGTTGGTGACAAAATAGGGCTTAGCTAATATCTTTCGAATCGAGACGTTGGGGTTCTGAATAATCTCTTTAAAATAGGTTTTAACGAGCAGAATGCCAATGATGTTATCAGGTTCGCGATCGTAGACCGGAATGCGAGAATAGTTGGTATTTAGAAGGATTTCTTTAAGTTTTTCATGAGTCAATGTATTGATATCCAGCGCAAAAACATCCCTGCGAGGGGTGAGGACTTCTCGGACGTTGGTGTCGACAAATTCAAGAGCGGATTGGATGATCTCCGTCTGCTCCTGTTCCAGTATTCCTTCGCTGGTAGTTTTTTCTATCGCGCTCTCAAAGTCTTCTTCGGTAAATTTATCATCGACTTTGGCTTTGAATATTTTTTCAATTGATTTTGACAATAGCTCAAACAAAAAGGTGATCGGGAAAAAGATAATCATCAAAAGATAAACAGGATAAACAACGATGTAAGATATTGTGTCCGGTATAGCTCTGGCGATCGTCTTAGGAAAAGTATCGCCGAGAACATAGAAGAGAAATGTCATGCAGACGGATGAGATTAAAGAGACCACGGTCTGGTCAATATTAAATGCTGTCGGTGGCAAAATATGATTGACAAAAAGGACTGTCGAAACAGCAGAAGCAGCGATAGCGACAATATTATTACCGATAAGAACGACAGTTAATGCTCGATCAAATCGGTCGCAAACCTTTAAGAGCAACTTAGCAGTTTTGCTTCCATCATCTGCTTTGATTTGAATCTTGAAACGGTTACAGCAAGACAACGCGGTTTCACTAGCAGAAAAGAAGAAGCTACCAAGAACACATATTCCAATTATCAGCCACGACAGAGGCACATCCATTAGATGACCACATCCCTTCCGAACAAATTGTTCAGCAATGCATATTACCATATCTTACAAGCGTGCGCAAATAAATATATAGTAAGTATTAGGTGGTTTCGCGCGCATAAGAACATAAAAAAAGAGGAGCGCATTTGAGCGTCCCTCTTTTCGCATTATCTCACTGTTATTTAAAGGTGATGCTAATATCACCGTTGTAGCAGCGAGCATAGAGTATTTTGTTATCAGTGGTTGGCGTCTGACTGTTATATCCGGAGAGATTGTTCGAGCCATTAGTGGTCCGGCTATCGACATCGTAATCGCTTGACGGACCTTTGACATTGCCAACAATGCCACCATTGGTCGTCTCTAAGTGGATTTTGACATCGACATCAATATCCGAAGTAACGACTCCACCATTCGTCGTCACCACTTTTAAGTTTTGAGCGACGATTTCTTGAGCGACGATTTTGCCATTGGTGGTTTGACCGGTGATATCGGCGCCATTGAGCCCATGCAGGAGAATATAGCCATTCATCGAGTGAGCGGTGATGTTGCCGGCCGATGTTGAATCGACGACCTCAATTTTTGAATTGGTCGTTCTGACATCGATATTGCCGGTGGCTGTCACTTTATTGACGCTGATGACTCCATTAGCAGTCTCGAGGGTCAACTTGCCCGCTAAGGAAATGTCATCCGCATCGATGACTCCGTTGGTATTGCTGATATCAAGTGAAGCGACATAGCTGGCGGGAACAGTGATAGTCATCGTTCTCAAGCTAAGTGGAATGTAGAATAGATGTTTCATCCATGGGATATTATTTTGATAGACAAGGGTAAAGTCGGTTCCATCAGCAGTCGAAGTGTAAGTTTCGTAGTTGTTTTCTTGGACGGTGATCGAAACATTCGTCGCTGTCGCAGAAGTGATAATAACAATTTGATTGTTTTGCTCTTCGACATTGATGTTCAAATCAGCTGGTGCGTCGATAACTCGCGATACATAAGGTTCGGCGGTGGACAAAGCGGCAAAACCGCCAGCGGCAGCCACGCTGATGGCAGCGACAATTCCTCCGAATAAGATTAATGATCCACCCACAATAAGGGGGATGATAACTGCTTTCTTAATCATGCTTGTGACCTCCTAAAGAATAATTTTTTAATTTCATGAATTAACAGATTGATTAATTTGATGATGCCTTTCGTAGCATATATCGCTCCGATGATGGATATAATTGATAATCCGATGAGAGCGATTCCCCCGCCGATTGAGAAGAATCCGGTGGGAATGTAGACGCTGGCAAAGCCAAAGAATGAGGCGACTATCATTCCGACGCCAGCGATACCAAAGGAAACGCTGACGGCCCATAAGGCAACGATAATCGCTCCGATGGCGGCGAAGAAGCCAATGATGACTCCGATGGCGCTCATCAGAATTGGGAACCAGATCGGAAATGATACGATTAGCAAGACAATTAGCAAGGCGGTGTTCTCTGGGTTTCGTTTAGATTTGTAACCCTCCACTTTCTTCTTGATAATCGTTGAGAAAGGCTGATTAGCCTGCAAATCGCGGGCAATTGCTTCGGGAGTACCTAGCGAAGCAACAGCTTCCTCTTCGGTTGCCCCATCTTCCATGCGATCAGAAATCATCTCTTCGTAATAGGTGATGGTCTTTTCGACTTCATCGTACGGAAGATTTCTAATCTCCAAGCGCAGTTTTTCAAAAAATTCATTTTTTGTCATCTTGTTTCTCCTCCCTTGTTTATGGCATTGATGTAGTTATAGACACTTGTTACTTCTTCCCATTCATTGAGAAATTCTTTGATGCGTTTGCGGCCGACTTCGGTAATGCGGTAGTATCGTCGCAGTCTGCCATTATGCTCGACTGAGAAGACACGCAGGCATTCGCTCGCTTCCAAGCGTTTTAGAATTGGATAAAGGGTCGATTCCGATATATCCACGACTGTCGAAAGATCTTTGACAATCTGGTATCCATAGGAATCTGCTTTGACTAATTCTGCGAGAACGCACACTTCGAGAAGACCGCGTTTTAATTGAATATCCATATGTCCTCCTGCAAATACTATATTACGCATAGTATTATGTGTCAAATATTATTTTTAATATTCAAAGCAATGAAAAAAGCCGCTTAAAAAGCGGCTAATTTAATAGTATTAAGAAGTTTATTCAGCTTCTTCTTTTTCTTTTTTGGTTTTGTCCTTCGCGGCAATCTTTAATTCTTTCACCCAATTGACAGTGCCAATTTCACCTTGTTCTAAGCTGTTATTCTCCATGACGGTCTGAATCAATTCTTTGCATCGTTTCATCGATAGAGCGGATTTGACTTTAAAGACAAGAGGAATCTCAGCATAGATCGCTTTGTTGCTCGCGTCTTGAACAGGGATTGTCGAATCCTTGTAATCATCGGGGTTGAGAGCAAAGTAAAGTTTCAAGCTCTTTCCCGCGATGGTCAATTTAACAAAGGTTTGACGGTGGAGGCGGAAAGTATCGCCAGAAGAAGAGACTCGGGATTTGACTCCATAGGAGAGAATTTCGTTTTTGATTGTATTGTAGTTTTCTTGCATATCCTTTTCGGCTTTGATCATGCGATCTTCAAAAGGAATGCGAATAATTGGAGCTTTTGGTTCCGCTGGCTTTTCAACCGCTGGTTCCGGTGGAAGAGGAACAAGGCCGACGGGTTGGAGCACCGGTGCTGGTGCAGGAGCAGCAGCGACTTTTTCTTCAACCACAGGTTCTGGCTTGGCTGGTTCCGCAATCGCTGGAGCGGGAACGGGGGCTGGTGCTGGAGCAATCGCTGGAGCGGGGGCAGGCGCAGCTGTTTGCTGAATCGGAGCAACACCACTGCCAAAGTATTGAACAATTAAGGGCCCACCAAAAGTCGCACCCACGATGCTGTGATTATCAGTAGTTGGGCGAGACTCAGGCTTTGGCTGCTGAGCATTATTGCGAGCGATTTCATCGCGCACGATGTCGCGAATCATTGCGGCGAATTCTTTTGGATCAATTGGAGCAGGAGCTGGGGCTGGTGCGGGAGCAACTGGCTCGGGCTCTGGTTCCGGCTCGGGCTCTGGTTCAGGAATGAATACTGGGATAGGTTCCGCAGTGAGATCTTCATATTCGACCGGATCAGCAGGAGCTTCAGCAGCTTCGATTTTCGCTTCTTCCTTTACATCTTCTTCAGCTTTCTCAGATTCAGTAGAGAGGAAGGCATCGGGTTCGGAAGTAATTTTTCTTGAAAGGATAATAGTGATAATATCCAAAGCGATCACCGAGAGAACATATAGAGCTGCTAATGCCACGATAGCATAGGTGCCAATGACTCTCGTGATGTCTGTGCTGGCAAAAAATAAGATGAAATTAGGCCCTAAAATCAAGATGCTAGAAATCAGCATTCCCAGCAAAACTATGCCAGCAGAAGCAAAAGTGCAAATCAGTTTTAAGCTCAGTTTCTTTTTGATGAAAATAAGGCTTAAGACCAATAAAGCAATGCCAATGACCAGAGAAGCATACAAGAGGATGCCACTAAAAGGAGAAACCGTCACGTGAGCAAAGTTTCCAAACATGGCAGCATCGAGCAAATATTGAGAAAAGATTAACGGCCAAGCGGTTGGGATAATGATGCTGACTTGAGTAATAACCATGCCGACTGAACCGAGGAACAGCAAGGCGGCAAGGACACTTAAAACAGTAAATAAAATTTTGAAACTTTTTTTCATAAAGAATCCTCCAGATATTTATATTATTAACGGGCGTGCGCAAAAATACAACACTTATTTTTGTTTAAAATAATTGCAAATCTCGGCTATTTTTCGTTAAAACTCTACTTTTTTGCGATAATGCGAAGATGATTGCTGAGGACTTTTATATCAGCCACATCAGTTTTTACTTCTTCCCCGTCGACATCCCATGAGTATGTGTGGGGAAGGCGAATGGTCGCTTCTTGAAAAGAATACCGATGGACTTTATGACGGCGAAAAAAGAAGCGGAACAACCCATTGAACCATCCTTTTTCGGTATAGAGCAAGTCAGCGATTCCATCATCGAGCTTGGCAGTAGAGTTGATTTTAAAGCCCCCCATGTACTGGCTATTCAAAACTAAAAGAAATGGAGCGGAAAAAGAAAACTCATTTTGTTTGTCTACAGAAATCACTCCGCTGATCGCTTCTTTCTTTAAGAGTCTTTTAAAAGCAGCAGCGTAATATGATAAGGCTAGGAAGCGCTTCTTTTTATACGATTTAACAGCATACGGGATATCCGAGAAAGTTCCCGCAGAAATGCTAAAAATTCCATACTGCTGATTTACTTTGAAAACATCCACCGATTGAATGGCTTGCTGGCGAATAATTTTCATCGAGCGAGAAAGCTGGCGGTTATAGCCAAAGTTTTTCGCGGCATCATTTAATGTGCCACAGGGGATAATGCCAAGAATCGGGCGATATTCATGAGCAGATATAGCGTTTACCACATGATGGAAGGTTCCATCCCCGCCAGCGAAAATTAAAACATCATAAGAATATAAGGGTTGGGAAATTATTTGATATAGTTCTTGGAGATTCCCGCAAAAGCGATAATCGAGGCTGGATGACATCTTTGATAGCTCGCATTTCACGTAATCGATTTGCCGAGGCATGAGACCTTTGCCGCTGTAGGGATTATATATAAACAGAATCTTCATTTGTTTTATTATAGCAAAATCAGCATCAAAAGTATTGGCTGACACGAGCATAACAGCCGCTATCATTTTTCTTTTCTATGCCTAATAAAAAATTAGCCATCGCTGACTAATTTTCATTTTTTTGGTGATCCCACCGAGAATCGAACTCGGGATTAGACCTTGAGAGGGTCTCGTCTTAACCTCTTGACCATGGGACCAGTGAGAGTATTATATAACACTCTCATTAAAAATTAAAATGAAGAAATAACCCTTTTAATTCTCGCATCGCAGCGGCCCTTGTTCAAGACCTTCATCACGTAGTAAAGGTTTGGGCTATTTTTCTTTCCGGTTAAGGTAATTCTTAATATCTCGGCAACATCAGCAACTGAGCCAACATATAAGCCTGGATTATTCTTAAAAAGTTTTCCATTTGGAGCAAACCCTAAAGACTCTCCAATTTGCTTCATTTGGCTGAACCATGATTGCTCGTCTTGATCGAGTGATAAATCATCTTTAATGGCGACTAATACTTTGCTAATTAAGGAAGAAGATAATTTTTCATTGAAAGGCAAAGCCTCTTTAAGAATAGCATCATAGAAATCGTCATAGAAGAAGCCAATAGAGTTCAACAAATCACCAAACTTCTCGTAATCTTTGCGAGGGTTTTCCTTTTCTCTTTCGATATTCATAATCTCTTTAAAATAAGCGGGGCTTCTGTTGACCACCTCCAAGAGCTTTGGCTGATATTTTGAAGCATAATCGACGACCATATCATATATTTCATCTTTGTTCTTTTTCGCTAGTATTTCGCGAGCGAAGAAATTTAGCTTGCCAATGTCAAAGAGCGCTCCATCGAGAGACATTTTGCCAAAGGAGAAAGTGAATTCTTCCATGTGCTCAAATTTGTGCTGGAAGATCCACTCTTCGAAGTTGGAGTTGGCGATGGTCATCAGATACATAATCAAGGCTTCAGTGGGATAGCCATCTTTAAGGAAATAGCTGACGGCAGCTTCGCTGTCCAATCGTTTAGATAGCTTTCGCTTATTGCCATTCTCATCCAATTTCATGATGACTGGTAAGTGCGCATATAAAGGAGCTGGCCAGCCGAGAGCTTCAAATAATTCAATGTGAATTGGGAGAGAAGCAATCCATTCCTCTCCGCGAATTACGGTCGTTGTGCGCATAAAGTGATCGTCGACAACGTGAGCGAAGTGATAAGTTGGAAGCCCATCGCTCTTGTAGATGACGATGTCTTGATCATTCTGAGCGATTTCAAAGGTTCCGCGAATCAAATCGCTGACTCTGATTTTGCGGATGTGATTGCCGCTAGATTTAAAGCGGATCACGAAAGGCTCTCCAGCTAGAAGTCGAGTCGCTCTTTCATCGTTGGTGAGGAAGCGGCATTTTGCAAATTGGCCATAGTATCCTGGCACTAGTTTCGCGGCTTCTTGCTTGGTGCGAATCTCGTTTAATTCTTCAGGTGTGCAAAAGCAAGGATAAGCCTTGCCCATCTCTAAAAGATATTTAATGACGACGCGGTAGATGTCGGCTCTCTCGGATTGAATGTAGGGTCCATAAGCACCTTTTTGTTTGTTTCCGAGATATCCTTCATCCGGAGTGACATTAAATAAACTCAATTGTTCAAGTAGCTCTTGTCCGGAGCCTTCAATTTCTCTTTTGGTATCGGTATCTTCCAGGCGGACGTAGAATACGCCACCACTTTGTGTGGCTACTTTGCGGCAGATCATGCTGGTAAATAGTGAACCGGTATGCAAAAACCCTGTTGGGCTAGGAGCAAATCGGGTTACTTCCGCGCCTTCAGGAAGCATTCTTTTGGGGAATTTTTTCTCCAAGTCATCAATGGTTGTTGCGACATCGGGAAATATAATATTAGCTAGTTCTTTATTGTTAATCATTTTGTCTCTCCTTCTCGTTTAGAAATTATATTGCATCTTCGTTATCTTTTGTTATAATAATTAAGCAAATTTGGTTAACCAAGTTTCCATGCAGGTGTAGTTCAGTGGTAGAACACTACCTTGCCAAGGTAGTTATGCGGGTCCGATTCCCGTCACTTGCTCCAGTTACTTATCAGACCCATTGAATGGGTCTTTTTCTTTGCCTGAATCATCATTTTCATCTCCGACTTGATTATCTTGATCAGGCTGGTAACCGCTCTCAGAGTCTTTTAAATCTTCGAGCGTTTTGTTTAAGAGTTCCTTTTCCTGCTCGTTCAAATGCTTCTGCATTTGAATATCCTGTATCATCTGCTTCATCAAATGTTGAGAGGCAGAGCGGACATCGCTGGCTAATAAAGAGTATATCGCTTCCATGTTATTTAGATAAAAGGGAAGGAAAAAGCTGGTTAAGCCTAGCCCGGATATCATGCCAATAGTCGAGGCTAACGTCATGTCACTAGTGAATTGTAAAGTAATAACGATTCCAGAGACTACTCCGATGAGCAGCAGAAGATAAAGAGGCCAATTGAGACCGAGGTAGGTGCCATAGAAGCTCTTTCCCTGCTTTTTAATCGCCCCTTTAACGGCCATTCTGATAAAGGTGGGAGGATTTTGAGGAAAAGCAAGCCGAGCCATAATGCTAAACGACTCGAGAGAAATGAAGTAGATGAAAGCTATTCCACCCGCAAAATTAGCGGGAATGAATATCAGATTAAAGAAGACATAGAGCATGTTATTATTGGCAGACAGGTAGCCCTGAATCGCTTCGTTATAAGCTGTAGCGCTCAAACTCGCATCGCCAATTGTCTCAAAGAAGCCTGCAAAGTTGCTATTGAAAGAACTGCCATAAGCATTAGTGAAAAATAGATATAAGCCAATGAAGAGAATAATCGTCAAGCCCGTTTCAATTAAAAGAGATTTGAAAAAGGAAAAAATCACTCGAAAGGATGAGCGAAATGGTTTGGTGAAATAAACTGCAAAGAATTGGATGAATGAGCGAGTCCTAATCTCGTTGTTCGTTTTAAGTTGATAATGCGAGATGATGACAGCGAAAAAAAATGGAATGCCAATTAGGGGAATAATGATGTAATAAAGCCCGGGAATAATGAAGTCAAACCCGCATAGAGCAGCGATGAAAAGAGCGCATACAATTCCTAAAACCCAAGAATTCAAAGGATGCGAAAGATAAGATTTTTTTGACTGGGAAAATGCCTCTTTAATTTTCATTTACGTTTCCTGCGATTAAGGCGATAAATCGCCTTAACAGCGCTATCGAGTTGAACTGGGTTAATTCTTCCGACCGTTCGGGATTCAATGTTTTTGACAAGCATTTTAAAATACTTGCGCTGGACGATATAGAATTGCTTTGATTCCGATTTCACGAAGCATTTGCAACTGTTATTGACTAAGACGGCACCGATCATCAGCGAGGAATCGATGCCAGTAATCATCGAGAGACGAGAGACAATTTTTTCGCTAGTGATGAAGGGGTTATCGGTATATTGCTTATTGCCTTTTTTGTTGACAAAAATCAAAGATTTGTCATCAGCATTACCCAGCAAGTCACCATCATAATAATAGTCATTAATAATAAAGATATAGCGATCAGCAAATAGGATATGGTCAATGCCCATTACCGTGGAGTCATCGATGCGGAATAAAAAATCGTTGATTAGGTAATAGTCTTGGTTGAAAGCGACGCGATAGATTTTTTGATAATAGTATTGGCGGAACTTCTTTTTTATAAAAAGATGTCTCAGCGGGAAGAAAATGCCACAGAAAGCGCCGAGTGCTAGCACTACAGCAGCAACGATCACGAAAGAAATTTGCAACGGCGTTAAATTTAGAAGCGTTAAATATTGGTTTGACATGTTATTGATTATTAATAATTATAGCAAAAATGTCCTTAAATATTAAGGTCATCTTGGTTTTAATCACCACTTTCCCTCCTCCTATTTAATCGAAAACGACGTTGCCGTCGCGAGCGGCTTTGATAATTCGCTGAAGCTCTTCCATCGAAAGTTTTCGAGATATCTCCGGAAGATTGTCGATAGGGAACCAACCTACATCATCAGTTTCATATTCGTGCTCATGCAAGTTTCCAGAAAGCACTCCTTCAAAAATAATGACATATTCAGGAACTGAAGTATTGCTTTTAAAAGGGGTGCGATTGGTAATGCCTACTAAGCGCACAGATTTTAGTTCTGCACCCGCTTCCTGTCGGCATTCATTAATGGCGGTTTGGCTTGGCGAATCGTATAATTCAGCCCATCCTCCTGGCAGTGAGTAATTCTGAGTTTTCACTTCGCGGACCATTAAAATTTTGTCGCGTTTATTATTGAAAATAATTGTGCGAACAGAAATGTTGGGAGTTGGGTAAACATCCTTTTCAAAATAATTAGGGCGGTTAAATTTCACATCCACAAAATTCTCCAAAAATGCTTTGGATAAATCATTGATTTCTTGATAGTTCGTAATCGCGTAAGGATCTTTACTATAGGTAAGCCCAATTTTGGCAATCGATTGTATTTTGATAATATAATCGTAAATTTCTTTTGAATCAATCATAGTTTAATAGTTTAAGTCTTTGATGTAGGAACATATTTTGTTGCTGATTTCTTGGCATATGTTGAGGTCGACAGCTTCAACCATGACGCGAATTAATGGTTCAGTCCCACTGCTGCGGACGAGAATTCTCCCATCCCCATTCAAAGTTTTTTCCTGTTCTTTAATATATTTCAATACTCCTTGGTGTTCCATAATCGCATCTTTGTTGGACACAGGGATATTCACTAAGGTTTGCGGGAATACCACAAAGTCCTTTAGAAGCTCTTTGATGCTCTTTTTTGTAGAGGCCAAGATGTTCAAGAGATGAATGGCGGTGAGCTGGCCATCTCCAGTGTTTAAATCATCATTAAAAATAATGTGTCCAGATTGCTCTCCTCCAAGAGATAAGTGCTTCTCTCTTAGGCAAGACTGCACATATTTATCTCCGACGGAAACCTCTTCATATTTTAACCCTTTTTCTTTTAGAACTTTCTTCAATCCAAAATTGGACATGACCGTTATTACTAGGGTATCGTTATTCAAATGATGATTCTTTTTTAGATGCATCGCGTTCATAAACATCGTCGCATCGCCATCGATGATTTGGCCATCACTATCGACGAAAAGGCAACGGTCAGCATCCCCATCAAAAGCAATGCCGAGATCATAGTGGCCTTCGACGACTTTTTCTCTTAAAAATTTTAAGTGAGTGGAGCCGCAGTTATCATTGATATCGATTCCATCAAAACTATCATTAAAAATATCAGCATTGAGATGGAGCTTTTTGACAAACAGTTCATGAGCAGTTACAGCCGCTGAGCCATGAGCACAGTCAATTGCTAAGCGAATGTGCGACATATCGCCCTCGGCCTTGCTGGCCAGATATTCTAAATAATCAGTCGTCAGTTTTTTTGCGATGATTAGTCTGCCGATTTTGTTGTTGGCTAACAGCGGCAAATAATCAATGGGAGAATCCATGTATCGCTCGATTTCTAATTCGATATCATTGCTCAGCTTTTCTCCATTAGGAGCAAATACTTTAATGCCATTATCATAGAAAGGATTATGGCTCGCGGATATCATGACGCCGAAATCGAAATTATGGCGTTCGACTAGATAAGAAATAGAGGGTGTTGTCGTCACCCCTAATTCATAGACATCTCCACCGCCGGAAGTGATGCCGGCAATCAAGGCCGAATCCAGCATCGTGCCAGATAGGCGGGTATCCCTTCCGATGAGAATCTTATTTTTCTTTCCGTTAGGATATTGGGCAATATATCGGCCGATTCGGTAGGCCATTACAGCAGTTAATTTAACGTTTGCTGGCCCTCGTACTCCATCGGTGCCAAAATATTTCCCCATTATTCTTCGCTGCCTCCGTCGGCCATATAGGTTTCGAAGGCTCTCAAGAATGAATCGGGGCTGACGGTTTCTAATTCGCCATTAACCGCGAAGGAAATGCGACCAGTCTCTTCGCTCACTACTACGGTTACCGAATCAGTGACTTCGGAAATGCCGATGGCTGCTCTGTGACGAGAGCCATATTTGTAAGCAAAAGGTTTGGTGGTAGGAGTAAAAAATACGCTGGCGGCGATGATGTCATTACCATGAATGACTACCGCGCCATCATGGAGGCGAGTTCCGGGATAAAAGATTGTGGTCAAGAGTTCGGGGGAGACAGGAGCCATGATTGGTACTCCATTTTTCATGATATCTCTAAGAGAAGTATTCTTTTCAAAGGTAATCAATGCTCCAATGCGACTTTTCGAAAGAGCGATGACGGCAGTCTCAATGTTTTTATACAACGCGTTGCGATCATAAATTTTTTCGACTCCGAAATTAACGTTTTTGCCGCTAGCTCTTCGGAAAGGGTTGGCCAAGAAAGAGCGCAAGTCTCCGAGGTTGGCAAAAAGGGTGAGAGTAAAAGCCACTGCGCTGAGCATGGAAACGATAATTAAAAAGCCATAAAGGCAGAAAATATAGGAGAGAAGAACAAAGATCAATGAGAAGGTCCAAACGACAAAACCAGCGTTGCGTTTAACAACCTTAAAAATGACGACAAATAGCAGAGCATAAAGAACTAAAATCAATGAGATGGTTAAAATCCAATTTACAAATCCGACATTGTCAGCGGTCCATATAAATTCCATAGGCAGGGCTCCTTAATCAATAAATTTAAAGAACTTATTTCTTTATGTTAAGTATTCTACCAATTAAGATATTCAATTTCAACACGCGCATCTACGCACAAGAAACGAAAAACGCGCATATCGAATTGAAATGGTCGCAAAAGGCCACTATTTCGATATATAAATTATTTAATTATTTTTACTATGCTCGGTTTGGATGCTTTGAAAGTGCGAGAATATGGAGATTTTCTTTTGGCTAAAAATATATCTAAGTTGTACTTGCCTTTGCCAGTCACTTCCAGATATAAGTTTTCGCTTTTTGAATCAAAAATATACTTTAAAAAACCGTGGCGAAGAAGCGCTAAAACATAATGGCAAATCTTTTTGCTTGAATAGGATATTAAAGTTCCATAAGTCGGCAAATTTTGCAGATTTTTCGTCTCGTTTTCATCCTGTCCGCTCAAAATTTTATAAACTCCCTCTTGATTGGGATAAAGAGACAGTTCATTGAGAGATAAAACGGTGTGGATGATTTTGAAATGAGTGATCGAGAGGCGTAAATCTTTCATAAGCATAGTTTAGCGAGAGCATAATAAAAGGTCAAAGAATAAACTTTATTTGTGGGAGATAACGAGATGCGTTAAAATAATCGTGGCATAATTACTTGTCAAAAGGAGAAAATATGGCAACACCTCATATTAACGCTAAGGCAGGCGCGTTCGCGAACATCGTTCTCATGCCCGGCGATCCTCTCCGCGCGAAATGGATCGCAGAGACTTATCTTCACGATTGCGAAGAAGTGACTAATGTTCGAGGAATTCTTGGTTACACCGGCTTTACCAAAAATGGCAAAAGAATATCAGTGATGGCTTCAGGAATGGGACAGCCATCCATCGGTATCTATTCCTACGAGCTTTACACGGGTTATGATGTCGAAGCAATAATTCGAGTGGGAACCTGTGGTTCCTATCAACCAAACATTAATCTATTTGATGTCTTAATTTCCACCACCGCTTCTACCGACAGCAACTGGCAAGGCCAGTATGGTATCAACGGTACGTTCTCAGCTGGATGCGACTTTGAACTAGCGATCGAGGCTCACCGCCAATGCCAATTGGCAAAAATACCTTATCACGGTGGCAATATACTATCCGCTGATGTCTTCTATGATGATGACCCCGACACTTGGAAAAAATGGGCGAAGTTAGGCGTGCTAGGCGTGGAGATGGAATCATACTCTTTGTACTGCAACGCCGCTAGACTCGGCAAAAGAGCTCTGTGCTTGCTGACCGTGACTGACAGCTTTACCAAGAAAGATGTAAGAGCCACAAGCGATCAAAGAGCATACGGCCTCGGCCGCATGATCGAAGTCGCAATTGCAACAGCCGAAAAATTTGCTAAATAAAGGCGAATAATTATTAATAAAAGCCTCTCGCTATGAACTAGTCAACAAAAAGTAGACAGTTTATAAAAGCACCTCAATACCCCATGTCGATTCGATATTGATATGGGGTTTTATATTTAAGGCAATACATAGGCCTATCATGGTTGTAATAATTGA
>Ga0116170_10002540_pt1 | contig 17497 bp, 13 predicted proteins | sample AD_JPNHW1_MetaG_FD_89797 | JGI IMG/M metagenome (GOLD analysis project Ga0116170, IMG submission 89797) | Active sludge microbial communities of municipal wastewater-treating anaerobic digesters from Japan - AD_JPNHW1_MetaG | ecosystem: Engineered > Bioreactor > Anaerobic > Digestate | place...
GGAAGAGTTCCTGGCCGCCGCCGCCGAGACCGGCATCACCGTCCTGGGCGCCGAAGGCGAAGACTCCTTCAAATGAACGAGCTGCACTACGAGGGCTCCCTGCCCCACGCAATTCTGCCGCGCCTCGCGCGGCTTTACGTCTGGATGCTGGCCCTCACCTCCCGCATAAACGTCAAAGGCGAGGCGTTTTACGCCAAGCCCGCCATCTACGCCATCTGGCACCGCCAGGAAGTGCTGATGATCTACCTGCAGCGCAACCGCGGCCTGGCCGGGCTGGTCAGCCTGAGCAAGGACGGGGAATACATGGCGCGCATCCTGCGCCTGTTCGGCTTCGCGCTGATACGCGGCTCCACCACCACCGGCGGTTCCAGCTCGCTGCGCGCGCTGATCCGCGCCGGGCGCGCCGGGACCTCGCTGGCCATAACCCCCGACGGGCCCAAAGGCCCGGTCTTCAAAGTGCAGCCCGGAGCCGTCTACATAGCGCAGAAGACCGGCCTCCCGGTGCTGCCCTGCGCGGCGGCTTTCTCCAAAAAGATCGTGCTGCGCAACTGGGACAAGTACCAGTTCCCGCTGCCCTTCGGCCGCATGCAGGCCGTGTACGGCCCGCCCTTCTTCGTGGCCGAAGGCGACGACATAGCCGCCAAGGCCGCCGAATTGGAAGGCGTGCTCAACTCCCTCACCGAAGAGGCGGAACGGCTGCTGGCCGCCTGACAAAGAACAGCGCCCGGCACCGCGCTGCGGAAGCAAACCGTTATTTTTGTATTATTGAGGCAGGAATCGTATTCCGGCAAGCTCCGGCCTGAAGAGAAAAAAGCCGCTTAACGGCAACTTAAGACAAGGCACTTTATGCTCACCGCAAATCTTCGGTCCATGGCAGGGAACGGGAAGCTCCCGCTGCTGTTCGCGTTTGCTGTCTGCACAGGCGGCCTTCTTTTTCCCCCTGCCTGCCGCGCTGCGCAGGACGTGGATTTTTGCGCGGGAGAAACCGATTTTTGCGACGCCTTATCCAGGCCGGACTACTTCCGTCTTTATAAAGACGATCATAAGGAAGTAACCCGCCTGGCGACGGCCTATTTGACCTGCCTGAACTTAGGCGGCAGGCCGCTGGGGGAACTGCCGCACAGCAAACTCTGGAACAGCGTAACCAAAGAAAGCCTGAAAAACAAAGAACTCTATTATTTTATCGACGCCAGCATCCGCGGAGACCAGCCGCAAGCCCTCAAACACTGCCAGGCGGTCTTCCCCGAGGGGATGAGCGAAGCGCAATGCTCCGCCTTTTTCAACGCCTACCGCTCATATTATTCCCCGGTCTGCAGCGATCTGAAATCCCCGTTCCTTGAACTGGACCCCGTCTACCTGGAATTCGCGTGCCGCACAAAAATATATCCCGACGCCCGGACCTGCGCCCTCTTAACGGTCAAATCCTCCAGGTCCGAATGCCTGGAACTTCTGCATGTAATTATTTCGCTGAAGAGCAAAGACCCGGCTGACTGCGAAGGCTCGGAAGTATGCACGGCGGTACACACCCGCAGCCCCGCCGGATGTCACAAAATACGCGACGAGATGCTCAACATCATCCGCAACACCCCGGCCAGGAGCAAAGCACCGTGAAAACGATATTCTTTTCCGCCCTCTTTATCCTCTGCAGCGCCACCGCCCTCAGCTCGGCCCCGCATCTCAGGCAGATCAACTCGCCGGCGGACTTTGCCGCGGTAACAGCCCCCTCCTTCTTCGCAACTTCACCGGGGCTGCCCATGACGATGGTACTGCTGGACAGGAAGAACGCCGACATATACTACATAAATCCCGCCTCTTACCCGCTGCACATGGACTTCATAAACACGCAGTTGCTTTCCCTGGACAAAGGGCTTCTTTTTATAGACAACACGGAGAGCGACACGCGCCGCTTTCTCTCGGGATTCCTGATCGGCAGGAAAGACTGCCTGACCCTGGAACTCTGGGAGGACGACTACCTGAATCCGGCGCTGGTGACGGAACTGTATGAGGCGGTGACCAGGACCTTCTATAAGACCTGCATAAAATTCAATCCGCTTTCGGAAGGTCATTTATTAATGCGGGACGCTACGACCATCCCCTTTTACGCCACCCGGCTTCAGAAGCCCGCCCCCGGCTACCAGATGCTCAGCGAAGGCGTTTCCTACGGGAAAATGCATTTAGCCGACAAACTTCCCGGCCCCATAAAAACCGGGGCTATCTATGTGCTGAAAGAAGTGCCGATCTATCTTTCAGCCGGCGTGGCCGGCTTCGTGACCAGCGAGGTGGCCAGCGCTTTTTCCCATGCCTGCATACTCGCCAGGACCCTGGGCACTCCGGCTTTTTTTCTGCCGGCCGCCGAAGAATATTTCAAAGGCTTAGAGGGCCGGGACGTAAGGTTCGAGGTGCTGCGGGACACTTTCTCCGTGACGCTGGCCAGCCCGGAGGACACGGAAAAATACATGAAGGCGCGGCTCGGGCGCATCAAACGCCCCCTGTTCGCGGACCTCGAATGGACCGGGCTGACCGACCTGGAGAACCAGTCCGCCTCGGACATTCCCCGGTTCGGGGCAAAGTCCAGCAATCTGGGGCAGGTGACTACCTTCGCCATTCCCGGGATCAAAGTGCCGCACGGTTTCACCATCCCGTTCTATTATTACGCCCAGTTCATCAGGGAAAACGACCTGGGAGACCTGATAGCGGAACTCCTGGCCGACAAGGCGATTTACCAGGACCCGGTTTTGCGGGCGCAGCGCCTGGCCGGCCTGAGAAAACGCATAGAGACCGGGAAAATGAACCCCGGATTAGCCGGCGCCATACGCGCAAAGCTGGCCTCGGATTTCAAAGGCAAAGGAGTCTTTGCGCGCAGCACTACCAATTCGGAAGACCTTGCGGGCTTCAGCGGCGCGGGGTTATACACCACGGTGCCCAACGTGGTGGCCCCGGAGGAAGTGCTGGAAGCCGTTAAAAAAGTATGGGCCTCCATCTGGAACGACAGGGCTTTCGACGCGCGGGAAATAGCGGGGATCGACCACAAGACGGCGATGCCCGCGGTCCTGATACAGGAAGGCAAGGACGCCGACGCGGCCGGGGTAATGTTCACCAGTAGCGACCTGCCCGGCGCCCGCCAGGGCTGCGTCGGGATCGGCGCAAAAAAAGGCCTGGGGATAAGGGTAGTGGAAGGGCACGCCGAGCCCGAGCGCATATTTTACTGCGCGGACGGGCGCGTATACACGGACAACCCTTCCATGGACGACAGGATGCTGCGCTTCGCGGAAAAAGGCGGGGTAACGGAATCCACCGTCCCGGACGCGAAACCGGTCCTGGCCAAAGAACTGGCGGAGCGCCTGGGAAAAGCCGGGCTTGAGATCGAGAAAAAGTTCAACGGCATCCCGCAGGACATCGAGTGGCTGGTCATCGGAGAGACGATCTACATCGTCCAGTCGCGGCCTTATTCTTTCGCCCGGGATACCGCCGCCCCGGCGCAGCGTTAAAACCCGGGACCGCGGCGGGACCGCCGCAAAATCCATCCTCCGTCCTCCGCCCGGCGGCGCTTCCCGCCCCCCGGGCGGGCTTTTTTAATTTATAAAATTCTCCCTCTTTTGGTATGATAACGAGCATGAGCAAACAGCCCCGGTCCGCCAGCAAGGGCCCCGCCGCCGGCGGGCTGCAGAGTTACGAGCTTTACCTCGGCTACGCCTGCAACCGCGCGTGCCGGTTCTGCTTTGTAGAGAAGCGCGACAGGGCCGCTTTTAACGCGCCGCTGCCTTATGCCGAGATCTGCAAAAAACTGTACTCCGCTTACGCCAAGGGGGCCAGATCGCTGTCCCTGCTGGGCGGAGAGCCCACCCTGAACAAGGACCTGGAAAGAACGGTGCGGTTCGCGAAAAAGCTCGGCTACAGGATGATCCTGCTTTTTTCCAACGGCATCCGCCTGGCCGACCCGGCCTACGCAAAAAGGCTCGCGGACTCCGGGATCAGCGCCGTGAACCTGAATATTCCTTCCCGCCTGCCCGGCGTCTTCGAGCGGCTTACCCGCAGCCGGGGCGGCTTTCCCCTTCTTCTGAAAGCCCTTGAGAACCTTTCCGCGCTGGCTGTGCCGGTTTTCGCGGTGTGCGTGCTCAACCGCCTGAATTACAAAGACCTTTGCGGCTACGCCGGCTTCTGCTCCGGTTACGGGATAAAGATGTTCACGCTGCAGCACCTTAAATTCCAGGGGAACATCAATTCGCTGCTGTGCCGGGACAACCCCGATATAGCCGAGCTGAAAGTTTCCATGGCCGCCTGCGCGCCGGGAATAAAGGCCATGACCCGTTATTGCATAAAGAACGGATTGTACCCCCCGTTCGTTGAACATATGGCCCCCTGCGTAATGAAGAACTATGAGACCCGCATAATAGATTTCAACCAGGCCCCTTCGGAGGCCGAAGGCTACCTCTGCCTGCACCCTGACGGCCAGGATGTGGCGAGCTGGGACGTCTCCTATAAAGACAGGGTAAAAGTCGCGGCCTGCGCCTCGTGCGTCTACTCGGGGCGCTGCTACGGCGTGGAAAAGAATTATCTCGAGGTATTCGGGCCGGGCGAACTGAAAGCCCTGCGGGCGCCCGCCCGCCCGTATTATTCCGGCCTGAGCGCAACGGATCTCGGGCTGGCGCGGGCGTCTTACGAGGAAGCGATGGGCGTCCTTATGGCCCGGGAAAGGATCCGCGCAGCGAAGGCCAGGGGCGGGGGCAGGCGGCGGAGGGCCGCCTGAAACCTGCTTGTTTTCCCGCCGGCGTCAGGGGACGGCGGTTTCAGGCGCCGCCGCGGGGGCGGGGGTTTCGACAGGCAGCTTCCCCAGGGCTTCCTTGGCGTCGGGCAGGTAAAAGCTGTCCGCATTGTCCCTGATGAATTTTTCCAGCGCCTCTTTAGCCGCCTTGTTATCCCCGTCCACCGCGAACTGCACGGCGTCCGCCAGCGCCTTGCGCTCGGCATCCAGCTTTTTCTGGGCCGCGTCGGAAACCCCGCCTTTCCAGTAGAGGGCGCGGGGATCGCCGCCCTGCTTGGCGCCGCGCACCGCGGCCACGGCCGTTACCCTGTTCTTGGATTCCAGTTTTTTCTGCACCTTGGTCTTGAGCCCCCTCAGCAGGGTCTCGTACCAGCCGGCCTCCGCCGCGTACACGGCGTTGACGGAGAAGATAAGCGTAAGCGCTAAAAGTATTTTTTTCATGATCTGCTCCTTTAAGCTCCCTCCGGCCCTCAGTTAAGCAGCTTGTCGCCGGTGCTCTTGGCGCCGGGATCTATCCTGGCGGCCTTCTCGGTGAAAGTCTGCACGTCGTCCTTCTTACCCTGCTTGTCGGCCACGCGCGCGAGGTTGAGCCAGATGTCCGCGTCGAAAGGGTCGGCCTTGGCCGCCTTGAGGAAATAATCCCGGGCCTCGTCATACTTCGCCGCCTTGAAGGCCAGGTTGCCCATATTGTTCAGCGCGGCCGCATTGCCGGGCTCTTTCTGCAGCACTTTGCCGAAATATTCCCCGGCGGCGGCGTCCTTGTCGTACTGCCCCTCGAGGATCCCGAGGTTCAGGTTGGCGTCCACGTCGTCGGGGATGTTGAGGAGTATCTGCCCGTAGTACTTCTTGAAATACTCGTAGCGCGTGGTGCGCATGGCGTCGATGGCGTCCGCCACCCGCTTTCCGTACACGCCCATGTCCAGTTTACCCTCGTATTCCGTCTCCGGCAGCGTGACGGGTTCGAACTGCTTCTGGGCCGCGCCGATATCGATAACTTTCACCTCGGCGGCCATGTTCTTGTAGAGGTCGGCCTCATGCTTCACGCCGTCGTAGAAGTTCTTGCCGGTCATCGTGCCCTCTACGCCCACCCACCAGGTGTCGTTGTATTTTATCAGGTACTCTTCCGGGATGCCCACGTTCTTGGCGTCTTTTTCCCGGGTATCCACCATGAGCGCGATGTGGCCGGGGAAGTCCAGGATCGCCGTCGGCAGGCCCGCGGCCGTGAACAGCGAGGCGTACAGCGCGGTCAGGTCGTCGCAGTCGCCGCTCTTGAGCTTGATGGTCTGCCGCGGGAACTGCACGGTATCCAGCGGCATCTCCGCCATGCCCGTGGATTTCTTCGCCGAGAAAGGGCTCACCGGGTCCGGCTGGTAATTTATGCCCAGCTCGCCCAGGCCTTCCCAGATCATCAGCGCCTGCACCAGCGTATCGTTCATGAAGTCGGCTTTTTTCAGGTACTCTTCCTTCCCCGTCATCATGGCCGATTTGAGCGCCTTGACGGGCGTATCGTTGACCGTGATGAAGTTGGCGAGGCGGGACGAATCGTCCCAGACGATGGCGTTCTTGGAAAGCACCTTGATCGGCTGGTTCAGCGAGACGGTCTTTTCCGCCCCGTCCTGGTAATAGGTCAGGGTCAGGCGGCACTGTATGGGCGTATCCTCGTTGATGGTGAGGATCTTGTTGTTGAGCGTGGCCATCAGGTCCACGTCCACCTTTTCTTTGGCTTTGATTTCCGCGACCGGCGTATCCGTGGGATAATCCATGAAATCTTTCATATCCACGGACACCTTGAGGTTGCTGAAGGCGCTGTCGGTATTGTTGCGGATGGTGATCTTGCCGATCGGGTTCTTCATGTAATACTTGTAATTGGAGGAGAAGATGTAATTGAGCGACCCCCCGGCCAGGATCTCCACCGGTGCCAGGTTCTTGTTCTCGGCGGGCTTCGCGGCCGCTTTCGCGGCGGCAGCCTCGGGCCCCTTAAAATACACTTCCGCCGCGGCGGACAGGGCGCCGCGCACGCCGGTCACCGAAACCCCGGCTACATAGTAGAAGTAAGTGGTGCCGGACTCCAGCGCGTCATCGCTGAACTTCATCTCCTTCGCGGCGCCGGCTTCCTTGATCTCGCCGTCAGCCCCGGCCGACCGGTAAACCTTGAACCCGCCGGTCCAGGCGTTCTTGTTGGCGGTCCAGGCCAGGTCCACCCCGGTTTTGCCGGCCTCGGCCTTCAGCTCCGCGGGCGCCTCGGGCAGGTAGCTGATATCGAAGGAAACTATCCGGGAATTCTCCATGTCGGAAATGAAGATGCGGTCGTTGCGGAAAGCCAGGTTCTGCGGCGTCCAGAGCTCTCGCTCGCCGCGGCCCTTGGCGAAGAAGCTGGCGGTGAATTTGCCGGAGACGTCGAAGATCTTCACGTTGAAGCTGCCCTTGTCCAGGATGTAAAAAAAGCCTTTCTGGTCGTAGCTCATCGCGGCCGGGTCCTGCAGGTTGCCGGAGTCGTCCCAGACGCGCAGGAATTTGCCCATGGCGTCGGTCACGATGACTTTTTTCAGCACGGAATCGAGGACATAGACGTTCTTGTTCTCGTCGCAGCGCACGGCCACGGGGCTCATCAGGGTGAGATTCCCGAGCTGCGGCCCGACGGCGAAAAGGAACATCCCGTCGGGGCTGAAAGCCTTTATTTTTTTATTCTTGTTATCCGCCACATAAATGTTGCCCTTGGAATTCACGGTCACGGAGACCGGGTTCCGGAACTGTCCCTCGTCGGAGCCGCTCTCGCCGAACATGTTGGAATAAGTGCCGTCCGGGTTGAAGATCTGCACGCGGTCGTTGCCGCTGTCGGCCACGTAGATCATGCCCTTGGCGTCCACGAAGAGGCCGCGCGGATTCTTTACCTGGCCCTGCAGCGGGCCGCTCTTTATCAGCGGCTTCCTGTTCTCGCCCTCCGCCAGGACCACCTCTTTGGTTTCCGGCATGTAGGCGACGATGGCGTTTTCAGGGGTCACGGCGAACGCGTCCGCTTTGAACGGGTATTTGGCGGCCGGCCCTTTCACGGTGAACCGGTCCAGCGCGGCCGCGCGCCCGAGCCTGGCGCCGCCCTCGGTGCCTTCCACCCGGATGGTCACCACTTTCTTGTTCTCCTCGTCGCAGAGCAGGAGGTTGCCGGCTTCGTCGATGGCGATATCCGCCAGTTTCTTGAATTCGCTCTTTCCTTTGCCCCGGGTCCCGAAGGTCCCGATAACTTCGCCGGAGCCGCCGGCGAGCTCCCTCACCTTGCCCTCTTTGGAACTTATCGTGTAAACAAAGCCGTTCAGGTCCGGCATGGCGCCGTCGTTGGCCAAGGGATACTCCCGGATCAGCTTGCCGACCCTGTCATACTTCTGCAGCAGCGCCTTGGCCGGGTCCGACACGTAGACGTCGCCGTCGTAACTGACCGCTATCTTCGCGGGGTTCAGCTTCGTCACGCCGTCCGCCTTGAGCACGGGGAAGCCGTAAAGATAGATGCCGTCGGAATTAAAAACATCCACGCGGGAATTGCCGGTGTTGGAAACGTACACCCGGGAGTCGGGGCCGTAGGAGACGCCGCGTGGCCCGCTGAGCTGGCCGGGGGCCTGGCCCACGCCAGCAAAAGCCCAGAGCGGTTTGCCCTCCGCGTCGAACACGGCTATCCGGGAATTGCCGGTGTCGGCCACGTAAAGGCGCCCGTCTCCGAAAGAAACGGCCTGCGGGCCCTTAAGGCCGCCTTCCGCTTTCTGCTGGGCCTTTCCTTCCGCGTCGAAAATAAAAACGCAGTTGGCTTTGGCGTCGGCCACATAGGTCCGGCCGCCCGCCGCGGTGACCGCGGAAAGTTTCATGAATCCCGGGTTCAGGATCTGGCTCTTAAATTCAATTTTCTCATAAGCGCCCGCGCCGGCCGCGGCAAGGAAGAACAGCGCCGAAAATATCGATATGCGGTTAAACATGGCACCTCCCGAAACTCATTGGCTTGCTAGGTTATTCTATTATATTTCCCCGCATTTGCAACATCCGGGGCGGGCCGGCGGATATTAATTCCGCTGATGTCCGCCATAAACAGATAAACCTTGCCTTGCGCAGCGGCAATTATTTAACATTATTAAATATCAGCGCCGGCCGCCCCTGCAGTCCGGAGGCGGGCACGTTTTTTCGTATTTATTTAGGAGCCATTTCTTATGGATACAACCTTCATCAAGCGCTTCATCTTCACCTCCATCGGCAGAAAGGCCGTCATGGCCGTTTCCGGCCTGCTGCTGGGCGGGTTCATGCTGGTGCATCTGGCGGAAAACCTGCTGCTCTTCAAGGGTGAAACCATGTATAACGGCTGGGTGGATTTCCTGCTGGCCAACCCGGTGACGCCCTTCCTCGAAGTGGGCCTGGCCGCGCTGTTCCTGGCCCACATCACCACCGGGGTCTGGGTGCGCATAGAAGATTTCATAAATTCGCCAGGCGGCTACGAGGCCCGCAAGTGGCAGGGCGGCCGCACCATAGGCTCGGCCACGATGCTGTATACCGCCGCGGCCATCCTGGCCTACCTGCTTTACCACCTGCTCACCTTCCGCTTCGTGGACCATTCCATGGGCTTTTACCAGATGGTGACCTCCGCCTTCCGTCGCCCGGTGTTCGTGGCCATCTACGTAGCGGGGTCCGCCGCGCTGGCGCTGCACCTCAGCCACGGCATGCAGAGCGCCTTCCAGACCCTGGGCCTCAACCACCCCAAATACACCCCGCTGATAAAGGTTTTCGGCATGCTTACCGCCCTGTCGATGATCGGCTTCGCGCTGATCTCCGTCTATTACCTGATGGGCATCGACCTGAAAGCGGCGGAAACGGGCGCAGAGCTGGTCATAATACGGTAAAGACCGCGCAGATCCGGAGGAAACCATGAAACTTGACGCTAAAATACCAGCCGGTCCCATCGAGAAAAAATGGGATTCCCATAAATTCAACCTGAAGCTCGTGAATCCCAACAACAGGCGCAAGTTCGACATCCTGGTGGTGGGCTCCGGCCTGGCCGGCGCCTCGGCGGCGGCTTCGCTGGGCGAGCTGGGCTTCAACGTAAAGGTCTTCACGCTGCACGACTCTCCCCGTCGGGCGCATTCCATAGCGGCGCAGGGCGGCATCAACGCCGCGAAGAACTACCCCAACGACGGGGACTCCGTCTGGCGCCTCTTCCACGACACGGTAAAGGGCGGCGACTACCGCGCCCGCGAAGCCAACGTCTACCGACTGGCGCAGATCTCCAACCAGATCATCGACCACTGCGCGGCCATCGGCGTGCCTTTCGGCCGGGAATACAGCGGACTGCTGTCGAACCGCTCCTTCGGCGGCGCGCAGGTTTCGCGCACCTTCTACACCCGCGGCCAGACCGGCCAGCAGCTGCTGCTGGGCGCCTATTCCGCCATGATGCGCCAGGTGGCCGCCGGCACGGTCACCGTGCTGTCCCGCCGCGAAATGACGGACGTAGTGCTCAAGGACGGGCTCGCCCGCGGCATAACCGTCCGCAACCTGCTGACAGGCGAACTGGAATCCCACGCCGGCCACGCCGTGCTGCTGTGCACCGGCGGCTACGCCAACGCCTTCTACCTGTCCACCAACGCCGCCGCCTGCAACGTCTCCGCCGCCTGGGCGGCGTACAAGCGCGGGGCCGGCTTCGCCAACCCCTGCTTCACGCAGATCCATCCCACCTGCATCCCGCGCTCCGGCGAGCACCAGAGCAAGCTGACGCTGATGAGCGAGAGCCTCAGGAACGACGGCCGCATCTGGGTGCCCAAAGCCAAGGGCGACCGCCGCCCGCCCAACGAGATCCCGGAAGAGGAGCGCGATTATTTCCTGGAGCGGCGCTACCCGGCTTTCGGCAACCTGGTGCCGCGCGACATCGCCTCCCGGGCGGCGAAGACCGTAGTGGACGCCGGCTTCGGAGTCGGCCCCACCGGCCAGTCGGTCTACCTGGATTTCCGCGACGCGATAAAGCGCAAGGGCGCCGACAAGATCAAGGACGAATACGGCAACCTGTTCGACATGTACTACCAGATCACCGACGAGAACGGCTACAAGGCGCCGATGCGCATCTACCCGGCCCCGCATTACACCATGGGCGGCCTCTGGGTGGACTATAACCTGATGACCACCATCCCGGGCCTGTTCGCCCTGGGCGAGGCCAATTTCTCCGACCACGGCGCCAACAGGCTGGGCGCCAGCGCGCTGATGCAGGGGCTGGCCGACGGCTTCTTCATCGCGCCCGCCACCGTAGGCGGCTACCTGGCCGCCGGCAAATTCGGGCCCGCGGCCGCCGGCGACAAGGAATTCGCCGACTCCGCCAAAGAAGTGCAGGACCGCATCAACCGCCTGCTCGCGGTGAAAGGCCACAAGGCCCCGTCCGAACTGCACCGGCAGCTGGGCGGCGTGATGTGGAACGACGTAGGCATGGGCCGCAGCGAGGCGACGCTGAAAAAAGCCCTCAAGAAAATACCGGAGATCCGCGAAGAGTTCTGGCAGAACGTGGCGATTACGGGGTCCGACAAGGACTTCAACCAGCCCCTGGAAAAAGCCATGAAAGTGGCGGACTTCATGGAATTCTCGGAGCTCTTCGTGCGCGACGCGCTGGAAAGGAAGGAATCCTGCGGCGGCCATTTCCGCGAGGAATCCTGCACCCCCGAAGGGGAAGCGCGGCGCGACGACGAGAACTTCTCCCACGCCTCGGTCTGGGAATACCAGGGCGAGGACAAGGCGGCGGTGCTGCACAAGGAACCGCTCACGTTCGAGCACATTAAAATGGCGGAGCGCAGCTACAAATAAACGCGGAGCTGCCGAAGCTTTCAGGCCCGTATCCGGAGGATCAAAATGAACGACTCAAAAAATTTCAGCGTTACCGTGCGCGTCTGGCGGCAGGCCGGCCGCGGCGAGCCGGGCAAAATGGTCGCCTACAAAGTGAACGACGTCTCGCCGGACATGTCCTTCCTTGAAATGCTCGACATTCTCAACGACGGCCTGCTGGTTAAAGGCGAAAGCCCCATCACCTTCGAAAGCGACTGCCGCGAAGGCATCTGCGGCAACTGCGGGCTGGTGGTCAACGGCGACGTGCACGGGCCGGACGAGCACTCCACCGTCTGCCAGCTGCACATGCGCCGGTTCCGCAACGGCGACGTGATCACCGTGGAGCCCTGGCGCGTGAAGACTTTCCCGGTGCTCAGGGACCTGGCCGTGGACCGCAGCGCGCTGGACCGCCTGATCACCGCCGGGGGCTTTGTCTCCGTAAATACAGGCGCCGGCCCCGACGCCAACGCCATCCCCGTGGAGAAGGAAAAGGCGGAAGAAGCCATGGACGCCGCCGCCTGCATAGGCTGCGGCGCCTGCGTGGTCTCCTGCCCCAACGGCGCGGCCATGCTTTTCACCGGCGCCAAGATCTCCCAGCTGGCGCTGCTGCCGCAGGGCGGGCCGGAAAGGGCCAAACGGGCCCTGGGCATGGTGGCGGCCATGGACCGGGAAGGCTTCGGCAACTGCTCCAACGAATACGAATGCGAAGCGGTCTGTCCCAAGGACGTAAAGGTGGCGAACATCGCCCGCATGAACAGGGAGTTCCTGCTCGCGAACCTGGCGTCAAAGCGCTGACCCGGCCAGGCGGGCAGTCCCGCGCGGGACCGGCCCGCGCCGCGGAGTGGCGCCTGAGCCGCGAAAAAGCACAATGATGAACGACCGTGTATTTTTATTACTGCCCGCAGCGCTGCTGCTAGCCGCCTGCGGCTCCCTGCCCAGGGCCGAAAAGATCCAGGTGCCGCCCTATCTTTCGGTCAGGATAGACCACCAGGAAACCCTCGGAGAATACCTGGTTATCACTCCTTCGTTCAAGGTGCTGGTCCCCGACACCAGCCGCGAGCGCGTCGCTTACCTGGAAACCCAGGTAGCGGAATTCGACAATATGAAACTTTTTAAAGGCACCCGCTTCGGCGCGGACCGGACGCTGCCCACCAACGACAAAAAAGCCGTCGCCGAAGACCTGGCCAAATACGGAAAAACCACAAAAGTCGTTCCGGCGGCGCTCACCATCTCCGCAAAATTCATCTCGGGCAAGGTCCCGAGGATAGTGGTGACCGCCACCCCGAACATCCTGGACTCTTCCGGGGCGCTGCATTTCTCCCTGGAGGAGCAGCTCGCCCCCGGTGGCGCGAAAAGCGTCCAGGCCAGGAACCCCGCCGACGCCGCGCCCGCCCCCGAAACGCTGCCCCCCGGGAAAAAGGCCGCCTCTATCAAGGCCTACCTGCTGCAGAAATACGGCAAGACCTTCCAGCTCAAGAGAAGCGGCACGGTGCTCAGCGCCGCGGGCAAGCCGGTAGCCGGCATAGAGGTGGAGCTGACGTTCTACCTTGAAAACGCCAGGATCTCCTTCAACGGCATCGTAAAGAACCTGAGCAAGCAGAAGCTCTGGGCCACCTCCTACTTCCCCCAGCTCACCTACCACAAGGGCCGGGACTGGTTCACGTTCACGTCCCGGCAGTTCGCGGAGTCCTTAAAGGGCAGGGAAATGCAGTCCTACCTGATCGCCGGCGGGACCGAAAAGAAGTTCCAGTTCACCACCGACGCGGAACTGCAGGTGCTGGTCTATGACGCCGCCCAGAATAAGATCGCCGCGCGCAACGCTTTTTCGTCCAAAGACGAGGACGACCTCCTTAAATTCGAGATCCTGGAAAAATACCTGAGCGGCAGCCCGGACGTACCGCTGGAAGTGTTCCCCAACAGGATCATCTGCGCTGATTGCGGCGTTAAATTATACTGAGGCGGCATTTATGAACGAACCGACCCAAGCCTTCACCTACCGGGAACTTTTCGAACTGGAACACCCGGAGGCGAAGTTCCGGCTGGTCTCCGCCGAGGGCGTTAAAACGATAAAAGCGGTGGACAGGGAAATACTGGAAGTCGCGCCCGGCGTCCTGAAAGACCTCGCCCGCGAGGCGCTGCGCGAAGTTTCGTTCCTGCTGCGCCGCAGGCATAACGAGCAGGTGGCCTCTATTTTCTCCGATCCCGAAGCGTCGGAGAACGACAAATTCCTGGCCTTCTGCCTGCTCGACAACGCCGCCATCTCCGCCGGCTTCGAACTGCCCTTCTGCCAGGACACCGGCACCGCCACCGTGGTGGCGAAAAAAGGGGAGCAGGTGTGGACCCGCGCCGACGACGAAGCGCTGCTCAGCGAAGGCATCCGGGAAACCTACGCCGCGGAGAACCTGCGCTACTCCCAGACGCTGGCCCTGGACATGTACCGTGAAAAGAATTCGGGCGACAATTTACCGGCGCAGATAGACATCTATTCCAGGCCCGGCATGGCTTACGAATTTTTGTTCGTAGCCAAGGGCGGCGGCTCGGCCAACAAGACCATGCTTTTCCAGGAAACCAAAGCCACGCTGGCCCCGGACAAGCTCAAGCCCTTCCTGGTCGGGAAGATGCAGTCCCTGGGCACCGCCGCCTGCCCGCCCTACCACGTGGCTTTCGTAATAGGCGGCACGTCCGCCGAAATGTGCCTGAAGACCGTGAAGCTGGCCTCCGCCGGCTGCCTCGACGGCCTGCCGGACAACCCCGGCGCTACGGGCCGCGCTTTCCGCGACAAAGGGCTGGAAGCCGAACTGCTGGCGGCCTCGCGCCGGCCGGGCTACGGCGCGCAGTTCGGCGGCAAATACTTCGCGCACGACGTGCGGGTGGTGCGCCTGCCGCGCCACGGGGCCTCGGCCCCCATAGGCATGGGGGTCTCCTGCTCCGCGGACAGGAACATCCTGGCCCGCATCGACAAGGACGGAACCTGGCTGGAAGAACTGGACCGCGACCCCGGCAGCCTCATCCCCAAAGAGATCCGGGCGCGCTTCTCCTCCTGCTCCGGCTGCGTAAGCGTGAACCTCAACCGGCCCATGGAAGAAATTTTGCAGGAGCTTTCGAAGCACCCGCTGGGGACCAGGCTGTCGCTCAGCGGCCGCATCGTAGTGGCCCGGGACCTGGCCCACGCCCGCTTCAAAGAGCTGCTGGATAAAGGCGGGGACTTGCCCGCCTACCTGAAAGAACACCCCGTTTATTACGCCGGCCCGGCCAAGCGGCCCGAAGGCAAGCCCTCGGGTTCCTTCGGGCCCACCACGGCCGGCCGCATGGATCCCTACGTCGAACTGCTGCAGGCGAAAGGCGCCTCCCTGATAATGATAGCCAAAGGCAACCGCTCGCAGGCCGTAACCGACGCCTGCAAAAAGAACGGCGGCTTCTACCTCGGGTCTCCCGGCGGTCCGGCCGCGCTGCTGGCAGAGCGCAATATAAAAAAAGTGGAAACGCTGGACTACCCGGAACTGGGCATGGAAGCGGTGTGGGCCATAGAAGTGGAGGATTTCCCGGCGTTCATCCTGGTGGACGACAAAGGCGGGGATTTTTACAGGGACCTTAAACAAGCTGCGGTTTCCGGAAAAATATGATAACACGCAAAGCGTTCACGCTCATAGAATTGATGATAGTGGTAGCCATCATCGGCATCCTGGCGGCCATCGCCATCCCAAAATTCGCCAGCCTGGTGGATAAATCCAAAGAGGGCTCGACCAAGGGCGCGCTGGCCACCATCCGCACCGCGCTGTCGGTTTATTACTCGGACAACGAAGGCCGTTATCCGGTCGACGATCTGGCCGTGCTGACCACGAACGGGAAATACCTGCCGCTGATCCCCCCCGCCAAACTGCCCGGCGCCGGGCACCCCGACAGCAACGCCATCGCCCCCGGGACCGGTCCGGCGGCCCTCATTACCGACGCAGGCGGCTGGGCGTATCTGAACAATGCCGCCGATCCCGCCTGGGGCAGGCTCGCCGTAAATTGCGGACATGCGGACTCGGGCGCGGCGCCCTGGAGCAATTATTAAGCTTCCCCGTAAGGCTTCCCGATGAAACAGCACCATTTCCTGCCGGTCTTCCTCGCGCTGATAGCGTCCTATCTCGGCCTGCATTTTTACGCCGCCCGCTGGCTCGCTAAAAATTTCGCTTTATCCGCCGCCGCGGCCGCCTGGCTGCGCGCCGCTTTTTTGCTGGCGGCTTTTTTCGCCCCTTTTACCATGTACCTGAAGCGGCAGTGGCATAACCCGGCGCTGGAATTCCTCTATACCGCCGGCTATGTCTGGATGGGGCTTATCCTGCTCGCTGCTTTCGTCTTCGCCTGTTCCGACCTGGCCTTCCCGCTGCTGCGCCGCGCTGATTTTCTTGCCCCGCTGCGGCAGGGACCCGCGGCCCTGGGGGCGCTCGCCCTGGTCTTTGCCTGGTCTTTGTTCTGGGGGCTCAAGGCGCCCGCGCTCAGGGAAATAACCCTGCAACTTAAGGGCCTGCCTCCCGGCCTGGAGGGCTACAAGATAGTCCAGATCTCCGACATGCACATAGATTCCGCCTGGAAACTGCGGGAGTTCGCGGTGATGGTGGAAGAGATAAACTTGGTCCGGCCGGACCTGGTGCTGGTGACCGGCGACCTGATCGACCCCGGCATAGCCTGCCAGGAAAAGCTGGCCGCGCTGACCGCCAAGCTCAAAAGCCGCCACGGCATCTTCGGCGTGCCGGGCAACCACGAGTATTATTACGGGCTTGAAAAAGCCATGGGCTGTTATAAAGCCTTCGGGATCAGGCCGCTGGTCAACGAGACGGCCGACACGCCGGACCTGCGGCTGATCGGCCTCGGCGACATCCATACGGAGAACGCTTCGGAGGCGGACGTGGAAAAGCTGCTGAAAAAATTCAGCAACGGGAAACCCGCCCTGGTAATGTCCCACCAGCCGCTCTATTACCGCATGATGGCCGATACCGGCGACTACCTGGTGCTCTCCGGCCATACGCACCGGGGCCAGATCTTCCCGTTCCATATCTTCACGCGGCTCTTCTATAAATATTTCTACGGGCTCTACCGCCTAAAGAACAGTTTTTTCTATGTAACCTCCGGCGCCGGAACCTGGGGTCCCCCCTTGCGCTGGCTGGCCCCTCCTGAAATACCGGTATTCACGCTTAAGCGCGACTGACCGGTCCGAAGCCTGCCCCAAGGGCCCACCGGGTCCCTGCCATTTTCCATTGCCGCGCCTGGGCCCTTGGCGCCTTGCCGTTTTCCTATGGCAGGGTAGAATATATGCAATGAACCACACATTCAAAACGCTCACGCTGACCGCCGCCCTGTTCTCATTCGCAATTTCCGCGCAAGCCTCGGCAGAGGAACAAGGGAACGTTCCGCCGGAGCTCGTCAGCGCCTCGCTGACCAGCCTGGAAGGCATCCAGGCCGCCGGAGAAACAAAGAACGAAACCGCCACAGGCGCCCTGCTGTCCAATGTGGAGAGTTATCTCGCAGCCTCCCGGGCGAAAGGCCCCTACGAGGACAATCTGAAAGCGCGCCTGAAAGCCATCAATTCCATCTGGGCGCTGGGAGAGATCGGCTCCCCGCAGGTTATGACGCATCTCGAAAAGTTTTACGCGGAATCTGACGACGTAATAAAAATGAACCTGCTGGTGAGCATGGGCAAGCTGGCCGCTAATCCCTACGCCGCTCCCTACCTGCGCGCCGTGGCGTCCGACGCCGGCGCCGCGGGCTATGTGCGCGCCGCGGCTTTCGAAATGCTCGAAGAACTGGGGCAGGACTTCACCGCCGCCGGCCTGGTCCCTTCGGCTGCCGACGGCATTGAAAGCGGCGACCTGATCTACACCGGCGGCATCATCGGCAATATCGGCAGCTGGTTCAGCCCGGACC
>Ga0116170_10002541_pt1 | contig 17497 bp, 15 predicted proteins | sample AD_JPNHW1_MetaG_FD_89797 | JGI IMG/M metagenome (GOLD analysis project Ga0116170, IMG submission 89797) | Active sludge microbial communities of municipal wastewater-treating anaerobic digesters from Japan - AD_JPNHW1_MetaG | ecosystem: Engineered > Bioreactor > Anaerobic > Digestate | place...
AAAAGCGAAAGAACCTCTTTCCGAGGGCATCTCTCCCTTCCAGGGGGCTGATCACCAAGGGCCTACTGCCGTGTTGAAATCGGCGGCAAAGATCGATCACGTTCGCACCGGAGGCACCCTGCTCAACCAGAAGTTTGCTCCGTCATTCTTTGACAGCCCCGACAGCATCGATAAGCTCACCAGGCTCATCCGCAGCTATTTCAGGATGGACGGGCATCACATCCAGTTCAATGTCGTATCCGCAGATACGCTTCGCGATGCCCAAAAACATCCGGAGAAATACCGTGACCTGATCGTCCGTGTGGCGGGTTACAGCGACTATTTCAACGACCTCGGTGAAGACCTCCAAAATGAGATCATCCGCAGAACAGAGCATCAAGGTATCTGATCTGATATGGATATTATTAACTTTGACGAATGAAAAAACTCATCCCCCTCTTCCTGGTATTGGGAATACTGTTGACGTCGTGCAACAGCCACCGTCATTTCATCTCTGATCGTCAATACCGCAAACTCGTATCGGAACAATATGAGAAACAAAAAAAACTGGCTTCGAACCGTTCCGATCAGCTTTTTAAGGTCATGGACGGCGACCTCACTCTCTGCGAGCGGGAAGCCATGATGTTCCTGTACGCTTTCATGCCGCTGAGCGACCTGGCCGACTATACCGGTGATTTCTACCTGGCAAATGTCAGAGCCTCGCTGGCTGCCCGTGATACTTTCAGCTGGGGTAAGACTGTCCCCGAAGAGTTGTTCCGTCATTTTGTACTCCCGATCAGGGTAAACAACGAGAATCTTGATACAGCCCGGATGGCTTTCTTCCGGGAGCTGACACCCCGCATCCGCAACATGAGCATGAAAGAGGCTGTGCTGGAGATCAACCACTGGTGCCATGAAAAAGTGACCTATCGCGGAACCGATATTCGCACCTCTTCTCCCCTGTCGACCATGAAGACAGCCTATGGACGGTGTGGTGAGGAATCCACCTTTACGGTAGCTGCCTTGCGTGCTGCCGGAATCCCTGCCCGGCAATGTTACACCCCCCGGTGGGCGCACTGCGATGATAACCATGCCTGGGTGGAAGTGTGGGCCGACGGGAAATGGTACTTCATCGGAGCCTGCGAGCCGGAACCTGATCTGAATATGGCCTGGTTCACAGCTCCTGCTAAGCGTGCCATGCTGGTAAATACCAATGTCTTCGGCGTCTACCAGGGACCGGAAGATGCATTGGTGAAAGACGAACGTTTCACCCGGATCAATATCTTGTCTAATTATACCGACGTAAAACGGATCTACGCGAAAGTGGTTGATCAGAAACAACAGCCTGTCGACAGCGCCATTGTTGAATTTCAGTTATATAACTACGCCGAGTTTTATGCTCTTCACCGGACTGCTACCGGTAAAGACGGGCTTGCCTCCTTGCTGACCGGCAAAGGCGATTTGCTGTTATGGGCCTCCAAAGACGGAAAATTCGGATTTGCCAAAGCCGACGTAAGAACCATGGATACCGTGCTCATCGTTCTGGATAAGACCAAAGATTATACGGCCTCTGTGAGTTTTGACCTGGTCCCCCCGGTAAAGCAGGAAGTGACAGCCGAAGTCAGCGACTCTGCCCGTAACATCAATACCGACCGGCTGGCTTTTGAAGATAAACAGCGGGCAGCGTATGAAAGCACGTTCATCGATTCTCTCAAAGCTTACCGCGCAGCAGAGGCCTTCGGGCTGAACCGCGACACACTCTGGCGTTTCCTCCGTCAGAGCCGCGGTAACTGGCGCGACCTCATGGATTTCATCTCTGCTGTTCCGGCGAAAGACAAGAAATGGATCTTCCCCCTCCTGGGCAGCATCTCCGAAAAAGATCTCCGCGATGTGAACCCGCTGGCGCTTAAGGATCACCTGGCTTTTGCCCGGACCTACGAGCCACTGGCAGCCGATGAGGAGATGTTTGTGAAGTTTATTCTGAATCCCAGGTTTGACAACGAGTTTCTGAAACCATGGAGACAATATTTCCAGGGAAAATTTGATAAGAATTTCATCGAATCGGCCCGGAAAGACCCGCAAAAGATCTTCACCTGGGTAAAAGAGAACATCCGGGTGGATAACAACGCCAACTACGGGAAAGCCCCCATCACCCCCGTTGGTGTATATGAGCTGAGAGTATCCGACCAGACAGGCCAGAATATGCTTTTCACCGCGCTCTGCCGCAGTTTCGGGATACCGGCCCGCATCGAGACCGCCACCCGCCTGCCACAGTATTATTTCGATGGAAAATGGAACGATGTATGGTTTGCCAAACAAGCCGAAGCAGGAAACGAACGCGCTACGCTGATGCTTCAGAACGACCCGGCCAACCAGATCAATCCGGAGTATTACATCCATTATACCGTGGAACAGTTAAAAGACGGCTTTTACCGTTCGCTCGATTACGAAACTGACCCGTCGGTGAAGGCATTCCCTTGCTCATTGCAGATCCTGCCCGGCTCGTACCTGGTAGTTACCGGTAACCGGGTGGGTGACGGTACGGTCCTTGCTTCCCTCAACTTCTTCACCCTTCCTGTCGGCGCAAAGAAAGAAGCCACGATCACCCTCCGAAAAGATGTGTCGCCATTGCCGGTGTACGGGAAAGTAGATCTTTCCAAATACCTGACCACCCCTTCGAAGAGCGGACTGATCCTGGCTTATATTGAGCCTGATAAAGAGCCGACGAAGCATCTGCTGGCCGACCTTGTCCAGAAAAGATCCGAACTAAGTACATGGAAAGGCCGGATCATCATCGTTTGCCCGACGGAAAAGGAGATGAAAGATTTCACAGCGAAACACGCGAAGGAACTCCCCGCTAATTGTTCATACAATTTCCTGGCGACCTTCCCGATCGACAACATACGTCCCTTGCTCAAAACAAGCGGTAAATCCTTACCTGCCGTGGTTTTTATCAATCCTGCAGGAGAAGTTAACTTTATTTCAGAAGGATACCGTATCGGCACCGGTGATGAACTGGTAAAAATGGCCATGACCACAGCCGGGGAGAAGTGATTTCATGGAAATTTTTTCATCAGATAGAAAAAAATTGTAAATTTGCACCCTCAAATGGCTCCGTAGCTCAACTGAATAGAGCATCTGACTACGGATCAGAAGGTTGCAGGTTTGAATCCCGCCGGAGTCACAAGATGTATGAAAAAGCCCTGTAAGTGTTACTTACGGGGCTTTTTGTTTCTGAGACAAAGAAACCCGGCTCATCAAATATTGTCAACATCGGTTCTTCTGAAAGACCACGGAAGTAACCTTGTGCTGAAATCTTTTGGTTAATTTTACCATCCGAAAAGATCGAATCATGAAAATAGAAAGACTGCTATTGATACTGGGATGGCTCATTGTTGTCAGCAGTTGCAGTACCATTAAGCCGGAAGCACCGGCTGAAAATTATCCTGAGTTTTCGGTGAAACCACCGCTTTCGGTCATCAATGTTCCGTTTGAACTGGACATCCGGAAGCTGGAAACCATGTTTAACAACGAGTTTCGCGGAGCTATTTATAGTGATACCAGTTTTACCAACAACGGCAACGACAACCTGAAGCTGACCGCCTACAAACGGGAGAACATTCGCTTTTCTTTAAACGGCAACGAACTCTCGTACCGGGTTCCGCTGCTGGTAATGATCAAATACAAGTATAGTGTCGGCGCTTTCGGGTTTTCCGTGACAGATGTGAAAGAAGCATCCGGGAGCGTAGTGTTGAAATTTAAGACCAAACTGTCGATCAACCGCGACTGGACCATCACCTCGTACACCGTTTCCGACGGGTACGAATGGATCTCCACCCCTTCCGTGAAAGTAGGCTCTGTCAGTATACCGCTGCCGGTGATTTCGGATGTATTGCTGGAGTCAAACCTCGGCATGATCAACCGCGAGATTGATGCGTCGATCAAATCATCGATTGACCTGAAGAAGCTTGCAGGCGAAGCCTGGCGCGGCATACAACAACCCATCGGGATTTCAGCGGATCCGCCTTTGTGGCTTCTGGTCACCCCGCAGGAAGCATCGACCGTGCCGATCCAGGGAACCGGCAATATGCTCCGGCAGTTGATGGGTGTACGGGTAGCCGCCGAGCTCTATTACGGCGCCAAACCCGATCAAGAGGTTAACCCCGTGTTGCCGCCGTTGAAGGTTACCAGCCGTATGGACGATGGCTTCCGGGTGAGTCTTTTGACGGATCTCCCCTTCGCTGATATCAATGAAATAGCCCGAAAACAACTTGCCGGGTACACCTTCACCGAAGGCCGGTACAAACTGAAGATCGAAGATTTATCGCTGTACGGAAACGGAGAACAGTTGGTGGTGGCTGCCCAAGTATCGGGTAGCATAAACGGAACCATTTACCTGGCTGGCACCCCCTGGTTTGATAAATCAACCTCGACCCTGAAGATACGTGACCTGGATTTCGACCTTAAAACAAAAAACGCGCTCATCAAATCAGCCTCATGGCTGCTGCGTGGTACCATCGCCTCCCAGATCTCGGAGAAATGCACTTTCCCTGCCGGCGATCTGATAGAACAGGCACGGTTACAGTTACACAACTTCCTGTCGACCGGATACCGCTATGAATATATCACGATCAGCGGATCTCTCAACAACATTGACATCGATCGTATTGCCATCACCCGGAGTTCTGTCAAAATTCTGGTCACCTTCTCCGGTAAGTTAAGCCTTGGACTTTCGGAAGAATAAAAATAATTTAATAACTTTGCCTTGTCTTGCTTGCAATATACTAGGATAAACATATATAAATTAATCTGCCATGATAAGTATCGGATACCGGAAATTAACAGTCGGGGATTTTTATAAAATTCTTTTTGATGGAGAAAAAATCGAGATTGATGCCGGCGCCCTGAAGCGGGTGAACAATAACTATGAGTTTCTGAAAGAATTTGCCAAAGGCAAGGTAATCTATGGGATCAATACCGGTCTGGGACCGATGGCTCAATATAAGATCAACGGGAACAAAGAGCTGGAACTGCAGAAGAACCTGATCCGCAGTCACTGTTCAGGTTGCGGTCCCAAGCTTGAAGACATTTATGTGAAATCAGCCATGCTAGCTCGTTTAAGCACCCTGATCCAGGCACGGTCGGGGCTTCATCCCGAAGCTGCTATCCTGCTTATGGAGTTGATCAATCGCGACATCTACCCATATATTCCGGAACATGGAAGCGTTGGCGCCAGTGGCGATCTTGTGCAGCTTGCCCACCTGGCCCTGGTGCTGATGGGTGAAGGGGAAGTGACGTATAAGGGCAAGTTGCGTCCAACAACCGAAGTATTCGCAGAGACAGGTCTCACTCCTATTAATATGCACATCCGCGAAGGTCTCGGGCTGATTAACGGGACCTCTGTCATGACAGGTATCGGCATGATCAACGTGACCCATGCGCACAACCTGCTCGATTGGGTGATGCTGGCTTCATCGATGATCAATGAGGTCGTGGAATCATACGATGATCATTTCTCCGAAGGACTGAACCGCGCTAAGTCACATCATGGACAAAGACAGGTGGCCCGGGTCATGAGATGGATCCTGAAGGACAGCGGTATGATTCGCCGTCGCGCCGACCATCTTTACATCAATAATAAACACGAAGAAGTTGAGATCTTCAAACATAAAGTACAGGAGTATTATTCTCTCCGCTGCGTCCCGCAGATCCTGGGTCCTATCATGGATACCATCATGTACTCCAGCCATGTCCTGATGAATGAAGTAAACTCTACCAGCGACAACCCCATCATCGACGACGAAAACCGCAATGTATACCATGGCGGTAACTTCCACGGTGATTATATCTCGCTGGAAATGGACAAACTGAAAATCGCTATCACCAAACTCTCCATGCTGTCGGAACGTCAGACCAACTACCTGTTGAATGACAAGCTGAACGAGATCTTACCGCCATTTGTCAACCTGGGAAAACTCGGATTAAACCTGGGTATGCAAGGTGTTCAGTTCACGGCTGTTTCAACGGTGGCCGAGAACCAGACTCTTTCGTTCCCGATGTATGTCCACAGCATCCCGAATAACAACGATAACCAGGACATCGTCAGTATGGGTACCAATGCCGGTCTATTGGCCAAGAAAGTGATTGACAATTCGTATTATGTCCTTGCCATTGAGATGATGACGATCCTGCAGGCTATTGACTACCTGAAAATCCAGGATAAGCTCTCATCCTATTCAAGGAAAAAGTACGACGACCTGCGTCAAATCGTGCCTGTATTCACCGAAGACACTACCAAATACAACGAGATCCAGGCGGTGGCAAACTATATTATGGAGAATAAACCCCAGTTTGAACTGGAGGATTAACCCCGATAACAGAAACCATCATGAACATTGCGCTTGTTACCGGCGGATCCCGAGGTATCGGAAGAGCCATCTGCGTGAAGCTGGCCTCCTCTGGCTGCTATGTCCTGATCAATTACAACCACAGTCCGGAAGAAGCTGAAAAGACGCTCCAAATGGTAAAAGAAGCCGGTGGAGACGGGATGACCCTTCAGTTTGATGTCTCAGACCAGTCGCAGGTGGAAAAGGCACTGGGCGAGTGGCAGTCGGCCAACGAAGGCAAGTACATCTCGATCCTGGTGAATAATGCCGGCATCAGAAAAGATGCCCTGGTGATGTGGATGAAGAACGAAGAGTGGCAGGATGTACTGAACACCAACCTGAACAGCTTTCTGTACGTCACCCGTTTTCTGATCAAAGACATGCTGCTCAAGCGTTTCGGTCGCATCGTCAACGTCGTCTCCCTCTCGGGGCTCAAAGGGCTTCCGGGGCAAGCCAACTATTCAGCGGCAAAAGCAGGTGTCATCGGAGCTACCAAAGCCATGGCACAGGAGGTGGCCAAGAAAAACGTTACCGTGAATGCCGTGGCACCCGGATTTATCAGGACCGACATGACCAAAGAGCTGGATGAATCGCAACTGAAGCAGATGATCCCGATGGGCAGGTTCGGAAACCCGGAAGAGGTGGCAGAGGCTGTTGCCTTCCTGGCCTCGGAGAAAGCTTCGTATATTACCGGCACTGTCATCAACGTGAACGGAGGACTTTATACCTAATCACCCAAGATATTGAGCCAGCGTGTTGTTATAACAGGAATGGGGATTTATTCCGTCATCGGAAAAAATCTGGAAGAAGTTACTGCCTCGCTGAAAACAGGCAGATCGGGAATCGTGCTTGACCCTGTTCGGAAAGAGATGGGGTTTCATTCATCGCTGACCGGCATGGTGGAACGTCCGCAATTAAAAGGGATCCTCGATCGCCGTTTGCGTGTAGGAATGGCCGTACAAGGGGAATATGCCTACATGGCTACCCTCCAGGCATTGCAAAACGCCGGAATCTCCCAGGAGTATATCGACCGTCATGAAGTCGGGATCCTGTACGGGAATGACAGCTCTGCGGTGCCGGTTGTGGAATCGGTCGACATCCTTCGTCAGAAAAAAGACACGATGATGATCGGTTCGGGATACATCTTCCAATCGATGAATTCCACCGTCTCCATGAACCTCTCGGTCATATTCCGCTTGAAAGGCATCAACTTCACCATCAGCGGAGCCTGTGCCAGCGGATCTCATGCCTTAGGTATCGGTTTTTTATTGATCCGTCAGGGATTGCAAGATATGATCATCTGCGGTGGCGCCCAGGAGATCAACCCCGAATCGACTGCCAGCTTTGATGCCCTCAATGCGTTCTCTACCAAGGAAGAGGAACCTGCCAAAGCTTCCCGGCCCTTCGATCGTGACCGCGACGGACTGGTGCCCAGCGGTGGTGCAGCCTCTCTGATCATCGAGAGTTATGAGTCAGCCATGAAACGAGGAGCCACCATCCTGGCCGAAATTGCCGGTTACGGATTCTCCTCTAACGGGGAACATATCTCTCAGCCCAATGCCGAAGGACCTGCCCGTGCCATGTCTATGGCCCTGAAGGATGCCGGCATCACTCCCGGTAATATCGGCTATGTGAATGCGCATGCCACCTCCACTCCTATCGGCGACGGCAACGAAGCCCAAGCCATCGATTCTATCTTCGGAGACTGTAAAACACCTGTCAGCAGCACAAAATCAATGACCGGACACGAGATGTGGATGGGAGGCGCCAGTGAAGTGATCTATTCCACCCTGATGATGAACGAAGGATTTATCGCTCCCAATATCAACTTCGAAAATCCTGATGAGGTGACTGCCTGCCTCCATATCGTCCGAGAAACAACCCCGGCTTCGTTTGATGCTTTCCTTTCCAACTCCTTTGGCTTCGGAGGTACAAATTCCGCACTGGTGATAAAAAGGTTCAGGTAGAATGGCCTCTTGCTATGTTACGCTAAAAAAAAGTCTTATTTTTGCGACATAGTAAAAGCAAAACTGATGCACAAAGAGGAGATTATCACTAAGATCAACAATTTGTTGGTCAAGGAGATAGAGATTGATGAAGAGCAGATTTCCCCTGATGCGGACCTTAAAAAAGACCTTGGTATCGACAGCCTTGATTTTGTTGATCTGTTCGTTATCATTGAGAATAATTTTGGTTTTAAGATGAAAGCCGAGGATATGACTGCGGTCAAGACTCTTCAGGATTTTTATAATTATATTTTTCTGCGTGTGAATCCAAATTAGCCCTCCATGGCGGAATGGAAAGGTAAAACCAGGGGAGGCGTCCTTGGATATAAAATATTTGTCTGGGTACTGAAAAACCTGGGTATCTCGTTTGCATACCTGATCCTTTTCCCTGTCGTTTTTTATTTTATCCTGACATCTGCAGAGGCCAACCGGCATATCTTTTCTTTCTATCATGAAAAGATGAAATTCGGAAGATTCCGTTCCCTGATCTGCCTCTTCCAAAACTATTACAAGTTCGGGCAGGTCCTGCTCGACAAGGTCGCCATGATGGCCGGTTTTCATCACGCCTTCACCTTTAATTTCGAAGGAGAAGAATATCTCCGGCAAATGGATCACGGCGGACTGCTGATCAGCGCTCACATCGGAAACTGGGAGATTGCCGGACAGATGCTGAACCGGCTGGAGAAACATATACACATTATCCTGTATGATGCCGAACACGAACAGATCAAAAAATACCTGTCGGATGTCATGACCAACCGGAAGGTCCATTTCATCATCATCCGTGATGATTTCAGCCATCTTGATCAGATAAAAGCCGCTTTCGCTGCCGGTGATATTGTGGCGATGCACGCCGACCGTTTTATCGCCGGAAACCGGACCACGGTTGTCAATTTCCTTGGACACCCGGCCGCCTTTCCGATCAGCCCGGTCAATCTTGCAGCTCGTTTCAACGTCCCTGTATCATTTGTCTTTGCCGTCAAAGAGACCAGGAAACATTACCATTTTTATGCTACTGAACCTTATCATCTTGCATTCACGACCAACCTGAAAAAACGCGATGAACTCCTTAGCGGCGCTGTTAAGGTCTTCGTGGCAGAGATGGAAAAGGTCATCCGGCTTTACCCGACACAGTGGTTCAACTACTATGATTTCTGGAAACTCCCGGAGCATTCTTTCTCAAAACCATCCTTACGCCCGTGAAACCGAAGAAAAAACTCCTGCTTGTCTCTGCTAACCGTTTTGTTAAGCCGTACCCCGTTTATCCACTGGGACTCTCCTACCTGGTGTCCTATCTTCGCGATCGTTTGCCTCATTTTGACATCCGGATCTATGACATGAACATGGGCACTCCAGAAGAACTCTCCCTGACAATCACCCAGTTCGACCCCGATTTTACCGGGATTTCGTTCCGGAACGTGGACGATGTTGATTTTTACAGCAAAGAGAGTTTCCTGAACGGATACCGGGAGCTGACCACCATCATCCGAAACCATACCGATTCTCCCCTCATCATCGGAGGATCGGCGTTTTCTATCTATCCCGAAGACCTGTTTTGCTTTTTCGAACCCGATTACGGGATCTGTGGTGAAGGAGAAGAAAGCCTGCATCGCCTGCTGCTGAGCCTCGAACAAGAACAGCCTGATCTTTCCATCGATGGACTGGTATACCGCAAAGACGGACACGTCATCGTCAACCCGCGCCAGAATTACCTGAAATCCCTCGATCTCTGTTTCGAACCGGAACTGATCGATTTTTACTGGGATAAAAGCGGCATGCTCAATGTTCAGACCAAAAGAGGTTGCCCGTATCATTGCATTTACTGCACCTATCCCCTGATTGAAGGGAAAAAAGTGCGTACCCTGGATATCGACCGGATCATCCACACGATGAAAGAATTGTATTTCAATAAAAATATCACTTATCTCTTCTTCACTGACTCCATCTTTAATATCTGCGACGATTTTAACATCGAATTAGCGGAACAAATCATCAAATCGGGGATCAAGATCGAATGGGGAGCCTATTTCTCGCCATGGAACCTGGACCCGGAAAAAATGGAATTATACAAGCGGGCCGGACTGACCCACATCGAGTTCGGGACAGAATCATTATCGGATACTACGCTGAAGAATTACGGCAAACATTTCACGGTCGATGACATCGTCAGATCTTCGGATCTTTGTAATAAAATCGGGATATATTTCGCCCATTTCATGATTCTCTGCGGGTATGGTGAGACGGAAGAGACGATCAACGAGGGTTTTGAAAATTCAAAACGGATCGAGAACTCCGTATTCTTCCCTTATATCGGCATGAGAATCTATCCGGGAACCAAGCTCTACGATCTTTCGGTGGCGGAAGGATACCTTGATCCGGAAGATAAGTTGCTGGAACCGGTGTATTATCTGGCGCCCGATATCGACTACACTACGTTGAAAAGCCGGGCAGATGAAAGCGGGAAACGGTGGGTTTTCCCCGACGAAGATTTAGTGACCGTGATGCAGCGGATGAGAAAAAGACACAGAAAAGGAACGTTATGGCATCATCTGAAAAAATAAATATCCCCCAGCAGCCGCCGATGGTCATGATCGACCGGTTGATCAAGGCTGATGAGGCGGAGACCATCACCGCGTTGGTGGTCAGCGCCGACAACGTCTTCGTGGAGAACGGCTACCTGCGGGAACCCGGGCTGATCGAAAACATGGCCCAGACAGCCGCTGCCGGGATGGGTGCGAAATCATCCACTCCGGAGAGCAAGCCGCGGAAAGGATATATCGGAGCTTTGAAAAACCTGAAAATAGATAAGCTGCCGGCTGTCGGGGAAGAGATCATCACACGCGTTATGGTGGTAAACAACGTACTAAATGCCACCATTATAGAGGCCGAAGTCACCTGTCACGACGAAGTGATCGCCCGGGGTGAACTGAAAATATTCCTCGAAGAAAAAGCGCCAGATCCACCGGAGACCCTGGCAGAACAACCAGATCCGCTGATGTACCGCTACAACCGGGAAGTTTTTTATTCTTTCAATAAAGAAACAGGTTTCACCCAGAAAGTCGATTACCAGTACAGCGCCAACCAACAGATCATCCGGCAGGGCTGGGATGCAGCCGAAGATCGTCTGGACGCAGTACGGCAGGAGATCGCAGCCGGAATCCTCAGTCCGATCGCTTATCACATGGAGCGCTGTTTGATGGAGCTATCGATACTGGCCTCTTATATGAAGCTGTCAAAATGGAGGATTAGGCGTCACCTGAAACCATCAGGATATCATAAGCTGACCCCTGAATTACGAAGTAAATATGCTGCCGTTTTCGGCATCTCTGTAAACGAACTAGATAATATCGATCCGATGGATCAACCCCAGAAAGGAACCTAATGATCAAACTTAACTTTGAACACCGCCAGGCTGGTCATTGCGAAAGCGGTGTCACCTCTAACCTGTTGAATTATTACGGACTGAAGATCAGCGAGCCCATGGCTTTCGGGATTGGCGCCGGATTATTCTTTTCCTATCTTCCCTTTTTAAAGATGCAGCACGCTCCGGTCACCTCCTTCCGGGTATGGCCGGGAATGGTCTTTAAACGGGCCACGAGTGAACTCGGGGTCAAATCCGGCATCTTTACCTTCCGGAGCAAAAAAGAGTCGATGGACAAGCTGAAAAGCACCCTAGACAGTGGAATTCCGGTCGGGATGCAGGTCGGAACCTTCCATCTTCCATTTTTTCCTCCCGAGTACCGGATGCATTACAACATGCATAACATGGTAGTTTACGGGTATGATCACGACACCTTTTTTGTCAGCGACACGTTGGTGGAGAAGCCGGTAGAGATCAGCTATGACGACCTCGTCCGGGTGAGGTTTGCCCAGGGCACTTTTGCACCCCGGGGACGGATGTACTACCCGTATGATGTACCTGAGTCCGTCGATATCCGTCCTGCCATTCTTTCGGGGATCAAAAAAACGGCTCATAACATGGTTGGCATCCCCATACCGCTGGTCGGAGTGAATGGGATCCGTTATCTTTCCAGGCAGATGAGAACCTGGGAAAAAAGGTATGGTGAAGCCAAAGCCTCCTATTACCTGGGGCAGGTTCTGCGGATGGAAGAAGAGATCGGGACTGCCGGAGCCGGCTTCCGGTTCATCTACGGAGCCTTTCTCGAGGAATCGGCAGAGGTGCTCAATAAACCCTTCCTCCGGGAAATGGCAGAAGAGATGGGCGAAAATGCCAACAAATGGAGAGAGTTTTCTTACCTCGGTTCAAGAAACTGTAAAAAACGCGCCAAACCGGAAGAATCTTATGATATGCTGGCAGATATGCTCTATGCATGTGCCGGGAGAGAAGAGAAGATTTTCAAAAAACTATCCCGGATGTGATAATTTTCTTACTTTCGCAAGAATCTGCGGCAACGCCGAACCAATACAGGACCCATGGAAGACGAGCCGGAAAAAGTATATACCGATGACCGTCACGGACAGTACCGGGAGATGCTGTACGGATATGATAAGGACGGTAATTTTACGAAGCAGGTCGGATATCACGGAGCCTCCGAACGAGTGATCCTTCAGCAGGTCTGGGATGAATTTAAAGACCGGATCGAAGATGCACGGCAGAAGGTGCTGTCGGGAAAGGCCAGTCCGATCCTGTATTACATGGAGAAGAACCTGCTGAATGCGCAGGATCTTGCCACACACACGGGAATATGTGTCTGGTTTGTCAAACGTCACCTGAAACCGGGAGCCTTTCAGCGTTTATCTGAAAAGAAACTGAAGAGATACGCCGAGGCTTTCAACATCACTATCGATCAACTCAGAAAAGTTGAATAGTTACCGATTATAATGAAAGATATTGTCATCGATTATACACACCGCCAGGCCGGCCACTGCGAAAGCGGCGCCACTTCCAACCTGCTGCATTTTTATGGAAAAGAAATCTCGGAACCCATGGCTTTCGGCATCGGGACCGGTTTGTATTTCAGCTACCTCCCCTTCCTGAAACTGCAGTACGCACCGATGATGTCATTCCGTAACTTCCCCAACACGGTGTTCCACCGGGGCATGAAGCATATGGACATTGATGCCGGCGTGATCAAAAAATTCAGGGACCCGAAGGAATCGATGGACGCCCTCGACCGGAACCTGGAACAGGGAATCCCTACCGGCGTACAGGTTGGTTGTTTCAACCTGACCTTTTTCCCTCCCGAGTACCGGATGCATTACAACATGCATAACCTCGTCGTCTTTGGAAAAAAAGGCGACGAGTACCTCATCAGCGATACCGTGATGGAGACCGTTCAAACGTTATCGTATGATGACCTGTTGCGGGTACGATGGGCAAAAGGCGCTTTCGCTCCCAAAGGGAAGATGTACTGGATCAATCAGGTACCGCCAGAGATCGACATGCGGAACGCCATCGCCAAAGGCATCCGGAAGACCGTTTATGAGATGACCAAGGTGCCTTTCCCCCTGATCGGTGTAAAAGGGATGCGGATTATGGCCCGTGATATTAAGAAATGGCCGAAGAAACACGGAAATGAAAAAGCCTCTTTTTACCTCGGACAGGTTCTCCGAATGGCGGAGGACTTTGGTACCGGCGGTGCAGGCTTCCGCTATATCTTCGGAGCCTTTCTGAAAGAAAGCGGACAGCTGCTGAACAACCAGGCACTGCTGGAAGCTGCTGGTATGATGGGCGAAGCAGCCAACAAATGGAGAGAATTCACTTTCGCCGGCGCCCGAAACTGCAAAAACCGGTCGAAACCCGAAGAAGATTATGATGCGCTCGGAGAAAAAATGTTGTTGATTGCCGATATGGAAGCATCGGTTTATATGAAGTTAGATAAAATATTGATTTAAAGTCTGATATGTCTATCATCGAAATTCGAAAACTGACTAAAAAATACAAAGGATCCGATGAACCGGCCATCGATTCGATCTCATTGGATATTGAAGAAAACGAGATCTTCGGACTGCTGGGTCCCAACGGAGCCGGTAAGACTACTACCATCTCCATCCTCTGCGGATTATTCCGGCCGGATTCGGGCGAAGTGAAGATCGGCGGGTTTGACCTTCACACGGATCTGGAGAAGATTCTGCACATCATCGGCGTCGTCCCGCAGGATATTGCCCTCTATCCAACGCTCACTGCCCGGGAAAACCTGACTTTTTTCGGTAATATGTACGGATTGAAAGGGAAAGAGTTGCGTGACCGTATCGAAGAGAATCTGGTCACTTTCGGTCTGGAGAAATTCGGGAATAAAAAGATATCCACCTATTCCGGCGGCATGAAACGCCGGGTAAACCTCATCGCCGGGCTGCTGCATCGTCCGCGGATCCTGTTTCTGGATGAACCTACCGTGGGCATCGATGTGCAGTCGAGGAACGTGATCCTTTGTTTCCTGCATGAGCTGAAACGTTCCGGAACTACCATCATCTATACCTCCCATTACATGGAAGAGGCTGAAAACCTGTGTTCCCGGGTCGCCATTATGGATCGCGGTCATTTAATCGCCACCGGAAAACCTACTGAACTCATTAACTCCAATCCCTGTTTCAAAAACCTCGAAACAGTGTTTCTCCAACTAACCGGAAAAGATCTGCGCGATGATGTTTAAATTTTTCTCTGCCTTCCGAAAAGAATGGCTGATCCTGGTGAGGGATCTTGCCGGGTTGATCGTTTTGTTCGTCATGCCCATGTGTATGGTCGTAATTCTGGCTGTTGTGCAGGAGTTTGGATGGAAGGATGTAGCCAGTGACCCGAAACTACCGGTATTGTTCGTCGACCTTGACCAGGATTCGTTGGCCGCGAAGATAGAAAGGGGGCTGGATGCCAGCAGTTTCTTCCAGGTAGTGAAGACGGTGGATGACAAGCCTGTCACGGCCGAATCAGCCCGTGAACTGGTCAGGAAAGGAAAATACCAGATCGCGGTCATCATCCCTGATGGCTCGACCGAAAAAGTCCAGAAGAAGATTGAGTTCATGATCATTAAGATGATGTCGGGGCTGAAGATGGGTTCTATGAATCCCTTCTCTGACTTGCAATACAATGATTCTGTACAGGTTCAACTCTATCTTGATCCCGCGATAAAACCCTCGTTCAAAAACTCCGTGCTTTGTTCCATGAGGGAATACACGTTGAAAGTGGAATCGCAGATGATCTTCCAGACTTTCAATTCGCAGTTGGGGATGATGTTTCCCTATTACAAACCCAGTAATAATGTGTATACCGAAACCGTGATGTTCAAGGAGTCGTATCCGTCGGGAAAGACGGAAGAAATTCTCCCGAACACCACCCAACACAATGTGCCGGCATGGACCATTTTCGCGATGTTCTTCATCGTGATTCCGCTCACGAGCAGCATCATCCGGGAGCGCGAAGAAGGAAGTCTGATCCGGTTATTGACCATGCCGGTATCGTACATGACGGTATTCATGGCCAAAATCGGCGTTTACCTGGTGGTATGCCTGATTCAGTTTGCCCTGATGATGCTCGCCGGCATGTTGGTAATGCCGTTGTTTGACATTCCTGCCCTGGAGATTGGCGGTAAGTTGTTCCAGTTGATCCTGATGGCGGTAGCGACCAGTCTGGCCGCATTAGGTTTCGGGATTGTCGTAGGCACCATTGCCCGGACACACCAGCAGGCAGCAGCCTTCGGTTCCGTCTCTGTCGTTATCCTGGCGGCCATGGGCGGCTTGTGGGTCCCGACGTATCTGATGCCGGAAACAATGCGTGTTGTGGCCACCTTCTCACCGATGAACTGGGCTCAGACAGGGTTTTATGATATTTTCCTGCGTGGCGGCCTGATCGTTGAGATCCTGCCCGAGATCACTAAGTTATTGTTATTCTTCCTTATCACCGTCGGTATCGCTGCTGCCTACCGCAAATGGAAACCCCCTATCAGCGCATAACCATGGAACTCATTGACCGTACCGAGATCAAAGTACGCTTCAGCGAAGTCGATTCAATGCGGATCGTCTGGCACGGGAACTACCTGAAATATTTTGAAGACGGGCGAGAATCGTTCGGATTGAAATACCAGCTGGGATATCTCGATGTATATAAGCACAACGTGATGATCCCCCTGGTGAAGATCAACTGCGATTTCAAGCGTCCGCTGGAATACGGCGATACAGCCATCGTCGAAACCCGATTTGTCAACACGGAAGCGGCCAAGATCGTATTTGAATACACTGTCTTCCGCAAATCCGATAACGAAGTGATGGCCACCGGCTCCTCTGTCCAGGTATTTCTCACGCCGGAAGCAGAGCTTCTGCTCATGCCTCCGGAATTTTTTATTGCCTGGAAAAAACACTGGGGCATTGATTCTTGACAAGATGAAAGAAATTTACATCACCGGCGACAATATCATATCCTCTCTGGGATTCACCACAGAGGAAAACTTTGCCTTGCTGGAAAGCGGAGTGAGCGGGATCAGGGAATGTACGGACCAGAGTCTGTCGCCTTCTCCCCTGCTGCTCTCCCAAGTTGACAATTTTTCCTTAGAGGAAAGGTTTGCCCTGATGTTGATGGAAATGAGCAAGTCGAATGCTCCCGGCTCGTACACCCGGCTGGAAAAAATGATGATCCTCTCGGTGTATGATGCCACCCGCAACCTCCCGTTGGATCTGCGGAGTCCGAAACTGCTCTTCATCCTTTCCACCACCAAAGGCAACATCCAATTACTGGAAGAAAAATACCGTCTGGTATTTGATCACAAAAGGGTATTCCTGTGGGAGCTGGCACGCGTGATCGCTTCTTTTTTCGGTTTTTCGAATCCCCCGCTGATCATCTCCAATGCATGCATTTCGGGAGTCGTCGCGCTCAACATGGGAGCCCGTCATCTCCGTTCCGGGAAATACACTCATGCCGTGATCACCGGGGGCGACATGCTCTCTGAATTTGTCATCGCCGGGTTCCAGTCGTTCCAGTCCATCAGCTCTTCTCCCTGCAAACCCTATGACATCAGTCGCGATGGCCTTTCGCTCGGGGAAGCCTGCGGCACGATCATATTGAGTGATACCGCGCCCGAGAAAGGGCCGGCGATCGGGGTACTGGGAGGAGCGATCACCAATGACGCCAATCACATCTCCGGGCCGTCGCGTACGGGGGAAGAACTCGGGATGGCC
>Ga0116170_10002546_pt1 | contig 17464 bp, 9 predicted proteins | sample AD_JPNHW1_MetaG_FD_89797 | JGI IMG/M metagenome (GOLD analysis project Ga0116170, IMG submission 89797) | Active sludge microbial communities of municipal wastewater-treating anaerobic digesters from Japan - AD_JPNHW1_MetaG | ecosystem: Engineered > Bioreactor > Anaerobic > Digestate | place...
AACAATAGTTCGAGGTTCATCATGTTGTCGATGATTACCGGGAATTGCCATTTGTCGGCATTGTGGTCCCACGAACGAATGCAGCCCACTTTGGGGTTGAACCGGGTGGATAAGGTTTTGGCCGACTGGATAATAACGTCTCTATAAGCCGAGTCATTTGTTAAACGGTAGCCGTTTCCATAGCTGCAATAAATCTTGAAGCCCATGTCATGTGTTCCGCCATTCAGTTTTTCTTTTTCAAGCTGTGTGGTGAAGGCTCGGGCTTGCTCTTCCCATTTTTTATCGCCGGTAAACTCATACAAAAACCACATTACCCCTGGAAAGAATCCACTTGTCCAGTCTTTCGACGGAACGAGAACCAGTTTACCTTCAGACGAAAGGGTTCGGGGCGAAACCGGAGTGCCTTTTTTTATATCCCATTCGGTTTTGGCGGCTTCAATTTCTTTCAGCATCATCTGAGTTTGTTTGGCCGCATCCTTGACAATTTTCTTCGTTTGTCCGAATGACAAAACGGAATTCAGGAAAATGAGACTGACAATTATTGAGATTGATTTCATTCGTATATATTGTTTTTGTTTTTGTTTTTTAATCTTTAGCACGTACTCATGGAATAGCCATCTGTACATTTTCGGTTAGTATGAGCATTGGCTCTTATGGCTATTTCATGTGTTTATTTTTCAATGTTGATCGTATAATTTTCATTGTTTTTCAATTGAGTAACCAACGCATGGAATAGCCATAAATATTCATTTTGGGGCTACATGAACTTTTGCTATTATGGCTATTTCATATATTTCTGTTTATTAGGTATTTGCGTTTATAGTTAAAAAATTTCCGACTTTAATGTTGGTTGCGTAAAAAATTCATCATTAGGTTCTTTTACCATTTTGTCAATGGTGTTATTTCACCTGAATAATTACTTGTACTTCCCGGCCATTGCGGTGCCAATAACACAGATACAGTTACATTGCCGGCTGTTGACGAAACTTTAGCCAGCAACCGGTTAACTCCGGTGTTTAACTTCTGGGGAGCGGCTTGTACTGCTGATTCTACTGTAAAAACTGCATCGTCAGGTGACAGAATTCTGGCCGTCAACTTTTGACCGTTCAATGTCAGTTCTGCCTGTTTGGAATTGACAATTTGGATGGTCGCATCGGTAGTCATTCCCCAGGTAACTTCGGCCGATTTGGTTAACGTGAACTCGTCCTGGATGAACACAGCTTTTCGGTCGTCAACCACTTTCATGCCGCGCCAAACTTTCGAAGCGTAATCTTTATAAGCTTCGGTGAGGTCGATAACCGAGAACGGCTCGGCGACTCCTTCTGCGTGTTTTAAAAAGCGGGAAGTTGCATCTTCGCGCTGGTCGAGACCATTAACGAGCGGCACATTGTGGCTCACCGACCGCAACCGGTAATACGTATAACGTTTGCTGCCAAAATAATCCGGGAGGTTGTAATCGTCGGAACCTAAATCGCGTGCCCAGCGAACTCCAAGGGCATCCAGCTCAAAATTTCCAAGATCGAGATGTGCGTGATTCACCTTGTTGTAACCGGCTTTTATGCCTATCCAGAGGGCTTTGGAGTCGGTCCACGAACTGCGTGAAAAATACAGCGCAACTTTTCCGTCGAAAAATTTATCCAACGCACGTTGTGCAGCCGAATTGGCATAGTTTCGGTACCAAATCACGTCGAAAACATTGGCCGTAGCTGTTTCAAGCTGGTCGATTACAAAATCTGAAAAATGGTTATTGCCATAATTTTCGGCCAGCCAGAATTCGGGGTGCGGTGCGCCTAGTTTCGATTTTTCACCTGCATCGGCATAATTGAGCATATAGCCGGTTGGGCCTGCCGAATAGATTGGAAAATATCCGGTAATGTTCATTCCCTGGTAGGCAGTCAAGCCAAAATCGTCGCCGAGGGCCGTTTGGAGTGCCGAAAGCCCGTAAACGGTGTAGTCGGTAGCATATTCCCAATAGCCCGGACCCTCGCTCCAAACACCGTCGGGTCCATAACTTTTTAGCGCATAAGGCAAACCTTCAATAGCTTTTGGCAGAATGCTCAGCGCGACCTCGGGGTTGGTTTCGGCTACGGCCAGCGCGCCAATCGCCAGTCCGCTGTTGCAAACCTGGTTCCAGTTAAATTCCGATTTCCACCACCAGGCATTTGACGTGTAGGCTTTCGTCCCTTCGTTGAGTCCAAGCCTGATTAACCCGGCCTTTATTGCGACGCGCGACGACTGGTCCATTCGGTTGTACAACCAATCGTAGCCAATAGCCACGGCATGGGTCATTTCGGCAACATCCAGAAAATGAGAGGGATTCCAGTCAGCGAACGAACATACATTCTTCATATTTGAAATGGCTCCTGCCAGGTATTTCGGATTGTCGGTCCAGCGGTAGGCAAATGCAGTGTTGTACACCCGCGAAAGGCATTCACGGCTTTTGTCGAGCAGGCGTGGTCCGATTAATACATGTTGAATCGGCGCTTTAAAAATGTCTTTATCGGCCTGGGCGATCACCGCATCGGCGTATTTTTTCAGACGGGTGTCGGTTAAACTCAACGTTTTTAATTCCTGAAGCCTTGCGTCGGTGAGCAGGAGCCGCGGGTGGCTGGTTTTTAAGGTTTTCAGGATTCCGGTTAGTTCAACTGTTTTTTCAACTTCTGGCTCAACCGACGGTGATTCTTTGCATGAGCTAATTTCCATGCCAAACAAAACGACAAAGCTTATGGGTAATATCCACTTCATTTTTTTAGGATTTCAACGAGCTGACTGTTGTTAAATGGCAATACGATTTCCCAGAAACCGGCACCAACTTGATTTACTCTAAGTTTTACAGACTGGGCGTCTTTCGCCAGGATTTCCGTTTTTATTTCAGGTGTTTTACCTTCCGAAGGCCACAATATCCAGACAAATGTGTCGTCTGATTTCAGGTGTGAAGAATAAATTGAAGTGGTGTTGGGTTCGTAGGTGTTGTATTCTTTGCTGTACCAACCCTGTATTTCAGGCTTTTCCTGTCCTTTCACCACTGTTAATTTCAGTTCAGGAATACTTACCGGTATTATTTGCAAGTTTCCTTTTTCATTACTGGTACTAACTACACCCGACTGCATGTTTAATTTAACCTTATTCAGCGGGTGCCAGTGCCAAAGGGTTTCTATCTGCCGGGGCCGATCGGTTGTTAAATGATCAGCAACTACCCAAAATTTTCCACGGACATAAATCATGGAACGAGTGTGGCTGAACTGCCCTTCTACTCCTGAAAACTTATCGAAAGTTCCCGAACCGTAATCATACTCAGAAGTAATGGAATATGTCGATTCGTTAAGCGGAGCATCTGTTTTCGGTATTCCGGCGGCCTGTCCTCTCCCATCCACCAGGATTACATTGTGGCTGGCGCTTCCGGTTGCATATTTTCTAAATTTGTCTGCCACTTCGCCACGATAGGCAAAACGTCCGCCATCAACCAGTAGATCGCGTCCATAAGCAAAAACCGAGAGGTGTAACTTGTCGTTGTGCTGGTGCCCGGTTCCCCACGGCCCCATGTCGAAAAACGAATATTGAGCATCGGTACCAAAATCGCTGCGCGAAATCAGCTGCCCGGCATAAGGAAAAACGTAGGAAGGGCCGTTGTCGGGTTTCAAGCCGCTTTTCCCATTGTCAGCAATGTATTGCCAATCGGAGCGTTGATATTCGGTCGATGACTTAAGTATTGTTTCGCGGTTATAAACCTGGTCGGCATCGTTGTTTAGCAATCCGTTTCCATCTGGCCGCACCGTCAAAGCCAGATAGTTGTACATGGCTTCCAGTGTTTTGGTGTAATATTCAGGAAGTGAAACATTGCTTTTCTTACAAATGTCGGCAAACAGTTTGAAGTTGCTCAGCGCCACATAATGGTAGCTCGAAGTCAGCTCCGTTTGCACACCATCGGGGTAAACCTGTTCTTCCAAGCTGGCCGTCATGGTCGAAATGGCATAGTCCATCCAGGCTTTCGATTCTTTAAATTCGGGCCAGGAAGATGCAACCGTTGCCAGCCCCGAGATTTCCATGGTTAACCAGTTTCCCTGTGCATGATAATTACGGGCATAATGCGCATGATCGGGTAAGCTGCTCAGAATTAAAAGTTTGGTGGCAGGCGAAATCTGATTTGTATTCCACAAATCGTAAAAGATGCGGGCCCAGGTCTTTACCCTGAAACTAACTTCGAGCCCACGCCACATGGCTGTGGTGCTTTTTACTGCCGGATAGGGCCAACTGCAAATAATCCAGTCTTTGGTAAACTCGTCGATGTACTTTACATATTTAATGTTGCCAGATTGCATGTAAGCATCAATCAAATCGCGGGTAGGATAATGCCGGTTTAACGCCCACGCCCATTCTATATCGTTTTCAGGCCCGTTATGCGCCCAGGTTAAATGCCCGTTGTTGAGCCGGGGAACCTTTCCCGAAACGTTTTGAAACGTGTAAACATCTCGAAGAATAGAATCGGCCTCACTAGTTGTTTTCCATGATTCTTCAGGTAGGTTCTGTTTTATTTTGGGCGATCTGGCATAGTAGTTAAGCAGGTTTTTGCAAGCCAACTTCAGGTTCCCAGCTGTGTATGCTTTTTTTGCCTCCTTTAAACCGGGATAATCCAAATCCAGGTTTTGAAAGATGTATTTCATCTGTTCAGGGTAAACGATACAGACTTCATCAACGGTTTGTATTTTTCTCCAGTTGGTCTGCGCTTGAGTTACAATTGAAAAAAGACAAAAAAATGCAACAAGTGGTTTATAGGTTATCATTAGTTTGGTTTAATTATTTCTTTAATACCAGACCATCGCTGGTATTCAGGTACTCGAATACATATCTCTTTCCTCCTTTCACAAACGAAAAGCTAACATTTCCAGCTTCATCCTTGTTGAAGTTAGTGGACTGGGCAATCTTTCGAGCTTCTTCGGCTGTGTTTACAGGGGTAAAAATGAACGCAACAATTGTTTTTTCTGAAGAAGACTTGATAACAGTGTCGAAATAGTCGATCCAGGTAAATTTTGCGGTTGCATTTACAAACATAGATGGCTGGCGCCCTCCCTCGACCTGAAATTTATCCGGAGATATTGGAATCATGACCATCTTTCCTTCAGCTCCATTTAACATCACTAAGTCATTTACAATCTCATAATTTACTCCAGGATGAAACCTAACCTGAATTTTCGACTCTGGTTTAGCTTTAATCTCGTCGAGAACAACGGCAACAACTGGTTTATCGAGGCTTACATGGCGTCGCCATTCTTTCAGTTCGATTTTAGGATAGGCATTTGAAGCATCCATTAAAACATAGTCGCGCGACGAGGTGGTTCTGAAATCGAGAACCTTACCCCCTATTTCGTAATTGTATGCTTGCTTGTAATGTTTACCCGGAATTTGTTTTTCGCCATTCACAAAAACCACATTGTGTCCTTCGCTCGAAGCTTGTGGATAATCCCAGCGGGCTTCGTCGAAATATTTTTGATCGTAACCACCGCTGCCTATATCCCGAATGTAATTTTCCTTTTTCCAGTTTATAATGAAATGCCCAACATCGAGGTGGCCGTGGTGCGGGTCGTCGTTCATCCCGGCTTTACCAACAACAGCAAATTTGTCAGGGTCTTTAAAGTCGGACCGCATTACCCACCAATCGGTAGTTCTGAAATGTATCGAAGCTGGTTTAGGTTCAACTGCCGTTATCGCCGGACGAGGCCAAAGAATATCGAAAATGTCGGTTCCTTCATTAAAAAATTCGTTACGGTACCATGCAGCGGCACCACTGTTGGTTTCGGTCGCCAGTTTGTTAATTAAATGGGCGAAACCGGTTCTTTCAGGTCTTGAATCTTCAAAATTGGCCGAATTAACTCCGGGAAGTGAAATATATATCGGGAAAGTGGCTGGGTTGTTTTTCAGTCGTTCGTTTTGAAACAGGTTGTATTTACCCTTACTCAAACGATTCAGAGCATCAGCAAAAAATGTAGATGTATGAATTCCATAAGTCCAGTAAACACTTCCTTCCTGCCATTCGCCGTCAACTCCAAGCTGGCTGAGCATGTTATTGATTCGGTTGTACGATTCGGCTACTATGTCGGTCAGTTGAGGATTCTCGGTTAACAAGGTTAAACCTGTGAGTCCAACTCCAGAATTATTTACTCCACACCAGTTGCAACGATAGGCAGATGCCCACCAATGAAATTCGTAATTTCCGCGAACACGGGTAACAACTTTTTCAATAAGCGCACCACGTATTCTGTCGCGTTGAGCCGGAGTGAGTGCTGAATACAGCCAGTCGTAAACTGCAGCCATCATACGTGCGGTGTCGCCGTTATGGTGATCAAAATTGAAGCAAACCTGATCATTGGACACATTCCAGGGCATAATGCGCGAATATATGATTGGAAATTCATGTGGGCGCATTGTCCAACTTGGCAAGTCGCAAAATGCGTCGGCAAACTCAAAAGCCTTTTCTGCATACTTTTTATCTCCGGTCATTTGATACAAAAAAGCCAGATTAAATGCGTATCCGCGATAAGTCAGGTAGTAGTTTTCATATTTTAAATCACGGTCTGCTTCCGACCAACCGGCTCGCGGATTTTTACCAGGCTCCGGTGCCTGGTAATCTACCGGCATGGCCAGCCACATTTTGGCTTCGGCTTCCATCCGGCGAAATATATCGTTGCTTTCCTTGTCGGTTTTTATCCGATTCAAAATCTCTGGTTTATCCTGATCGTTAAAATATAGATAAGGATGTCTGAGTGATTGAATATCAATTGCTTTATCGATATCTGACTTTGATACCTGCCCAACTACGGAAATTGAACTGACAATTAAAGTCAACAATAAGGCTTTAGCTTTTAGTTTATTCATTTTTAGTTTATTTTGAAGGTTAACTGAAAAGGTAAAATTATCTCCAATCAGCTAATTTCTTGTTAAATTCAGTATTTTTTTCGTTGGCTGTTTCAGTAATCAGTAGAACCTGAATAGATTTTTTTTCATTGGCCTTCAGATTCATCTCAAAACCAACTAAAGTAGTTCCCGGATTTTGTGCATCGTAAGTAGTGGCCGGAGTGGTTGACCATGTTTTTGTCGTAACCGATACATCAGATTCTATCTTCAGAAGTAACTTTTTGCCGTCTTTTGTCAGGAGAATCGATTTTTCAGCCAATTCAGGAGTTGCTGTTGTCATCATGGTCCAGCGAACAACTGTTGGTTTGCTTTCGGCTTCCAGTTCGTCGCGCACCACCACGTATTTCTGATCGACTATGGCTATCCCTCGTTTTGCCGATTTTAATTCGCCGTTGTAAATCGACGACAGATCGGTTTTGGCAAACATGAAATCAGGTTCGTCAGAAAATTCTTCTATTTTGGCGTATCCTTTCACATTCTGAAGCTGATCGTTGATGGTGAGCGTGTTGTGTGCGCGGTTATTTAGCCTGAAAATGGTCCAGCGCTGCGCGTTTTGCTCGCGCCCCCACAAAGCAATGCCTTTCGATTCGAGCGACTCGTAATCCTGCATTCCAAAGTCCGACGCCCAGCGCACGCCGTTGGCTTCCATCACAAACGAACCAATGTCCATGTGGGCATGGTTAACCGATGGCGAGCCGGTTTTGAAGCCTACATAAATGGCGTTCGGATCGGTCCACGAGGTACGCATCAAAGCAACCGGATTGGCCCCCTGCCCTTTCCATGCTTTTATTTTTGGTTCAGCAATTTTTTCGAGAACTGTTCCTTTGCCCCAGATCATCACCGCGGGTAGCAGTCGGTCGCGGGTAAATCCCGAATAATCGTCGCGTTGCAAATAGTTTTTTTCGACCCACAGCTGCGACGGATCGTTGTTACGCTGTGCAAACCAGAACATGGCCGGGCTCAAATTTCCGCCTAAACCACTGTCGCCCCAGTTGTAGCATTGGCCGGTTACGCCTGTCATGTTTTGTAAAAAGCCCGAAGTGAGCAAAAAGCCAGGTGCTTTTGACAAGCCGAAATCGGTGCCGAAAACTTTCTCAACGGCGCTCAGGAACATCACATTGAACGAAGTGCCGTATCCCCAGTAGCCGTATCCTTCGGGGTAAGCGCCATCGGGTTTGTACTCGTCCATGGGCAGGTGTATGGAATTAAGAGCGCGGTCGATGATCGTTTTGGCTAATTCAGGCTCATTTTCGGCAACAGCCAGCGCTCCATAAGTCATTCCGGCATTGCACACCTGGTTCCAGTTGTTCACCACCTTTAGCCAGTTGTTGTATTTATCGTCGAATGATGGTTTCAGTCCTTTGTTGACAATGGCTTCGCGAATAATTTGTTTCGATTTTTCGGACAATGCCGGATACAGCCAGTCGTATCCAATGGAAACGGCCATAGTCATTTCGGCTACATCCAGAAAATGCGATGGATTCCAATCGGAGAAGTTGGAAATGGCTAACATTTCTTGTTCGCAACGGTCGAAATACTTTTGTTCTCCGGTCATTCGCCAGGCATACGAAAGCTGAAAAATCCGACGTAGCGCTTCTCTCGATTTGTCGAGCAGGCGGCGGCCAATCTGGATGCGTTCAACCGGTGGCAGACCAACGATGCGGTCGCTTTCTTTCAGAATGGCTTCGTGCATTTTTTTCCACACGGCGCTCTGAGCAACCGTTTGCTCAATTTGTTGTTTTTCGTCGCCAAAAAGCAGGATACGCGGGTGTTGCCTGTCGGTAACCGTTTCTATGGAAACGGATTGTGCCGTAGCAGTAATTGCTGCAAAGGCAAATAAAATCAGAAATAGTCGGTAAAAAAGCATAGCTCTAAGGTTTAGGTATTTGTATCAAAATTAGGTTTCCTTTGGTTAAAAATATAGAAACGGATTAAAAATCAATGGTTACGCTCTTGCCAGCATACATGGCTTGCGGCAGATCAACAGCGAGCTCCGTTATTTGCCTGTGCTCGTTCCATGTGGCTGTAAAATTGTCTCCGGTCTTGCTGATTTTTCCGTTGAAATAAACATGGATTCGGCTCAGTTTATGTGCAGGGTCGGCCACAGAAATGGTTTTTACTGCCTTTCCATCGGTTTTAATCATTACAATGCCCGGACTATCGCAGCCTACTTTTATTTCAGGAGATAGCTGAATTTCGCCCGATTGGTAGAAAACAACCTGGCTAATGTTTAATTCTGAATGTTTTACAGCTTGAATTTCGGGCGTGTTAGCCAAGATTTCAATCGGTCGTTTGCTGTTGGTTTCCATGTCGTTTAAGCTCGTGGCCGGAACGACAATATATTCGTAACTTCCGTTTTGAACAGACGAACCGTGGTTAATCCACAGTTTAAATATATCGCGGCTAACTTCTTCTTTGGGCGAGTCGATTTGCCGGTTGATTTTAAACCAGCTTCCGGTTTGCGCGTGGTTGCTAAGCCCCACTTTTTGCGCTTCAGGAAAAATATAGCCAATGCCGTTGTGGTAAATCCATTGCGCATTGTCAATGGTATGTTCTCCTGCTTTCAGCACAGATTTTCCGGTACTTGTTCCAACCAAGACATCACCGTTTAAATAGCATTGGTTCAGCGTGGTAACAACCGATAGTTTGGTTCGAGAATTGATTCCGGCTCCGAGGCAAACGTACTCTTTGTCGAAGAAGAACCAAGCCTTTCGGGCTTCCACTGGGTCGTGCGGGCTCTTGAAATCAAAAACTGCTGCACCGTATTTACCGTCGGTTACGGCTCCAACAAAATCGGTCAGTCCTTGTTTCTGAATTTCTTCTTCAGCTGGCAGCTCCGGCTTTTGCAGGATGGTGGTTCCCGGAATTTTTTGCCAGTCGTACACCGGCGAAATATCCTGGTATTCGAGACCTGTTACCGAAATATAGTTGGTTCCGTCACCCCGGTGATGGTTGGTCAAGCCTTCTCCGTTGTATGGATATTCCATATTGTGATTTCGGGTAGAATACATTCGTACCGAAGTGTAGAAATCGGGCCGTTGAAACGAAAAATGGTCGCTGTTCCAGTAAAACGTGGCATGAGATAAAGTGGCTTTGCCCTCTCCTTTCCGAATTCGGATGATTTCTTCCAGTTCACTTTTACGGTAATCCGAAGCTTGCAGCAAGCGTTCAGGAGTTTTTGTGCCAAAGGCTTCCTGTGCGCCCGAGCGGGTAATGTCGCGGTTCATGGCTCCGGTATCGGGATATTTGCCGAAAATCATCATTTTACAAATGCCATCAAGGTAATAATCGACTAGTTGATGCAAAGGTTTTTCATGAAACTGGTAGCTTGTTTCAGAAACAATTGCGGCCCATTCGGCGAAAGCATCGGCATAGCCTAGTCCGTACGAAAGCGTGTTGTTTACCCAATCTTCGCGGTGATGAAAACTGTAATCGTATTGCATTCCGCGAGCCATCGAGAACTTAATCTCGCCTTCGATAACCTTCACAATTTCGGCAAATTGCGCCTCGTTGCGCTGAAACAGCAAGGTTTTGGCTAAAATTCCCGCAATTTTAATGCGGTCGCCACTGGGGCGTGCACCGCTGGCATTCAGATTGGCACGGCCTACAATGGGCAAAAGTTTTTCTATCTGCTCTTTGCTCAAATCGGTGTCCATCACCATCAAAACACTGATCATGGCATTGGGGGTGCCAATCTGGTTCCACCACCAGTTCTCGCATATAAAGCCGTTGTCCAGCCAGTAATCCAGGGCTGAATTGATTGCCGCTTTCAGCTTTTTATTGCCTTTCAGTTTCGAGTCTGCTTTTTTGTAGGCGCGACACATTGATACCAGGTTATTCAAATGTTCGCCATGCTGAAACCCGGTTTTCGAAACGTCGGTGTAGTTAATATTGGCCCATGTTCCATCTGGCTTAATGGTGCTGATTAATTGCTGAATGTGAGTTTGATCAACGCCGGATTCGAGATATTCGGCAATGAACCGTTTGCGTATAGTTTCCAGATCGGATTGGGCACCAATTGCTCCGGAAGTTAGAGAAATCAGTAAAAAAAGAAATGCTAATTGGATGGTATGTTTCATTTTAGTTTAGTTAGGTTGTTTGCTTTATTTGGGTCATTTATCTACCAAAGTTTAAAATTGTCCCAATAAATTTGCAGGGTTTTAGTTCATAATTATAAACTTTTCAGAACTGATTTTCTCATTCGATTTCAAATCGGTGCCATTTCCGGCGTAACGATTGTTTGAAACACTGATGTGCGACGCCGAATACGACTCGATGCCAAAACCGGCGTTGTACTGTATCTGGTTGTTCATCAGCGAAATGTTATCCGATCCGTGATGCAAAAATTCAATCATAATCCCGCTTCTGTCGTTGGCTTCAATCAGGTTTCCGGAAGCTGCTGTGCCATTACAGTCTGTAACCTGGATGCCAAAAAAGCCGTTGCGGGCAATTTCGTTGGCAATAATTTGTGAATTGCTGCAATTGGTTAAAGCAATGCCGCTGCCGAAGGGCGAGGTATCGAGGCGGCAGTTTTTTACCGAAATATCAGCACAATGCGTTAACAGTAAATTGTGCTGAAGTTTTGGGCCGGGCACCACGCTTGAGCCGTTTTCATTCAAGTCGCAGCCGTTGATTTCTACATTTTTTGCGCCGCTGATAAAAATGCCATTGTAGGTGCAATTTCTGACGGTCACATTTTTGATGGTAATGTCTTGTAATTGATACTCGCGCTGCCCAAGGAAAATAATGCCTCCCCGGTTGCTTCCACCGCGATACGAACGTTTGCTGTTGGGGTCGGTGCCCATGTCGGGATCGGGTGCGCCTTCAACAACCAAATCACAAAGCATCACATGGTTCATATCGTCGGTTGCATTGGCAATGGCATCACGCGCGCCCGAGGCCGGATCGAGCAACAGAATTGTCTCCAGTCCTTCTCCTGAAAGGGTCACTCCCGAAGGTATTTTCAGTGTTGCGGGCAATTTATGCAAGCCTGCTTTGGCTACAACCCATCCGTTGCTACCCGCAGCATTGTTCAATGCTTCCTGAATGGATTGCCCCGGATTGACGACTATAATAGTTCCTGAAGGTTGGCTTAAAGCTTTGTTTAATGCGCCGGTTGGGTATGCAACCGATGAAACGCTTGGTTTGCCCAAATTTGGGATGGCTTTGTTATCAGGCGCTCTAAATGCGGTTAATACACTACGGTTTGCCTTAGGGCGAATGGAATCAGCAGCCATTTTGGTAAATGGCATTTCCAGTCCTTTCGAAGTATAATGACGGTAAACGTATTCGTAGTCGTCGCGCAGGTTTTTGGCACGTTCCGATATTTTTCCGTAGCAATGCGGGGTTTTTCCCAGAAGGAATTGTGCTGTGTATTCGTACCCGAGTGCTAGTCGGTTATTGCCCGCCGAGAACAAATCTACTCCCTGTGTATAGGCAACTTTTGCTGCACCGGCAAATTCACCCAACCCGAGCTGTACATGTCCCTGGTCGCGCATCGACTCCTGGCACTGGCCGCTCGGGTAAATGTATTTGAACAGGCTCCCGTTAACCGGAGAATGCAGAAAATGGTCGATGCCATTTGAAAACATTTCGCGGTTGTCGGTAAAAATGGCGATGGCCAAAATAGAATGGATAATGGCTCCGTCCCAGTTACCGTTGGCCTGTGGATAATAAAACCGCATGAGCGGATAATATATCGTCATCAACATTTGGGTAAATGCATCAATGTCTTTAGGCTGCCAGCCCGAGTTGCTGTATTTCAGTATTTCAGCGGCATTGCAAAGCAAATAACCGGTCCAGCCTGCCAGTAATTTGGCATCGTTGTAATCGAAGTCCCACAACACTGGCGACCAGGTATTCAGTACTTCAATGGCTTTGTCGGCGTATTTTTTGTCGTTGGTAATGTACCAAATCAAAGCGCAATTGTAAGCCATATTGGCGCTTTTCGACAAATCGTCGCCGCCAATGTTTGGTTTTCCGTAGGGCCCGCGTACAACGTGGGCAAACGGTTTAATTTCTTTATCGAGTTTTGTTGAAGCTTTTAAACTATCGAAGGCTATTTTCCAGGGCTGTATGCCAGCTAAAACCTGTTGTTTCATGTATGCCATATCGGCCGACGTCTGATCGATCCCCGGATGTATAAATTTTTGCGCTGTGGCAGTTAACACAATGAAATTCAGTAAAGTAAAGAATAAGGTATAGCGAATAGCTTTGGCTGAGGTTTGCATAACGGCATTAAATTGAATTAGTTCAGGAAAAAACGAGTGCAGGAAAGAATTTCTGAATTGAAAAACCTGAGTGATGCCTGGTTTGAACAAGCCAGACACCACATTCAGAAAATTGGTTTAGAAATAGTTGTGTGGATTTGTATGAACTAAGGACTAACTGTGAACTACAACTATTTTGGTTTGTTTGTTAGTGTTTCGAGATCGTTCAGGAGAATCCTCAATTATCTTTAAAAGGATGCCCAAAGTCAGTACAAAAAGCTTTGAGCATCCTTTTCATCGTATGGCGAAAAGGCTATTTTATTTTATAGCGTTTAACGCTGATTGTCATCTCTTTCTTGGTATTATCCACCTTGTTTACAAAGACATAGGCGCGGTACGTTCCATCGGCCGTTTCAACCCATGCTCCCGATTCAGCTTTCATATTAATACCGTAGTTTGGCGCTCCGGTAAAGTTTTGTTCCGTGAAATCGAGGTCATCGACATATATTCCGTATTGCAGGCGTGCGAGCTGTTGATCTCTCAATCCATATACTTTCCAGAACAGTGTGCTGTTGCTTGCTCCTGAAGGTAGCGTAACATCCGGCAAATACTCTGCATTTGCCGGAGAAACCAGCGCATGAAGGAAAGTTACAGTTGTATAGGAACGATATAAGTAAACCAGATCGACTTTCGACGGATTAGCCGCAGCAGTAGCAGCGTTCATCACAGCCATATCGGCAATTGAGAAATACATGTTGTTGTTATCACTCAAAACCATATCGAGTTTCATGTCCATTTTGGCAACAGTATAAGGGCCCATGTCATACGAAACTGTTTTTCCGTTGCTGTCTTTTGCCGAGAATTTGAAAGAGACTGATTTTCCTCTGGCTTCTTCGGGAATAGTATAGAAGTACCTCAATGTTGAAGCACAGGTGTCTTTAGCAAAAGTTACCTCTGTTTTGGTTCCGTTTGTTACCGAAGGATTTCCCACAGTTACGCCCACATCTACTCCACTGCTGTTGGTATAAAACGAGCGATTTTCGAGGTAGGTTCCGTTTGCACCGGCAATGGTAGCGTCAACCTGAGCCGAAACCAGTTTGCCTTTGTCTTTTGGAAGGGCCATTGCATAAGCAAATTCAATGTTCAGACCAACAACATTCGGTCCGAGTGATCGTTTGATACAATCGTTTTGTAAATCGGTACCTGCTGAGGGTATCGAATATTCTTCGTCCTGGCACGATGCAAGCAACAGTACCACCGACATCAGAAATATAAAATATAGATATTTAAGTTTCATGTTTTGAATCGTTTAAGGTTTAGCCTGAACAGTAACAAAAACAGTGTATGGCTTTTGAACTTTTCGGTTGCCCGAAATAACTGTCCATTTCTTTGGATTAGCCAGATCAGAAAAATCAACTCTTCCGGTAATTTTTGGATCGAGTTTAGCATCGGTTACGAGAGAAAACTGCGGCCAAAGATTTTTTAAATCAGTACCGTAAAACACTTCAACATTAATGGTTTGCGCTGTAGTATCGATTACGGCTGCTTTTGTGCGAACGGTCTGAAAATCGGATCCCAGAAGTTCGAAATTACTTACGTAACATTCTCCCCTGGTCGTGATTAATAATCCGTCTTCGTCAACCGGAAAATCAGTACAGCCTACCCATGCCCATAGGGCAAGTAAAACAGCGGATATAGTAAGCAGATATTTTTTCATTTTTATTCGAATTTTAAGTTTCACAATACAGATGTTCGTTACATCCATGGTTTATTCTGCGTCAGGTTTGGATTCTTGTCGCGTTCTCCGGGAGGAATCCTGAAAATGTAACATTGTTGGTAACCTAGCTCGGAAGTATTCTGAAAATAACGTGTTTGTTGAGCGCCGTTTGTATCGATTGTCCATTTACCATCGCCATAAGCCGGGCCCCAAACACGTTCGAGAGCCCTCCAACGACGAAGGTCGAACGAACGTTGTCCTTCACCAAGTAACTCTACAATACGTTCCTGTTCGATGGCTGCAAAGAATGCTTCTTTTGTAGCGGTTTTTGATGCGGCAAGCGCTGGCAGGTTGCCACGGTGACGAATGCGGTTTACCAGATCGATGGCATCGGTTTGCGGACCATTGATTTCGTTGGTTGCTTCGGCATACATCAGAAATACATCGGCCAAACGCATAACAGGCCAGTTGTAATCGCCATCGCTACGCCCTTGTCCGGCATAATTGCGTAAGAATTTACGGAAGACAAATCCAGAGTTGCAACCATCGGTATTGTAAGTAATGTACTTTGTTCCATTAATTGTAACAGTAGCATTCCAGGTTTTATAAATAAATGGACACCAACCTGTAGATTTCAGTGAAGCCATACCAATACTCATTTCGTAATCCCACATCAGCGAGGCTTTCATACGGTAGTCGCGATTGGCATAACTTGCCGGGTTTACTGCCGAGTTTAGCTTGGTGCGTGCACCAGCCGTACTTGGGTTGGTTGGAATGAGTTTATCGGCAAAGTCGCCAGTTACAGTTGATTGGTAACGGTCGGCAATTTCGTAACGTGGATGAACCCAGCACTGTGAACCTTCGTGAGAACGACCTGCAAAATCGCGCATTAATTCTTCGCCCTGCCCGGTACCAGTACCACCATGAGTGAATGTCATGATCATTTCTCCTTCGGTGTTGACATTGCCTGTTGATGGAATAAATAAGTAATAATAGTTTGGAAGTACTTCAGCATTTCCCATAGTTCCCCAATCGCCCGGTTCTCCGTTACGGAAAAGATTCAAGCCATAGTCGTTGATTACACTTTTGAAATCGGCAGCAGCAGCTTTATAAGCTTTATCGGCTTCAGAGGCGCTTGGTGTAAATGTATCCAGTTCGGGCCATCCAAACTTATTCCAGCAAGCCCAATACAACTGCATTTTACCTCTGAAAGCCAACGCTGCTGGTTTTCCTACACGTCCAATAGCAGAACCCTTAACCGGAAGTTTCTCAATAGCATAAGTAAAGTCAGCCATAATGGAGTCTTTAACTTGAGTAATTGGCGTTCTTGCTAAGGTTGACACTTCGTCGTTTGAATACACAATTTTACTGATGTAAGGAACATCTCCCCACATTGAAATTAAACGGAAATAAACCATACCGCGAAGTAAGCGTGCTTCACCAATAACTGCTTCTAATCCGGGTTTGGACGTTTCGCTCGCAGTTGGGAGCATCTTCTTCACGTTTTCGATAACATAATTAGTGCGGTTTACCCCACCATACAAATAGCGGTACATTTTGTCGAATGAAGAAGCATATCCCGATGGGTTATAGTTTCCTCCATTGTAGGCATCGCCCAAACGTAAGTTTCCGCTGGTTGTGCTGGTTCCCCGGGTTCTTACGTATTCAGCCTGACCGTCAAAATAATAATCGCGATCGAAGAGCGGACGCACTGCTGAGTATGCTCCCATCAAAGCGGTAGTAGCATCACTCTCAGTAAGCCAGAATTGAGATGCGGCCAGATCGGTGGTAGGTGTTTGGTCGAGCAAATCTTTTGTACACGACCCATTCAAAAGAGCCAGTCCTGCGGTAAGCGAAAAGGCTAATATTTTTAATGTATTATTTTTCATAGGATCATTATTAAATACCAATGTTTATACCGAAAGAGTATGTTTTAACCAGAGGATAGGCATCGCTGGCGTTTGAATTCTTTTCAGGATCGAGACCACGGTATTTTGTGAATGTGGCCAGGTTTTCTCCCGAGAAGTACAAGCGGATGTCGTCAACACCAACTTTCTGCAACCAGGCTTTGTTTTTAAGGGTGTATCCCAACTGGATGTTTTTCAGACGGACGTAACTCATGTCATCGAGCCAGAAAGTAGTTTCTTCACGGTTGGCGTTTCCTGCGAGACGCGGCCAGGCTCCATTGCGGTTTTCAACAGACCATGGATTGTTCCAGTGGTCCCAGGTAGCGGCATAACGCGACGAGTTGAAGTTTACATTGTTATAAATATTCAACCAATAATCCTTACGTCCGGCGGCACCTTGAAATAAAACTGAAACATCGAATCCTTTCCATGCAGCATTCAGGTTAAGCGCAAAGTTGGCAGTTGGCCGATCGCGCTGAATGTTTGGATAAGCTTTTTTGTCGTTGCCGTCAATCTTGCCGTCGCCATTCAGATCTTTGCGAAGAATATCACCTGGAGATGCCCCCTGTGGGGTTGCATTGTAAACATCTTCCCAGGTTTGAGCAATACCGGCATCTTCATAAGTATATAAGAAATGGTAAGGCATATTCAGGAAGGTGTAACCACGGGAAAGAAATTCATTCCATTTTTCCAGAACAGTTCGGTTATAAGAAGCATTAAGA